>JAEEGL010171444.1_pt1 | contig 10238 bp, 11 predicted proteins | sample 9134231 | NCBI WGS metagenome assembly JAEEGL01 (sample SAMN16246548, study PRJNA631951) | gut metagenome | biome: gut microbiome; feature: rumen; material: fiber-attached | host: Bos | place: Iran: Karaj | collected 2018-10 | reverse complement strand
GTTTCCTGCCATAAATTTTATGAACTTTTCCTTGTCAGTCAGGGCATTCAGTTTATAGTCCATCAGCTCATCAATTGTGATGCCGAAATACTCAGCCAGCAGGGGGAGCATTGTTATGTCAGGTGTGCTGGTCTCATTTTCTCATTTGCTTACTGCCTGGCCTGATATGTGCAAATGTTCTGCCAACTGCTCTTGTGTAACACCTTTGTTGGCGCGAAGAAGTTTTATCTTATTTCCGATAGTCATGTTGGTTCCTCCATTGATTTTATAGAGGTGCGCATCTCTTAATTGCAAGATACATTACCATAATGACATATACAATAACTTAAGCTGACAGTCTTGTACAACTGTTGGTTGGATGAGAATTAGTTATGATAACTGCTGATTTTCTGATCCAAGAAACTATTCTGGTATGTATTATCCATAGTATGCATCTATTTTCATTTTACTGGGTTTATTCTGAAGTATTTCTTTATAGTATTGCTGTATCCCACCGACATAATTATCGCCGGCCTGTCCTTTGCCATGCGTAAGAAGAGTGTATTTTCCCTTATGCTGCTGGTAACATATCAATATCTTGTTTCCTTCGAAAAGAACAACATCATTCGGCTGCACTGTAATCTCTTCATCGTTCGAAGGAAGTGTGAATCCCAGTTCGCCCATAAGAGCATAGTTATCCAAATAAACCAGTTCCATCTCTATCGGTTTATTCTTTGCAACACGTATAAGCTCGGAAACCGTTTCATTTTCTTCCCATTCATCAAACATTATCACGAAATCCCTTTTATCTGAGCTTAGATGACTCACCGTATCAAGCGACAGTTCTAAATGGTCACGTGGTGGTATGGTTTCGTTTGAATATTCCATATTCGGTGTAGGTCTCGTCCCCACAATCCCGTACTCTTTTCTGCATCCTGACAGTGTGAAAACAAGCGACAAGATCACTATCATAGTTAAAATCTTATTTTTCCTTACCATACATATGTCCTCTTGCTAATACTCTCAACTTATCAGCCTGCATCTGACAATATAACTGATAATTTATTCTACTAACGTTGCTTCACCCATCAAACTTGAAATCTGTTAATCCATTCTCGAAAGCACAAAATCAGGTGCCTCACCTATAATGACTGAATCTGTGACGTCGATCACTTCACACCCATCCTCTTTATATCCGGCCATAAAGCTCTGCTCACTGTCAAAAACCAATTCTTTCCCGTACCAAGGCTTACCGGATTGTGGCGTCAGTTCCAGATATATAACTTTTTCTTCAAGATAAAATGTCAAAATGGTATGGAACTTTCCGTTGTTTCTGTCATGTAACAGCCATATCTTGCTTGGAACACCGTGTTCATCAAGAATGGATCTCATCAGTACAACCGCATCATGGCAGGTTCCGGCCTTTGCTTGTCTCGTATCTTTGGGATCCTGAATACGATAGTCCCTTAATAACCGATTGAAAAAATCTTCATCAAAACCCTTAGAAAAATCGGGTTTATACGTTACCCCATTCCAATAAAAACCATATTCATAACCGTTATCCAACAGTTCATCTTTTAACAGGTCACAAGCTTCCTTAATTGTCATTTCTATCCTCAACAACTCCAATTTAACTTACTCAGTTAACCTGATTATTTTACCGACAAAGAACCTTTATTTCTTTTGCCACCAGTGCTTTTTCTTCTTAGACTCTTCCGCAAGTCGTTCTTGCTCTTTACGTTCCTGCTCAGCAAAGTACTCGTTATAGTATTCGACATTCTCCAAGATATCATTAAGCTGGTCAGAAGTAAGACCAACCTGCTGTCTTATCTGAACATAGTCAGTTACTCCAGAATCAACTAACTTCGATACTTGCTCAAACTGATGCTTCGATATCATCACACTAACCTGCGTTTTAAATCTCTCCGACAAAGGACCTTCCTCTGTCTTAATCATTATACCATTCGTGTAAATAGCCCTTACATGCAAAACACCCGCCGCAGGACATCGGGATCAACCGACATCCCACGACGGGCATATTCTTCAGATCACGCTCTTATCAGAGTCTTTTCTTCAGAAGTCCGAACTCGAAGTCAGACATCCTCATGAGTTTCCTCATAATGATCTGTACCTGACTCGACATCTCCGGATACTTGATAAACGGAAGCTTGGCAAGCATATCTGCGATTGCCTTCTCCCTTGAAGAGAGATCGAAGAGCTTAAGGAGCGACCTTTGTTCAGCGTTCAGCATGCTGCACCTCCTGACCCTTGCTTACAACAGCAGCTTTCGCAGCAGTTCTTTCCGCTACGATAGCTTTCTTTTCCTTAAGATCTGCAAGAAGAGACTTCTTTGTAGGCGGATCAACCTTATCTACGGGCTTCTCTGCCTTGGAAGCAGCGACAACTTCCTTAACGGAATCTTTGACCGCCTCGCGTTCCTTCAGGATCGCTTCACACTCCGTGATCGCTCCCTGCACAAGGGGAGAATCCTTGTAGTAGTCAACCATGTTGATCGCGTCATACTGGATCTGATCGCCCTGTACCAGAGGATACTGACCGTTATCGATGGCACTGTTCTCATCGTGGATCACAAAGCCGATACCGGTCACGGCATTGAGCCTCTGGGGTGGAATGGTATCGAGGATCTCGAATGCATCTTTGAGGTTATCCGTCTCGTGATACTCTCCGTAGCTCGGGTACTCCATGCACTCGGCAACGTAGAAGGTGATAGTCGCCTTTGAGACTTCCTGCACCTTATCGACCTCGAGATACTTCTCGCGGAAAGCGTGAAGATCATCAAGGAGCACCGCTGCCTCAGCGGACTCGAGACATTCTGCCTCGATCACGCCCTTAAGGAAATCCTCAACACCGTCAAGTGATTTGATGTTACCGGTTACAAGATCGTTCTTAAGGTTAGCAAGAGCCTGCTCACGGTCGTCGATCATGTCGTTATAGGAATACGGATCGGTATCGTATGCGAAAGTGTCGAGCCTGTCAGCAAGCAGTTCCGCAGCCTCATCGATCGTCATGTTCTCGATCTTCTCGAGATGGATCTCCTTGATGTGACCTTCGATGTCATCAATCATGGAAGCGGCAGCTCTCCTTATGGTAAGAAGTGATGCCTTAAGCTCTGCCATCTCCTTACCCTGAGACCAGCCTGCCACATAACCGAAGCTGTAATCGGAAGTATCAATACCGAAGTGCTGACATACCGTGTATGCGACGGACTCCGCCTCGACTTCCTTCTCGCTTCTGGTCTGTGCCTTTTCTTCCTGCTTCTTACTCTGGTAGGACTGGTTGTTCTCCTGTTCTACAGAGTGAAGCTTCTGATGTGCCATCTCGTGGATCGCCGTCTTGATCGTCTGGATCTCACTCATACCTTCCAGAATAGCAATGCGCTGATCCTTCTGATGGAAGTATCCCCTTGCGCTGCCATTGATATTCTCGAACTCGATCGGTACCGGACATGTTCTCTTCAGAGCCTCGAAAAAATCCTGAAAGTTTCTCACGTTACCCTGAAGCTCCGTTGCAAGAGTAGGAATCTCCTTACCCTCGGTCTGGGAGACATCGAAGACGTTCACGACCTTATAGGAAGGTCTCTGAACTTCGGCAATTTCCTTAACGGTATTACCGTTCTCGTCCTTTACGGGCTCATGTGTCTCGGGATCGATCTTGTCTCTCTCGACCTTCTCCTTGTGAGGGTTCCATGCAAGGATACGAATCGCTTTCTCGCCCTTGTTGACGTTTCTCTCGAAGTCCTTCTGCCACTGCGTATAGCCTGCAACCATGGTTGCATCAGGCCTCTGCATCGCGATAAGGATCGTGTTATTCAGGCTGTACTCATGAAACTTACTCATGGTATTAAGCCAGGTCACGTACTTCTCGGAGTCGAAAAGCTCCTTGATACCGGTCTCGAGCCTATCCGTGATCTCCTGAACCTTGTTCTTTCTGACCTCATCAGGCTCCATTACCTTTGTTGCTGTATTATTTTCCATCTGTAAACCTCCTTGTTTTGGAATAAAAAAGCGGGGATAAAGTTTCCTCTACCCCCGCCGGTTTTACTTACTCGTGAGATCAACTCACTTGTTCTTGCCGTAGTTCTTCAGTGCATCAGCGTACTTCTGAAGTCTCTTGGATGTGGCATCTGTGTTCTTTGTCTGCTTCTCCATAAGATTTACCTCCCTTCATCAGAGTGACTGCTCAGTCTTCTTTGCCTGAGCCTTGACCGGTGCGGTCTTCTTCATTTCCTCGACCTGAGCCTTCTTCTCCTTAAGATCGGAAAGAAGAGACTTCTTGGCAGGAGCCTTGTCCTTCTCGGCCTTTCTTGCCTCGAACTTGTCCGTTCTCTCGAAGAGCTTCTCCTTAGCGTCGTAGTGATAAACGTGATCGGAGAGCTGCTCCTTGGGATCGACACAACTTGAATTGATGTCCTTAACCATGGACTCAAGGTTCTTGTAGTCCCCCATATCAGGAACGATAATTACCTCGTTCGTAGAAGAAGGAAGCATAACGAAGTCGCCACCGAGCTTCTCGGAGATCTCGTCCATGACACCGGGGTAAAAGATAGCCGCCGCACCGTTTACCATCGCGGTATTGCTGACGATCATCATCTGGGAACCGGGGAAGTCCTGATCCATCATCATGTCTTCAGATACGGCTTCGGGCATCATGCCGGAGATAACGTTGAGCATCGTATCCATCTTGACGGGCATGACCTCAGGGCTTTTCTCCATCGCATCAGCAAAGAGCTGCTTCTCATCAATGCCGAAGTGCTCGAGAAGATCGTTATTAACGATCGTGCTTGCCATACCGTTCGGACCCTGATCTACTGCGATGTGGCAGGTAATAACAAGATCATCAACGACCTTGTGCGGAGCCTTATCAAGAAGATCCTGATTAGTCTCTGCGTTGCTTACTCTGATGAAGAGGTGTTCCTTTGCCTGATCGTAATCAAGGAGCCAGGACATATTCTTCATCTGCTCAGGTGCTTCCATCTGGATTACATCAGCGATGCTATCCATTACCTCATCGAAAGGCTTGCCATCCTCATAGTCCTCAAAGAACGCATTGAGATTAGCGGCAGGACTTGCAACTTGACCTTCGGGTCTGACGGTCAGCGAATCGTATGTCATGCCGATCTTGCTGACCTGATTTACAGAAACCTTGGCATCCTTGAACTCATCAGGGAGATAGTCCTTGATCACAGCTTCCACTTCCTTCTTAAACTCGTCGTAATTCATCTTTTCCATTGTTAAAATACCTCCTTAAAATTAGTGATTATTGTTGTCGGGGAAGTCCAAATTCAGATTGATAAACTTACCCGTGTCTTCCATGACGATATCCGCATCAAAGGTCTTGTCCTTTTTCTGCGAATAAAGTCCCTTAACGTGAACGCGCCCCTTATCCAGAAGCCCTGCAACCAATGTCTTGGTTACTTTCTTCTTCATGGATGAAAGGAGCTTATTGTCCTTGACGATGAAGAACTTGCAGTCGTTATTACTGCAATAAAAGCTCTTCTGTCCCTCATATACGGGTGAACCGCAGCGAGGGCATTTGCCGATTGTTTCTCTTACAGAAGCATCCGCAAACTTCCCTGCCGCTTCCGAAGAAGGGTTCATGTTGGAGCGGATCATGTTGCCGGTAAATACCGAGATACTGTTCATGAAATCTTCCGCGTTCTTCTCGCCGCGCTCTATCTGCATCAGCGAGTTCTCCCAATCTGCCGTAAGTTTGGGAGATTTAAGAACTTCCGGGAGAATACTGATCAGGGTGATACCTGCATCGGTAGGGATAAGCTGCTTGCCTTTGCGCTCAGCGTAACGGCAGGAGATGATCTTCTCGATCATGGACGCTCGGGTAGCAGGAGTACCGATGCCTTTCTTCTCGGTATCTTCGTCGAAGTCTTCGTTTCCCGCCGTTTCCATAGAAGACAGCAAAGAGTCTTCCGTATAAGGCTTGGGTGGAGAAGTAAAGTGCTCCGACTTGCTCATAGCCACGCTTTCAAGAGTCTGTCCGTTTGTAACTTCTGGAAGCTCGGCAGGCTCTTTCTCATCGTCACTTTTATCGGTGTTTCCGATATAAGAGCGATAGGCCCTCTCGATACTTTTCCAGCCGTTCTCGATAACGGTCTTGCCCTTTGCCTTGAACTCTTCGCCGGCACAGGTGACAAGGACTTCCGTATCCATATAGATGTGAGCGGAATCCGTCGCACATAAAAGCTGCTTGGAGATAAGCATCAGGATGTCCTGCTCCGCATTGGTAAGCTCGGATATCTTCGCCTTGGCTACCTCAGCAGTTGGGATGATCGCGTGGTGATCCGTGACCTTCTTGCTGTTAAGGACACGCTTCACATTGATCTCGCCCGTCGAAGCTTTCCCGAATGTAAAGAGCTTACGAACGATCTCTACCATTGACCTGGCTGTATCTTCCATGTCTTCGGTAAGAAACCTGCTGTCCGTTCTCGGGTAAGTAACGAGCTTCTTCTCGTACAAAGACTGCGTAGCATTAAGTGTCTGCTGCGCGGTCATACCGAGATATCGGTTCGCCTCACGCTGAAGAGTAGTAAGATCGTAGAGCTTCGGGGGATTGATGCTCTTCCTGTTATTCGTAACGGAAGTGATCACGGCTGTCTGTCCGCTGCACTTATCGACGATCACGTCAGCTTCATTCTCATCGAAGATCTTTTCCTTCACGGCTTCAAATCCTTCAGATGACAGATGCACGTTGAAGTACTTCTGCTTAACGAAGTTCTTGATCGTATCGGATCGATCTACGAGCATTGCAAGAGTCGGAGTCTGAACACGTCCGACCGTGAGCTTCCTGCCGTAAAGAGTCGTAAATAGCCTTGTGGCATTGATGCCGACAAGCCAGTCCGCTTCCGATCTTGATATTGCTGCATCGTAGAGATTATCGAAGTCATGACCCGGTCGAAGGTTATCAAAGCCTTCGCGTATCGCTTGATCTTCCATCGAACTGATCCAGAGTCTCTTAAAAGGCTTCGTGCATCCTGCTTCGTTATAAACGAGACGGAAGATAAGTTCTCCCTCGCGTCCGGCATCTGTCGCACAGATCAGTTCATCGACATCGTTTCTGAACATCAGCTTTCTAAGAACCTTGAACTGCGATACCTTATCTGATGTGACTTCCCACTTGAAATCCCGGGGAAGTATAGGAAGGTCTTCCTTGTTCCAGTTCTTGTACTTAAGGTCATAAACATCAGCCTGACAAAGCGACACCAGATGACCGAAGCACCATGAAACGACATAACCGTTTCCTTCGAGATAACCGTCGTGTCTTTCAGTTGCGCCGATCACTTTCGCGATCGACATGCCGACACTTGGTTTTTCTGCTATTACAAGTTTCATTGTTTGTTTCAAAACCTCGCTTTCTTATGTATTTGGGAAATAAAAAAGGGAGCACGCTTGCTAAGGCGGAACTCCCGTAAAGGAATGAAATATCATGTTGTCTTACTCCTCGTCGTCAGATTCCTCTTCGGTCTCGGATTCTGTCTCTTCGGACTCTTCGTCCTCGTTTTCATCAGGAAGATCCTTTTCGTACTCCTCATCGTCGTCGAACTCGGCATCTTCATTGATCTTGCCATCCTTCTTCGGCTTGATCTTGACGAAGTAATAACCGCCGCCGATTGCAGCAACAACACCGACTACAAGGAGCATCGTTATAGAACTACCTGCGCCTTTCTTCTCGGTATCTTCAGGGATCTCGTCGGGATCAGGTTCGGTATCACCACCGCCAAGGATGGAGAAACCGGAACCGCCCTCTGTTCCTTCGCTGCCTTCAGAACCGTCCTCGGGGAAGTACTCCGCAACCTGTTCATCGGACAGAAGAGCTCTTAAATCCGCATCGTCAACCTGATTCAGGAAGTGAACATTGTTGCCGTTCTTGGTGTGCTCGATCACGATATAGAAGGTGTGGTTATCTCTTGTTGTGACCGTAAGAAACTCAATACTCAGGGCTTCCTCACCCTCGATATCGTCCTGTAATGCCATGTTGCCCGTAGGCGTAAGACCGAAGCCGTACTCGGTCGGTGCGCCTGTCTCTTCGGGGATAACCGGAGCCTGAGTCTCGACGGGCTCAGTCTCGGCAGGGGTTGTCTCTGTGGGTTCAGTAGCGGCAGGCTCTTCGGGAGTTGTCGTTTCCTCGGGAAGCGGATCTGCCCAGACCGCACCTGCCATGGTTGTTGTGATAAGTAAGGCGGCAAGTATTCCTGCCGCCTTGTGCTTCAATCTGTTCTTAATCATCGATTTCTACCTCGCTTTCATGATTTGTAGTAAATGTTCCGCGCGCCTGCGCGAAGGATCTCTGCTGTTCCTGAACCGTCTTAAGCGTCTGCATAACATCGCCGCCTTTCTCGGTCATGGCTCTGATCACGGCAACGATCTCTTCGTTTTCTGCCTGACGCGCCTGCTGATGAAGTGCTCTGAGCTGCTCCTCAGCTTCGCGCTTCTTTGCCTCTGTCTTCTTGATGTCCTCGCGGACTTTTCGCCAATCTTTCTTCATGTTGATAAATCTCCTTTCTCATGGTTCCGGAAGTCTTCCGAAACACAAAAAATGTTCTTGCCAGTAAGATGTTTCAATGGATGTGTACTGTATCGGTTTGCCGCAGTGGATCATCATGCCGTCTCCAACATAGATGCCGACGTGACTTGCAGGGCCGTCGCAGTTATAGGTCTTCTCGAAGAAGATCAGGTCTCCCGGTCTTGCTTCAGAAGGACTTACGATCGTACAGATATTCATAAGTCCCGTAGCGCCGAGTCTTCCGACATTCCATCCGTTACCGCAGTGATTGATTACCCATGAAACAAATCCCGAACAGTCGAAACTCGTTGAAGGAGATGAGCCGCCGAATACATACGGATATCCGAGATACTTGTTAGCCTCTCGGATCATTTTCGCGAAGCGTTCATCTTCCAGATACTCGGGTGGTATCTCGTAATAGAGTGTCGGCGTTTGAGTCCGATCACCGAACAGATAACTTCTGTTTCCGAGTGTCGCCTGATAATTGCGATACGACTGGAACTCTTCTTCGTTAAGATTCTCGAAAACAACCATTTCAAGTCCCTTATTTGTAAGAGATACATTCAGTATCGTGACCTCATATTCCTCGGTCTCTGTGATCGTAATAACCTGCGTCTCAACCTGACCAGTCTTGGGATTTCGAACCTGCCTTGTTTCAGTCCTTGTTACTTCACGCGTTCTTGTCTCGGTCGTCTCCCAGATATTTAAGGTGTACTGCTGCTGGAACAATGAATTGATCTCACTTGTGACCTGATCCGAAGTAAACTCTCCGTACTTGACGGTGAGGTACGATATCAGGGCATAAGGGTCATGAGATATTTCATCGATCTGATACTGATACTCGTCATACCCCGGATAAGATGTTTCCATGTTGTCGATCTGCGCCTGAAGACCAGATTCCAACCCGCAGTAGATCGCTTCGGCAGCATAGATTTCTTCATCTGTCGCCAGATATGTCGTACCGAGGATTATGCTGCTTGAGCTTCCGCCCATGGAACTGCACATCGTAAGTGAGCAAACGATCATGAAGATGCCGAGAGCAATAAGGATCGCGATAGCAATCGCACCCTTGTGATCTTCTACGAAGTTTTGAACCCTCTCCTTAAGCCTTGCTCCGAGTCCGCCGTCTTTGGTTGCCGTTGATCTCTTCTTGGTAAGAATCGAACCGGTATCACCATCACGCTTCTTGGCAGCATATTGCTTCTTGATCGCACGTTTCTGCTGCTCTTTTCTGCGTGACGGTTTCTCGGATATCACTTCGGGCTCTTCGTCGTCAAACTTGAGACGACCTGAAGATGATTCTGACCTCGAATTATCTCGGGCTCTGTTCCTCTCATCCTTATGAGATTCAAACCTCAGAGACGATACCTTTCTCGCGCCTTCCTCTGTAAGTCTCGTTCCTTCGTCAAAAGCTTCCACTGAAGCATTGTCATCCGAAGACTCCGATACCTTCCTGTGGATAGCAGAAGAAGTGTACCCGGTCGCAGCATTAAGAGCTTCATCGTCGAAATGCAGTCTTTTGTACTGCTCTTTCTTGATCGCTTTCTTACGTGCTTTCTTGAGATCAACCTCTTTCTTCAGAGGCTTCGCTTCCGTTTTAAGTTCGCCCCTTTGAAGGCTCTCGGACTGAAGGTTCACTTCTTTTTGTGTAAGTCTGGGGCCTTCCTTATTGGTCAGCTTGGAAGTATCAGCTTTGGGAACTTCTGGAGAAGAAAAATCCCGAG
>JAEEGL015311313.1_pt1 | contig 10239 bp, 11 predicted proteins | sample 9134231 | NCBI WGS metagenome assembly JAEEGL01 (sample SAMN16246548, study PRJNA631951) | gut metagenome | biome: gut microbiome; feature: rumen; material: fiber-attached | host: Bos | place: Iran: Karaj | collected 2018-10 | reverse complement strand
GTCGAACATGCTCGGCGGCGGCGTCATGGTACAGCGCTTCGGCGACCTCGTGCGCGGCAGACGGAGCACCGAGCGCCGCATCGCCGAGAGCTTCGTCACCCCGACCCTGGCCGCCACGCCCGGCGACCTGTCCCTCGTCATCCCCAAGCGCATCCTCGACGGCATCATCGAAATGATCTACGCCCTCGACAAGATCGCCCCGGGCACCGCCAACGACGACACCCTCCTCTACGGTGTGGAGGTCAAGTTCTACAACATGGAGGTCGAGATCGACGACCGGCTGCAGACCTGCTGCCAGGGCCTCTACGTGATCGGCGACTGCTCCGGCGTGACGCACTCCCTGTCCCACGCCTCGGCCAGCGGCGTCTTCGCCGCAAGGCGCGTGATGGAGGACATCCTCTGACGCTTGCATTTTCCCCTCTTCGCGTGTATAGTATCTCAACAAGCAATGACTCCTTTGGAGGTTTCCATGTCTAAAACCAAAGGACAAAACTATATGCACGGCGCGGCCATCCTGACCGTGGGCGTCATCATCATGAAGATCCTCGGCTTCTTCTACAAGATCCCCCTAGGCAACATCCTCGGGGACGAGGGCTACTCCATGTTCATGGGCGCCTACAGCATCTACTACATCTTCTTCACCCTGGCGACCGCGGGCCTGCCCGTGGCCCTGTCCAGGCTCGTGGCCGAGGCCGACGCCAACGGCCGGGCGAAGCAGGAGGAGAAGACCTTCCGCGTCGCCCTGGTGAGCTTCACGGTGCTGGGCCTCGTCTTCGCCTCGGTGATGTTCTTTTTCCCGAACTGGCTTGCCGCCGTGTACCTCGAAAACCCCGACGCCGGGCCCAGCATCCGGGCCATGGCCCCGGCCATCCTCCTGGTGTGCATGGTCTCGGCCTACCGCGGCTACTGCCAGGGCAACGGCAACATGCTCCCCACGACCGTGGACGAGGTGCTCGAGGTGCTGTTCAAGGTCATCGCGGGCCTGATCATCGCGGTCCTCGTGCTGCGCTCCTATCCGCCGCATCACCCGATGGCCCTGCCCATGGGCTCGGCGGGCGCGATCTTCGGCGTCTCCATCGGCTCGGCGATCTCCCTCGGGTACATGATCGTCTACAAGCGCCGCAACTATGACCGTCTCGCCGCGCCCTACACGGCGGGCATCCACGACCCGAACGATACTCCCGAGGACGACGAGCTGGTCGACTCCGCCTGGAAGATCGTGCACGACATCTTTTCGATCGGCGTGCCCATCGCCCTGGGCGCCTGCATTATGGCCCTGCTCAACAGCGTCGACTCCAAGCTCTGCATGAACCGCCTGCAGAGCGCCGCCGGCTTCAACTATCAGCAGGCCAAGGTGCTCTACGGCGTCTACGGCAAGGCGCAGACCCTCTTCAACCTGCCCGCCGCCTTCATCACGCCGCTGACCATCGCCATCGTCCCGGCCATCTCCGGCGCCATCGCCAAGGGGAACCGCGACTTCGCCTCCACCGTTTCGGAGGATTCCATGCGCATCTCCGCCCTGATCAGCGTCCCCATGGGCGTGGGCCTCGCGGTCCTCGCGGTGCCGATCATGCGCGTGCTCTACCCCGGCAGCCACCTGGCGGGGCCGGGCCTCCTGCGCATCATGGGCGTGGCCTCCTTCTTCGTGTGCATCGTGCTCATGGAGAACGCCATCCTCCAGGCCTCCGGCCATGAAAAGCTCACGATGGTGACGCTCATCTGCGGCGGCTTTGTCAAGATCATCATCAACTGGTTCCTCGTCGCCCAGCGCCCCATCAACATCTACGGCGCGCCGGTCGGCACCCTCGTGAGCTATTTCGCCATGGCGCTGATGAACTATCTCTTCATCTGCCGCTTCCTCGACCGTCGCCCAAGGCTGCTGCGCATCTTCTCCGGCTCGCTGATCTCCTGCGTGTTCATGGCGGGCACGGCCTGGGCGGTCTACGGTCTGTGCATGCGTCCCCTGGCGCACCACGGCCGCATCGGGATGCTGCTCGCCATGGGCGCGTCCATCTGCGCCGCTGTGATCGTCTACCTCGTCGCCGCGATCCTGACGCGCGCCGTCACGCGGGAAGACCTCTCGCTCATCCCGGGCGGCGAAAAGATTGCCACATTTCTCCATATCCGCTAAAATACGGCATTTTCCCTCAATTTTTTTGCAAATAGTACTTGCCATTTACATGGAAGTATGGTAAATTCTATTTGCCCGAGCGGCGCGGCTGTTTTCGCCGCGGTGCAGGGCATGAGTATTTTTCCAGTTCATGGGGAAAACTCATTCTATCATGGCAGTGTGCCATATCATGAATCAGGAGGAAACACAATGAATAAGGCAGAATTAGTCGCAGCAGTCGCTGAGAAGACCGCTCTTTCCAAGAAGGACAGCGAGAAGGCCGTCAACGCCGCTTTTGAGGCCATTTCCGCAGCTCTCGCCGAGGGCGGCAAGGTCCAGCTCGTCGGCTTCGGTTCTTTTGAGACCAAGGAGCGCAACGCGCGCGTTGGCCGCAACCCCAGAACCAAGGAAGAGATCGAGATCCCCGCGAGCCGCGTTCCCGCCTTCAAGGCCGGCAAGGCTCTCAAGGACGCCGTTGCCAAGTAATCAAGCTTGCAAAAGCCTGCCGCCCCTCCTGATCAGGTGGGGCGGCCTTTCTATTCTGCTTTGAAGAATCACATTCGTGAAAGGAGACCCGCCATGCGTCTCGACAAATACCTGAAGGTCTCGCGCCTGATCAAGCGGCGCAGCGTCGCCAACGAGGCCTGCGACGGCGACCGCATCCTCGTCAACGGCAGGCAGGCCAAGGCCGGCTACCAGGTCAAGGTCGGGGATGTGATCGAGATCGCTTTCGGCCAGCGCACGCTGAAGGTGGAGGTCACGCAGGTGGCCGACAACGTCCCGAAGTCCGACGCCCCCGCGATGTATAAAGAACTGCTCTAAGCCATAGCATTTTTCTGCTTCATGTGCTAATATAGGATCACAGAACGCAAGCCCATTTCGACACATTACAAGGAAGGGGTCGATCTCATGCCGCCCAGCCATCACAGCTCCAGCTCTCATTCCTCCCATTCTTCTTCGCACTCTTCTTCCTCCCGCTCCAGCTCGTCGCGCTCCTATTCGTCGAGTTCGAGCTCCCGCTCCTACTCCTCCCGCTCGTCGAGCTCCGGCGGCTCCTCCCGCGGGCCGAGCAGGCATTCCTCCAGCAGCCACAGCAGCCGCTCCTTCTCCCCGCCGCCGAGCCGTCCGCGGGTCAACCAGCCCACGGGCTACAAGCCGACCGGCTCCTCCCAGCGCCCGCGCCACGTCTACGGCCGGCGCCACGACTATGTCTATTACCCCACGCCCTGGGTCGACAGCAGCACCGGGACCAGCTACGAGAAGGGCTATTACGACGAAAACGGCAATCGCTACGACGACGTCGCCTTCTCCAAAAACGGGGTGTATGAAAACGTCCTCTGCCACTGCCCCTACTGCGGGCAGGACGCGGTCATGGATCTGAGCGCGAAGGACGTGGGCGTCAAGCAGCTGCAGTGCCCGAGCTGCGGCGGCCCGGTGGAGATCCGCTCCATGCTGGACGACGCCGTCCGCGGTCCCTCTGCGTCCTGGGGCGTGACCCGGCAGGCGGCGCCGAAAAAGCGCGGCCGCGGCTGTCTGATCACCACGATCATCAGCGTCGTGATCCTGGCGATCCTTGCCGTCTTCGGCAGCCAGCTGCCCTCGGACGGGGGCGGTCAGGACACGCTGGCGCTTGTGCAGACCGGCGCTCACAGCTACCGCGTCGCGGAGTCGGGCGAAGCCGCCGATCTGACCCTGGGCTGGGATCGGGACTCTGAAAGCTACTACGATCCGGGCAGCGAGTGCTGGGTCTGGTACAACACGGACGTGAGCCCGAACGTCTGGCAGTACTGGGTCGAGGGCATCTCCTCCGACTACGGCGACTACGGCTGGATGGAGCATGACGAGACCGGCTGGTACATCGAGGCCGACCAGGGCGTCTGGACCGAAGTCCCCGCCTGGTACGACACCTCCGGCCTTTGGTATTTCGATTAGACAAACAAAAAAAACACGATCCCCGGCGGAGCCCCGCCGGGGATCGTGTTGTATCCGGGCGGCCGCAAGGGTCGCCCCGTCTCTTTTGTACGTCATTGCGAGGCGCGCAGCGCCGCGGCAATCCGTCTCTCCATCCCTCATAGGGGCGACCCTCGCGGTCGCCCGGCGCCGTTCCTCACAGTTCCCGGGCCTCGAAGAGGCGGACGGAGAGGCGCCAGGACAGCGCGTAGACCGCGAGCAGGAGGAGGGCGGCGGCGACGATGGCGAGAGGCCCGACCTCAAGGAGGACGGAATAGCTCATCGCCTCGGAGGCGAGGTAGGCCACGCCGATGCCGAGGGCCATGATCCCCATGGAGTAGAGGTAGCCCTTGGCCGCGCCGAGCTTGAACATCAGCGGCAGCACGATCGACGGCAGGAGCAGCGCCGAGAAGAGCATCAGAAAGAGCATGGAGCGCCCCTCCGCGGAGCCCAGCCCGTAGACGCGGCGGATGCCGAGCGTGCACAGCAGGAAGAGCACCGCGGTAAGGAGCAGATGGAACAGGTAGCGCTCCGTCACGAGCAGCCTGCGCGGCACGGGAAAGCTCCCGCTGAACACGTCCCAGCGCGCGTTCTCGTCGAAGGCGATCAGGCTCGCGCTCAGCGCGCTGCAGAGCACGAGCGGGAAGAGCACATAGAAGAAATCCCGCGGCGTGATCGCCCCGACCAGGGCGAAGAGCAGCAGCACCAGGAGCATCATCTTATAGGTTTTCGTGGCCACGAGCCAGTCTTTTTTCAAAAGCGCAAGCATGGCGCGCCTCCTTCGGCCGAAAAAGCTGTCACTTATTGTATAGCAAAAGCGCGCGCAAGTCAATGCGCGCGCCTTTTGCTCAGAGCTCCCGCCCGGCGTAGAAGCGGATCGAGAGCAGCCAGGACAGGGCGTAGAGCGCCAGGAGCAACAGGAGCGTCAGCAGCGTCTCCCGCGTCCCGAAGGACAACGCGGCGTCGGAGGCCGCGTCCGTGCCGACCATGGAGAGGAAGAGCCCGCCGAAGTAAATGATGAAGTAGAAGATGCGCCCCTTTTCCATGCCGAGCTTGAAGATCAGCGGCAGCATGAGGGCCGCCGGAAGGAGGCCCGCGGCCAGCATGGCGGCGGTCATCAGGCTCCGGGCGGAGCCCGCGGGCGTGTGCCGCGCGACGCCGATCCAGCACAGGGCGAAGACGATCGCCAGGTAGATCAGCCCGACCAGATACTTCTCGCTGACCTGCAGCCTTCTCGACACGGGCATCTGGTCGCAGCTGCGGTCGAAGCGGAAGCGCTCGTCATAGGAGATGAGGCTCGACACGAGGGCCGCGCACATCACCATGGGGAAGACGGAAAAGAAGCGTACCCTGCCCACGCCGACGATCCCGGTCAGCGCAAAGCAGAAGACCATCAGCAGGACCATCCGCAGATATTTTTTCGTCACGAGCCAGTCCTTATAGAGCAGCGCTTTCATGCCTCTCCCTCCTTTACCATGAACACAAACAGTTCCTCCAGGGTGACGGGGCTGAAGGCCGCGCCGCTGGGCAGGGCCTCCCGCCGCACGATGGCGGTGACGCCGTAGGGCGTCTCCTTCTTGCCGACGATGGCGGCGCCGTCGAGGCCCGCCAGTTCCTCCGCCGTGCAGCGGTAGACGCAGTACTCGCCGAGGAGGACGTCCTTCTCCTCACAGAGCATGAGCCTGCCCTTGTGCAGGAAGGCGATGTAGTCGCAGAGCTTTTCCAGATCGCTGACGATGTGCGAGGAGATCAGGATGGAGTGCCCGGGATCCCTTGTGAACTCGCTGAAAATGCCGACCACCTCGTCTCGCACGACGGGGTCGAGGCCGCTCGTCGGCTCGTCCAGGAGCAGCAGGCGCGGGTGATGCGCGAGGGCGATCGCGATGCCGAGCTTCATGCGCGTGCCCCTCGACAGCTCCTTGTAGGTCTTGCCCTCGGGGACGCCGAGCTTCTCGAGCAGGGAGGCGTAGAGCGCCTTGTCCCAGTTTTTGAAAATACCCTTCATGATCCCGCCGACTTCTTTGGGTGTGAGACAGTCGGGCAGGCCCGGCTCCTCGAGGACGACGCCGAGCTCCTCCTTGACGGCGCTCAGATCCGCGCCGATGTCCGTGCCGAGGACGCTGGCCGTGCCGCCGTCCGGCTTCGTCATGCCGAGCAGCAGGCGCATCGTCGTGGTCTTGCCCGCGCCGTTTTCCCCGATCAGGCCGAGGATGCAGCCCTCGGGCAGCGTCAGGTCAAGGGCGTCGAGCGTGAAATCCGTGTAGCGCTTGGTAAGCTTCTTGATCTCGATGGCGTTCATATCGTCTCCTCCTCGATGCAGGTATAGATCTCCCTCAGTTCTTCCCGGCCGATCCCGCAGTCGCGGGCGATCGCCGCCGCGGCGCGCAGATGCTCCTCCAGCTCGCGCAGGCGCTCCTCGCGCAGCAGGTCGCGGTTGCCTGCGGCGACGAAGCTGCCCTTGCCGGGAACGGTGTACAGCAGGCCCGCGGCCTCCAGCTCGTCATAAGCGCGCTTGGTCGTGATGACGCTGATGCCGAGGTCCTTCGCCAGGCTCCGGATCGAGGGCAGGGCCTCGTCCGGCGCAAGGACCGCCTTGAGGATCTGGCTTCGGATCTGGGCTGCGATCTGCTCGTAGATCGGCTGGCCGCTGCGGTTGTCGATGAAAACGGTCATGTCCGCGCCGGCCTCCCTTCCGTTTGTTTTAACTGTTCATATACAATATACACAGTATGCACAGTCCTGTCAAGCCCCTTTGCAAAAAAAGATTGACAAGCCGGAAAACTCTGCTATACTCAAGTCGACAATTGAACACCTTATCAAGAGTGGTGGAGGGAACGGCCCTGTGAAGCCCGGCAACCTGCCTTGTGCGTGGTGCCAAATCCGGCGGTGATACGAAAGATGAGGCTTGAAACAGCAACATGTGCTCCGTCGGCGTCTGCCGGCGGTTTTTTCGTTCCCGGTGTTTTGCTTTGTTAATACATGATTGGAGGATATAGAATATGAGCCATTATCTGTTTACGTCCGAGTCCGTGACCGAGGGGCATCCCGACAAGATCTGCGACCAGATCTCCGACGCGGTGCTCGACGCGATCCTGGAGAAGGACCCGATGGGCCGCGTGGCCTGCGAGACCACAGCCTCGACCGGTCTCGTGCACATCATGGGCGAGATCAGCACCGAGTGCTATGTCGACATCGCGAAGATCGCAAGAGGGGTCATCCGCGACATCGGCTATGACCGCGCCAAGTTCGGCTTCGACTGCGACACCTGCGGCGTCATCATCAACATCGACGAGCAGTCCGGCGACATCGCGATGGGGGTGGACAAGGCCCTCGAGAACAAGACCGGCGAGACCGACGAGCTGCAGAACGGCGCCGGCGACCAGGGCATGATGTTCGGCTACGCCTGCGACGAGACCCCGGAACTCATGCCCCTGCCCATCAGCCTGGCCCACAGGCTGGCCAAGCGCCTGGCCGAGGTCCGCAAGAGCGGGGAGCTCGACTATCTGCGCCCCGACGGCAAGACCCAGGTCACCGTCGAGTATGACGAGCAGCGCCGCCCCGTGCGCGTGGACACCGTCGTCATCTCCACACAGCACGCCCCGGAGGCGAGCCTTGATCAGATCCGCGCGGACATGATCGAGAAGGTCATCAAGGCCACCGTGCCCGCGGCGCTTCTCGATGAGAAGACCCGCTACCTCGTCAACCCCACCGGCCGCTTCGTCATCGGCGGACCGCAGGGCGACTCCGGCCTGACCGGAAGGAAGATCATCGTCGACACCTACGGCGGCAGCGCCCCGCACGGCGGCGGCGCCTTCTCCGGCAAGGACCCGACGAAGGTCGACCGCTCCGCGGCCTACGCGGCGAGATGGGTGGCCAAGAATGTCGTCGCCGCGGGCCTGGCCAAGCGCTGCCAGGTGCAGCTGGCCTACGCGATCGGCGTGGCGCGCCCGGTCTCCGTCCTCGTGGAGACCTTCGGCACCGGGACCGTGGATGACGCCGCGCTCGCCGCGGCCGTGCAGGAGGTCTTCGACCTGCGCCCCAGCGCCATCATCCGCGATCTCGAGCTCCGGCGCCCCATCTACCGGAAGCTCGCCGCCTACGGCCACATGGGCCGCGAGGATCTCGGCGTGAAGTGGGAGCAGACCGACCGCATCGACGCCCTCCGCGCCGCGGTGCAGTAAGAAAAAAGGACTGTCTTTCGACAGTCCTTTTTTGTTTGGATCGCCCTCAAAGCCGCTCGCGGCGGTGGAGGATGGTCATGTTGACGAGCATCCAGACGGCGCCGACCAGCATCAGCGCCCAGCCGATCATCTGCATCGTGCCCTGAAAGGCCCCGCCCATCACCAGGCCGAGGCCGAGGAAGGCGTCGGCGGGGAGATTGCGCTCGGCAAAGACCTCGACCGAGATGTCCGTATAGCTGCGGCGCATGATCTCCGTCAGCTTCGAGTAGGGGAAGCGGTAGCGCAGATACGCGTATACGATCACGATGAGGCCGGCGGCGATGTAGGCATAGTTCTTCCAGGTCATGGCGGGAGCTCCTTCTCTTTGTTTTCTTTTCTCATTATAGCCGAATTCCCCCATTCGTCAAGTCTCGCGCGGAGCCTTTACAGACGCCGGGATTCTGGTATAATCGAAGCAGACCGCAAGGGAGGTGGGCGCATGGCACGCAGAAGAAGCAAACGGCAAAAGAGACGCATGCTGATCTGGACGCTGGTCCTGCTTGCCGCCGCGCTGCTCCCCGTCGGCATCCGGGCCCTGCGTCCGGTGCCGGACGCCGCCCTCGCGGGCGAGACGCGCGAGGCGGCCTTCCCGCTCTCCGCCCTGCGCTTTGAGGATCTGCCGCCCTATGACGGGCAGCTCGTGATCGAGCTCGACGGAAACCGCCCCGCCCTCGATCCGGGCTTCGCGCCCGGCTCCGCCGTCCTGCTCAGCGAGCTGGACGCCCTCGGCCGGACCGGCCCGGCCTTCGCGCTCATCGGCCCGGAGAGCCTGCCGAGCGAGCCGCGCGGCGAGATCGGCGACGTCCGGCCCGCGGGCTTTCACAACGTGCGCTACGACGAGCTGATCGAGGACCGCTATCTCTACAACCGCTGCCACGTGATCGCCTATCAGCTCAGCGGCATCAACGCCGACGCGCGGGATCTGTTCACCGGCACGCGGTATCTCAACGTCGAGGGCATGCTGCCCCTCGAAAACGAGCTGGCCGCCTATGTCCGGCGCAGCGGCGGCGCGGTGCTCTACCGCGTGACGCCGATCTACGCCGGCGCCGAGCTCGTGCCGAGAGGGGTGGAGATGGAGGCCCTCGCCCTCGCGGGCGGGGAGCTGCGCTTCCACGTCTTCGTCTACAACGTCCAGCCCGGGATCGAGATCGACTACGCCGACGGCGGGAGCCGGAGAGAAAGTTAACATAATCCGAGCTGTTTTGTAAGCTCTTTGTTGTTGCCAGCGCAAAGCCGCCGTGCTATGATGGGCACGGTTTTGCGGGGAGACCCTGTGAGTCCGTCTCCGTGTCCTTCGGAGGCTATTCCATATAGGAGTGATAAAAAAATGAGAGTTGTGATTCAGGATAATTACGAGAAAATGAGCAAGTGGGCCGCCGACTACATCGCGGCGAAAATCAAAGCCCACAGGGAGGACCGTCCCTTCGTGCTCGGCCTGCCCACGGGCTCCTCGCCCATCGGCGTGTATCGGGAGCTGGCGCGCATGAACCGGGCCGGCGAGCTGTCCTTCGCCAACGTCGTCACCTTCAACATGGACGAGTATCTCGGCCTGCCCCACGAGCACGACCAGAGCTACTGGTACTTCATGCACGACAACTTCTTCGACCATCTGGTCGACATGAAGCCGGAGAACATCAACATCCTCAACGGCATGACCGACGATCCCGAGGGCGAGTGCGCGCGCTATGAGGAGAAGATCGCCTCCTGCGGCGGGATCGACCTCTTCATGGGCGGCATCGGCGTGGACGGCCACCTGGCCTTCAACGAGCCCTACACCTCCCTCAACTCCCGCACCGGCGTGCGCAATCTGACCACCGACACCCGCATCGTCAACTCCCGCTTCTTCGGCAACGATCCGGAGGCGGTGCCGAGCCAGGCGCTCTCTGTCGGCGTGGGCACCGTGTTTGATTCCAAGGAAGTCCTGATCCTCATCAACGGCCACAACAAGGCCCGCGCCCT
>JAEEGL014203022.1_pt1 | contig 10239 bp, 9 predicted proteins | sample 9134231 | NCBI WGS metagenome assembly JAEEGL01 (sample SAMN16246548, study PRJNA631951) | gut metagenome | biome: gut microbiome; feature: rumen; material: fiber-attached | host: Bos | place: Iran: Karaj | collected 2018-10 | reverse complement strand
TTTATTCGTTCTGTATCACATGGCTTACCATAGACGTGGACGGGCATGATGGCGGTTGTTTTTGGCGTGATGGCTGCCTCAATCTTATCGGGATCGATGTTGCCTGTTGCTGGATCGATGTCCACAAATACAGGGCGGCATCCGTTCCACCAAATGCTGTGGGTGGTAGCCACGAAACTATAAGGTGTGGTGATTACCTCACCTGTGATGCGCATAGCCTGAAGGGCTGTCAGCAGGGGCAGGGTTCCGTTGGTGAACAGACTGATATATGGAACCTTCAGGTATTCTGCAAGAGCCATTTCCAGTTGTCTGTGGAAAGAACCATTATTGGTAATCCATTTGCTATCCCAGATCTCCTTCATCATCTCATGGAATTCATCGAGATTCGGAAGGAGTGGCGAGGTAACGGTTATAACGTCTTTATTCATCTTATTTCTGTTATAAAATTAACGATGAGAATACATTGAATCGTAATACTTCTCGTAATCTCCTGAGGTGATATTATCAAGCCATTCCTGATTGTCGAGATACCAACGAACGGTCTTTTCGATACCTTCCTCGAACTGCAGCGAAGGCTCCCATCCGAGTTCTTCCTTCAGTTTGCGGGAGTCGATGGCATAGCGGGCATCGTGTCCCAGACGGTCGGTGACGTATGTGATGAGATCCATGTCTTCTCCTTCCTTGCGGCCAAGCAGCCGGTCAACGGTTTTGATGACCACCTTAATGATGTCGATGTTCTTCCATTCGTTGAAGCCTCCGATATTATAGGTTTCGGCAATGATTCCCTTATGGAAAATCAGGTCGATGGCACGAGCGTGGTCTTCCACGAACAGCCAGTCGCGCACGTTCTCACCCTTGCCATAGACGGGCAGTGGCTTGCGGTGACGGATGTTGTTGATGAAGAGCGGAATCAGTTTCTCAGGGAACTGATATGGGCCATAGTTGTTCGAACAGTTGGTAACGATGGTTGGCATTCCGTAAGTGTCGTGGTAGGCACGCACGAAGTGGTCACTTGAAGCCTTTGAGGCAGAGTAGGGGGAGTGGGGCGTATATTTCGTAGTCTCAACGAAGAAATCCTTGCCGTAGGCATGGTGATGCTCTGATGAGGCAGTGGTGGTGAAGGGCGACTCAATACCTTCGGGGTTGGTCAGTTTTAAGGCACCATACACCTCGTCGGTAGAAATATGATAGAATCGCTTCCCTTCGTAGCGTTCGGGGAGTGACTCCCAGTAAAGTTTTGCGGCCTGCAGCAATGAGAGCGTACCCATCACGTTGGTCTTGGCGAATGTGAAAGGATCTTTGATGGAACGGTCCACATGGCTTTCGGCGGCCAGATGGATGATGCCGTCCACCTTCTTGTCCTGCATCAGCTGATAGAAAGCGTCGAAGTCGCAGATATCCATCTTCACAAACTCGTAGTTGGGCTTGTCTTCGATGTCCTTCAGGTTAGCGAGGTTTCCAGCATACGTGAGTTTGTCGAGGTTGATGATGTGATAGTCGGGATACTTGTTCACGAAGAGGCGAACTACATGACTTCCGATGAATCCGGCACCGCCGGTAATGACAATTGTTCTCATATTTTAACCGATAATGGTATTTCTTAATAATCCAAATTCTCTTTTCCTGTACGTCCCACCTCGTCGATGACTTTTAGAAGATATTTGCCATAATCGTTCTTAATCATGGGTTGGGCTATCTCACGTAGTTTTTCGGCCGAAATCCATTTCTTGCGGAATGCAATTCCCTCCAGACACGCTATTTTCAGTCCTTGGCGTTTTTCTATAACCTCCACAAACGTGGAGGCTTCGCTAAGACTGTCGTGAGTTCCAGTGTCAAGCCAAGCAAATCCACGCCCTAAAGTCTGTACTTTTAATTTTCCGTCTTTTAGGAATTCTTGATTAACGGTTGTGATTTCTAGTTCGCCTCGAGCTGAAGGTTTGATGTTCATGGCTACTTCCACAACTTTGTTTGGATAGAAATAGAGTCCTACCACCGCATAGTTGCTTTTGGGGTGCAGAGGCTTCTCTTCTATAGAAAGACAATTCCCCTCATTGTCGAATTCTGCTACACCATATCGTTCAGGATCATTGACCCAATAGCCAAAGACAGTTGCCTTGGCGTCTCTTTCTGCGGCTTCAACACTTCGACGTAATTGTGTGGTAAATCCTGCACCATAAAAGATGTTGTCGCCGAGGACCAGGCATACAGAATCATTTCCTATGAATTGTTCTCCTATAATGAAAGCTTGTGCCAACCCGTCAGGAGAAGGTTGCTCAGCATATTCAAAGTTCACTCCGAAATTGCTTCCGTCGCCTAATAAACGCTTAAAACCAGGAAGATCGGTTGGGGTGGAAATAATAAGAATATCTCGGATACCGGCCAACATCAATACAGATATTGGATAGTATATCATAGGCTTGTCAAAAATGGGAATCAGCTGTTTGCTGATGCCTTTGGTGATAGGGTAGAGGCGCGTCCCGCTACCGCCAGCTAATACTATTCCTTTCATATTGAGTTTATTTTGCTAGGTTGTTAATGCAGTTCCGGAGTGAATCTGTCCAATAGGGAATATCTAAACTGAATGTTTCTTTAACTTTGGTTTTGTCTAAGACAGAATAATTGGGACGAATTACCTTACTAGGAAATTCACTGCTATGGCAAGGCTGAATGTCACAATTCTTATGGTCTGCTATTTCTGCAATCATTTTGGTGAAATCAAACCAACTGCAAACACCTTCGTTCGAAAAATGATAAATGCCTGTTTTGGAATAGCTTTCTTTGGATGCTTCAGATTTATAGTCATCAATAATTTTGACTATGGTTTTTGCCAAATCCAAAGCATAAGTCGGTGTTCCTACTTGGTCGAATACAACTTTCAGCATAGGTTTTGTTTCAGTGAGATTCAGCATGGTCTTCACAAAATTCTTTCCAAATTCACTATATAGCCAAGCGGTTCGGAGAATGGTATGTTTACAGCCTACAGATTTGATAGCTTGTTCACCATGTAGTTTGGTTAAACCATAAACGCCTGTGGGATTTTCTTTCTCCTCTTCTGTACAAGGAGTGTTATTCTGATTACCTCCAAACACATAATCGGTTGAAATGTGGATTAACAATCCGTTAACCGATTTTATGGCAATAGCAAGATTTTCTACGGCTTTTGAGTTAAGAACCTCGCAGAAATCCGCTTCGTCTTCCGCTTTGTCCACATTTGTATAAGCGGCACAATTGACAATAATATCTATATGATTGTCTTGAACCATCTTCATTACGTCATTGGCATTGGTGATATCCAACTTTTGGTAATCGCCAACGACATCTGTAAAGATATAATTGTCTATGCAGCCTTGCGTAACAATCTGCATTTCATTGCCTAATTGCCCATTGGCTCCTGTAACTAATACGTTCATTATATTGAATCTTTAATAAAAAATAAGGTACATTTTAAAATACAATGGTCACTTAGGTTTGGTAGCGCATATGTTTCTACATTTGATATCTTTAATCCTTTTACAACGATGTTATCAATGGGAGATGAGGGTTTGGCTGCAGATGCCGTATTAAATCTTCCAAAATCTCCGCAATTAGCCAAAGTGAAACCAGCGTCTTTGAATGCATTATATTCTGATATACTGGCTATATTGTAGTCGGCACAGATAATGGCACATTCATAATCCTTCGTTATATTAATCAGTTCCTGTATTTGGCTTTTGCGGTACTCTGCACCATTTTCACCTTGGTTAAAATCAAGATGGGTTTCTATCAGTAATATAATTTTGCCATTAATCAAAATTTCAGCAGATTGCAGGTATCTGCTTTGGGAATGGGAACTGAAATCTGTTTTTCTGTCTTTTTTAAGAGGGATATCTCTTGAAAATAGGGCATTACAGTTGTATGTATATTTAGGTCCAATGCTAGCATAGTTGTACATATAGAATATGGCATCACGTGCTCGGTTGCCTTCTCTGTCAAAGTTCGGATTGTATTCACAAACGGCAAAAATATCAGTTTTTAGGCTGTCTATTATACTTATGTATTGAGACTGTTTTTCAGAATAGTTTTCAGATGTGATGTTTGTTTCGAAAGATCTTCCATTTGCAAAGTGACCAATATTCCAATGAGCGATGACCAATGAATCTTTGTAAATAAAAGAATTAACATCATAGTCTTCGTTCTCGCTTGCACTACATGATGATAGTAGGGTCATCAGTAGGAATGCTAAAAATGAAATGGCTGTTCTTTGCATAAGTTTCTAGGAAAATCCCTGTAAATATTATATAAATAAACTACATTTTAAAATACAATGGTCACTTAGGTTTGGTAACGCATATGTTTCTACATTTGATATCTTTAATCCTTTGACAATGATGTTATCAATGGGAGATGAAGGTTTGGCAGCAGATGCCGTGTTAAATCTTCCAAAATCTCCGCAATTAGCCAAAGTGAAACCAGCGTCTTTGAATGCATTATATTCTGATATACTGGCTATATTGTAGTCGGCACAGATAATGGCACATTCATAATCCTTCGTTAAATCTATCAGTTCCTGTATTTGGCTTTTGCGATACTCCGCACCATTTTCACCTTGGTTAAAATCAAGATGGGTTTCTATTACTATAATATTATTATCGTTGACCCGAATCTCTGCAGATTGCATATATCTACTTTGTGCATGATTGCAAAATTCTGTAAATTTTTCCTTTTCTAGAGGTATATCTTTTGTAAAAATGGCATTACAGTTATATGTATATTTAGGTCCAATGCTAGCATAGTTGTACATATAGAATATGGCATCACGTGCTAGGTTACCATCTCTGTCAAAATTAGGATTGTATTCACAAACGGCAAAAATGTCAGTTTTTAGGCTGTCTATTATACTTATGTATTGGGACCGTTTTTCAGAATAGTTTTCAGATGTAATATTTGTGTCAAAGTATCTCCCGTTTGCAAAATGGCCAATATTCCAATGTGCGATGATAAGTGAATCTTTGTAAACACTAATAATTGATTCTTCACTAGGTGTATTATTTGTTGTATTTCCTGTGATAGAATCACTTTTATACGAATTCAAAGAATCTTTTCCTGTTGAATTAGTTGTGTCGTTCCCTTCAGTATTATCTGCTATAAGGTTATCTGGAAGAACCATTTTTTCATCTTGGAAGTTACTTTCTGTACATGAAATAGACATGTTAACTATTATCATCATGAATAGTATATATTTCAGAGGTCTTTTCATAGTTTAGTTCGCAAGAAGAAATGCAGCCTTCGTTAAGTATTACAAAAGTATGGCAAAATCTTTTTTGTATAATTCAAGTGCAGATGATTTGGGTAAGCAGTTTAATATAAATAATCTCCGTATGTGAAATCCAAACTGCAGTCTGTAAGAACATCACGAACAACATCCTTTTCGCTAAGTAGAGCCTTGCCTATCGGGATTTGCCAGTCTATATTTAACGTTGGGTCAAGGAGTTGGATGCCGCCTTCTGATTCAGGATGGTAGAATTCGTCGCACTTATATTGGAAAATGGCAATCTCGCTTAATACGGCAAAACCGTGAGCAAAACCTTTAGGAATAAAGAACTGTCGATGATTGTCTTCTGTGAGCTCTACTGCAACATGCTGCCCGAAAGTAGGACTGCCTTTGCGTATGTCAACGGCAACATCAAGAACAGCTCCTTTTACGCAACGCACGAGTTTACTTTGAGTATAAGGCATTTTTTGATAGTGAAGACCTCGCATTACACCATAAGATGACATACTCTCATTGTCTTGCACAAATGTGATTGTTTTAGAACCTTTGAGTATTCCTGCCTCAACTAAAATAGATGTGACCTTTTCATCGAACTCTCGCTGGGAGAATGATTCGAAGAAATACCCACGATTGTCTTTAAATACTCGTGGTTCAATGATAAGTACTCCAGGGATGTCGGTTTTTATGATTTCCATATAACGATATTAATATTTCTTTGGGCATAAAGTCACGAAGGCTCTAAGTTTTCCATATAAACTTTGAAAGTAAACTGCCATTTTTACTTTTTCCCTCTTCGAGACTGTGACCGCTGGTTATGTAAGAGTTTTAAAGATTTCATGAAGTGTGCAAAGGTACGAGTAAGCGAGTATAAATGTAAATAAATTTGTTTTATTTTGCTTTGTCAAGCGGGAGTAGCTTGTTAAAAGGTACGAAAAAAGATAACAATAACTTTTATCTAACACCTTCTAAACTTCAAACCCAACGATTAAGTGGTTTGATGATTAATACAGATTCCTTGCTTGTACCACTCATAGAGGCGATGGATGCCTTCGTCAATCTCGATTTTGTGGTGCCATCCTAACCGATGGAGTTTGCTTACATCGGTGAGTTTCTTTAGGGTGCCATCGGGCTTTGAAGCATCCCATTGAAGTCAGTATAGTGGAAAATATATAGAAGAACTTGTTATAAGGTTCTTTTTGGTTTTATAATATAATGATTCTTATAGCATAATCTTAGCATTTTTTCCAACCAAAGTTTGTCTCTTGTTTCATTTAGGATGCCTTTTTATTATTAAATAGACGGGGATTACTAATCCTCTGATTTTAAGTTTAATATCCTCATAAACACAAAAACATTTAAAATAGAACGTGTTTTCTACACCACAGACCATCGCTTCTTCATATCTTTGCCGTTTCCTGTTGCTGGCAGAGAAGCCCCCTTTGCCATAAACAATAGTAATAGGTAAATTAAGATAATGGAATTTGTATTTATGTTTGTATAATGTCATCATCATATTGTAATCAGCACAATATCTAAGATTATCAACAAAGGGATGTTTTTTTGCAAGGGATGAACGTGTAAAGACAGATTGGTGGCTAAAGCCCATGCCATGGAATTTTCTTTTATCTTTAAAAAATGGTGTTTGTGCTTTTATCAATGTAACACCTTTATCTAAGTCTGAGTAATAATCTCCGTAGCATACGTCGAAATTTGAAAGATCTTGATTGAAAACTGAGCTTAGAACATGATTGTTATAAAAACGATCTCCAACATTGAAGAAAAAAATCCATTCTCCAGACGCTTTTCTAATCCCTTTATTCATAGCGTCATAGATACCCTTATCTGGTTCGCTTGATATGTATGCAATCTGATCTTTATATTTGTTGATAATATCTAAAGTTCCGTCGGAACTTGCTCCATCAATAATCAAAAATTCCAAATCTTTGAAATCTTGGTTTAAAACTTGCAAAATTGTGGATTCAATACCACTTTTACAATTGAAACAGACTGTAACAATCGATAATTTCATGCACTCATATGGTTTTATGTCTCCAAATGTAGATACCTTAGTAATCTAGTCGCTTTAGAACATTGTATTATCTATAATCTAAGTTGTTTGATGATTGATACAGATTCCTTGCTTGTACCACTCGTAGAGGCGATGGATGCCTTCGTCAATCTCGATTTTATGATGCCATCCTAACTGGTGGAGTTTGGTAACGTCGGTGAGTTTCTTTAGGGTTCCATCTGGTTTTGAGGCATCCCATCGGAGTTCGCCTTGGAAACCGATTTCCTTCATGATGAGCTCAGCTACTTCGCGGATGCTGATTTCCTTGCCTGTTCCTACGTTGATGTGGCAGTTGCGAATTTCGGTGATGCCGTCGGCATTCTTGATGCTGCTGCCGTAGGTGTCCTTGAAATCCACATTGAGGAGCACATGTACGGAAGCATCGGCCATCTCTTCGCTCCACAGAAACTCGCGCATCGGGTGGCCTGTTCCCCAGAGGGTGACGGCTTCGGGCTGAATACCATAATGGGCTAAGACACGGAGGATGTCTTCTTTATTGCTGTTGCCATCCACGCGTTCTGTGTTTCCGTTTGAAGTCATGGAAACTGGACGCAGGGAGATGTCCTTGCGAACAGCATCCCAATCGTTTTCGTTCAGACATTTGGCCAAATGAATCTTGCGGATCATGGCCGGGAGTACGTGTGAGTTTTCCAAGTGGAAATTGTCGTTAGGGCCATAGAGATTGGTGGGCATTACGGCAATATAGTTGGTGCCATACTGAAGATTGAAGCTCTCGCACATCTTCAGTCCTGCAATCTTGGCGATGGCGTAGGGTTCGTTGGTGTATTCCAGGGGGGAGGTAAGCAGACTGTCCTCGGGCATCGGCTGGGGTGCCTCGCGCGGATAGATGCAGGTGGAACCTAAGAAAAGGAGTTTCTTCACACCGTGTTTCCAACTCTCACCAATTACGTTCTGCTGAATCTGCAGGTTCTGATAGATGAAGTCGGCGCGGTAATGGAGGTTGGCCATGATGCCACCCACATGGGCGGCGGCCAAAACCACGGCATCGGGTTGTTCCTCGTCGAAGAAGCGTTTGACGGCCAAGGGATCCAAAAGGTCCAGTTCCTTGTGGGAACGGCCTACGAGGTTCGTGAATCCCCTGCTTTTCAAGTTATTCCAGATAGCAGAGCCTACAAGGCCGTGATGGCCTGCTACATATATCTTACTATTCTTGTCGAGTGCCATCTTAGTCGTCGATTTGGGATTTGAGGTAGAGTTTGCGGACTTTCTTCATGTCATGCTCCACCATAATCTTGACCAACTGCTCAAAAGTCGTCTTACGCGGGTTCCATCCCAGTTTGGCCTTGGCTTTTGTTGGGTCACCAAGCAACTGCTCCACCTCTGCAGGACGGAAATACTTGGGATCTACTTCTACGAGTACCTTGCCCTCTAAGTTTTGAGTTTTGAGTTGAGAGTTGAGCGTTTTTACGCAGATACCTTTCTCATTTACTCCGTCACCTTCCCAGCGCAATTCGATACCCACTTCCTTGAAGGCCAGGGTGGCAAACTCGCGGACGGTGTGGTATTCGCCGGTAGCAATCACGAAGTCGTCGGGCTCGGGCTGCTGCATGATAAGCCACATGCATTCCACATAGTCTTTGGCATATCCCCAGTCGCGAAGGGCATTGAGGTTTCCGAGATATAACTTATCTTGATGTCCCTGGGCAATGCGGGCGGCGGCCAACGTAATCTTGCGTGTTACGAATGTTTCACCACGGCGTTCGCTTTCATGGTTGAACAATATGCCGTTGCAGCAATACATGCCGTAAGACTCGCGGTAGTTCTTCATAATCCAGAAACCGTAGAGCTTGGCCACGGAATAGGGTGAACGTGGATAGAACGGAGTGGTTTCGGACTGAGGCACTTCCTGCACCTTGCCATAAAGTTCAGAAGTGCTGGCCTGATAGATGCGACACGTCTTCTCCAAACCGCAGATGCGCACGGCTTCCAAAAGACGCAAAACGCCCACGGCATCGGTGTCGGCGGTATATTCGGGTACATCGAACGATACCTTTACATGGCTCTGTGCGGCCAGGTTATAAATCTCTGTGGGTTTTGTCTCGCCAATGATACGGATTAATGATGACGAATCAGTCATGTCGGCCCAATGGAGGTTCACCAGGCGAGATTTCTTCATGTCGCGCACCCATTCATCGAGATAGAGATGCTCGATGCGGGCGGTGTTGAACGATGATGAACGGCGTAAAAGTCCGTGAACTTCGTATCCCTTTTCAATCAAAAACTCGGCCAAGTAACTGCCGTCCTGACCAGTAATACCAGTAATTAATGCTACTTTTTGTTCCATAATATCTTTTTCTTCTATTTTTCAGCGAACTGGCGGATGCGCTGTTCTTCACTTAGTTTACAAATGAGCAAGCGACCGTCTTCCTCGGCCACGATATAACCGTCAAGTCCCTGTACGACTACTTTTTTGTGGCCAATAGTATGGATAATGCTATTGCGTGTTTCATAAAGATTGATGTTCTGGCCTATTACGGTGTTTCCGTTCAGATCGTGGCTGGTCTGCATCAGCAATGCGCCCCATGTACCAAGGTCGCTCCAACCGAAATCAGCAGGACAGACAAAAATCTCCTCGGCCTTCTCCATAATGGCATAGTCCACAGAAATGCTTTCGCATTCAGGAAAGTGCTTGTCAATTTCTTCCTGTTCCTGAGGTGTTCCATAGACGGGCAAAAGACTTTCGAAAACGCGATTCAAGACAGGCTGATAGATGCGGAAGGCATTTACAATCGTGCTAACACTCCAAATGAAAATACCAGCATTCCAGAAATAACTCTTGTCTCTGATGTATTCCAGGGCTTTTTCCTGGCTGGGCTTCTCCTTGAAGGAATCAACTCGAAATATCTCTTTATTATGTGGGCTACTTGCTGAAAGGTCTGCCTTGATATAGCCATAACCG
>JAEEGL014183830.1_pt1 | contig 10239 bp, 8 predicted proteins | sample 9134231 | NCBI WGS metagenome assembly JAEEGL01 (sample SAMN16246548, study PRJNA631951) | gut metagenome | biome: gut microbiome; feature: rumen; material: fiber-attached | host: Bos | place: Iran: Karaj | collected 2018-10 | reverse complement strand
GATTACAGCCCATTCCTCGTAGGTGGCACCAGACGAAAGCGCATCTTCAAGCGCCTGTCCTGTCAGCCCAAATGCAAAATCCCACTCGCTCATTCTTCACCTCCAGAAAAGAATTCGTTACTCAAAGATGCTCCGCCGTCTTGCGCCCGTTTCGAGACCTGAAAGAATCATCTTCCTTCTTCGCGCCGCACTTCATCACCGGCGGCTTCATCCCCGCCTTCGCGCGCTGCTGCTTCTGCATCGCCGCAAGTCTTCTTGTTTTCACGAGTCCCATGGGGTTTCATACGGAGAGTGCATCAAATGCTGCGGCTAACCCGCCGTGCATACAATTGCGGAAAACCATGTTCACCCCCAGACAAACATATCCAGTAAAGCTCAAAAGGGAGATTCTGGCCCTTTTGACAATCTGCTGTATCAGAAAAGTCTCACTTTTTAAGTTCCCATGCCATTTGGACATTCTTTTCATTTCGCCACTCCTTGTACGCTATTTGTCGAGACGTTTCCTGGATTGACACCTAGCGATTTCTCGCCAACCTCTACTTCCGTAGGGGCCACTGTGTTTGTCTCCGCATTCTTTGCACCAAGAAGTTCACATAGTGCAGGTGGAATGTCATCCATGATACTTGGAGGGATCCATTTCACTAAACCCAACCTTAATAACATCAAGACAACGATCAAAACAAATACGACTCGACATATCGTGTTTGCACACATCCATTTAAGTATTCGCGTAAGAATTCCCCAACAGGACCTCTTGGTCACCTCCGGATGTCTAGAAACTATGCCTTTAAAGAAGTACTGTGCCTTATTTCTGATATCTTGGTTCAGTTGAATCAATTGCTGAGTTTTCGCCACAACTCGCGGAGAATATACTGCATAGCTTCCTTCAGGTGCGTTGGCATTTAATACGTCCAAATCCTGCAATTTCTTAAACTCATAAACCTGTGAAGAGGCAATCTGAGAATTCAATGCTGCTACCGAATCTCTATACTCATGTGGTTTATCCTCGCTAGCAAAATGATTGATTATTACGCTAGTGGGAAGTGGTCGCTCCGGCTCTAATTCCTTTCCGAAGAGTTGACATTGCCCAAGAATCTCTACCGGTAACAAACGGTATTGTGGGACGTCCTTTCCTGGTGGATATCCCCCCAACTCATCAGCCACCCAAGTCTGAGCCTCCTCATATTTACAAACATCCGCAAGTTCTTTAAGACCTTTTAGCAAAGCTTCAGTCGATTCGTTTGAATCAACTAGGCGTTCCACCTTCTTATAGACATCATACTGACTCATTGTCAAACTACTCCTTTTCTCCTCTCGCAAGTGCGAACACCATATGATCCGCTTTCACTTCATCTATCGTTTGCATATTCCACTCCTAATTGTGTTGCCTTTCTATTGCATGATTACAACTACAAAGTAAGAGCAGCCGACTTTCTCAAACGGGTTTCAAGCGTCTTCGTGTCGATGGCGCGGACTTCCCAGACGAGGTAGTCGCCGTCGCGCTCCTTTATCGTCGAGAAGGCATACGGACATGTGGGATATTTGCCCTGCACCATCCACCCCTGCATCGTATCGACAAACCGCTGGACAATCAAGTTGATCGGCGGATGCCATGCAACGGATATCAACGTCACCTTCGCAGGGTCTGGCTTGCCGAGCTTGTCCCACTCCGATTTCTCAATAATGAACACATTGTGCTCGTATGCCCACTTGAGCGACTTTTGAGCCTCCTTGAGTTCAACGCTAATGTACCTATTCGGATCAAGATAACGCGCCGCCGCAACGGCATCAAGATTCAGACGCCGTCCCGCACGAATCTCAGCATCGTCATAATTCTCAATCAACAGCTCCTTGATGCGCTCCTGGCCCGCCGCGAACTCTTCTTTTCTCTGCTTGTAGATCTCGTAGGCGCTGTATGTGTAGTTCTCCCAACGCGTGATACGGTCGCAAAGATGCCGTGCAACCGACAACAAGAACCCCTTTATCGCCTCTGATGAATCGTGCGATGGCGACATCACGAACGCGCCAAGACCCGGTATGATCTCGACGTTCTCCCTGCCGATCTTCGCCTCACTGACATTCTGCCCCGGGAATAGGACATACGCGCCGCCTGTTCGCCGAATCGCATCTCTGTAGGCGTGCATCTTCAAGATGTCCACACGCTTGACGTCGCGCTTGACGCGCGTGTCCTCATCTTGCGAAATCTCTCCTTCAGTATCGCTTCCTATCTGCGCAAGCGATGACACTAGGTCGGCCGACTTGTATTTGGCGTCGAAATGCACATATGTAACAAGGTCGTTCTCGATAGCCTCGTCAACATCCATCCCCATTGGACGGAATGCGACCGTATAGTCAGGACGCATCGGCAGCGTCCAGCTCATCTTCTTGCCCTTTGCCGAGAACGAACGGTTATACGAGAACTCGACAGCAAGCCGACGATAACGCGCGCCCGTGCGCCCAGAGTCGAACGTGCCGTCCAACGTAATCGCGTTGCCAGCCTTGAGCCTGAGGGAAAGTCCGTCCGACCCCATCCCGATCATCTTGTTAGCAATCTCGGAAGTCTTTACACCAAAAATACCTGCAACGATCTTGAGCAGCCTGAAGAAGCACCAGTATTCGTAAAGAGCTGACATCTGGCGCTGGTTAGCCCCGTAGACATCTTCGCCATGTTCCCATACGAGCTGCGTCCCGGCATGGTACTGAAGCCACTTCTTGAGAATTTCGCGATATCCCTCACGCCGTTGCAGGACGACACTCCCGGTCGGAATGTTGACGAGCGATCCCACGCCCTTGAAGAACTCGTGCCCGCTCCATCGAGACAGCATGTGGATCACCGCCTCGATGTCCACCTCCACCGTCATCGCCGAATTATCTTTCTTCTTCTCGGACAGCAACCTCTGGAAGGCCTGCAGCCTCTCGAGAAAGAAGCACAGCACGTACTTGACGAAGCGGTTCTCCTGGGTGTCGGTACTCTCGATCCTTCGCGTCGTGAGGATGCGCTCTGGAATCGTGGTCAGACCGGAGTAGCGTCCGCGCAGGTGCCGCGGCAAGTCAATCCTCCGTGACGCGCTTGTAACCTGCCGCAGCTCGTTTCTTCCCAAACGCGACATCCGCCGCATGTCCGCCTCGCACTCCTCTTCCGTCAACAGCACGTGCGGACGCCCCACGATCTGCCTGAGCGCCGCCTCGAACTCCGAGTTGCCGACAAGCCCAAGCAGGAAGAAGAAACGTTGCACGTCGTTCTTCGATTCCGTGTTCATGTCGGGGCGAACTAGTCCCTTGACGCTGCTTGTGCACTGCATCTGCAGATCGACAATGTCTTCCGTAAGCTGGCGCAGGAGGTCCTGGTAGTCCGTCTTGTAGCTCACAACCTCGCTCGCCACCTCGACACCGAGCGACAGTTCGGGCGACTCCGCGCCATCAAGGTAGAGCCGCCCATATCCAACCGCCGTGCCCGGAGCGATCGAACCGTGACTTGCCGACTTGTCCTTTCGGACAAACGCGCTCAGCTTCGACAGCCGCGCCTTGGAATCGCTGAGGGAGTAATGGTAGAAACACCCCTCCTTCAGAGGAAGGAACTCGCCTGCCGCATCCGCCTCGCCAAAAACATCCCCCTCAACGACAATCCGAACCGCACTCTTCGGGAAGACCGCAGAGTAGGTCGATTCGGACTTGTCGTACTCCCAGACCATCTGCCGTTATGCCTCGGCGAAGCTTGTGAAGTTATTCTTCTCGAGCCTGACCTTCATGCGCTTGAGCTTCTCGTACGTAAGCGGGTAGATTTCCTGTATGGTCGTTTCGGCGTCGGGATCGTCCGACTGGGGAATCTCCTTGATGGACTCCTTCACAAGCGCGTCTAGGACCGGTCCGAGACGATTGATCGCGCCATGCAGTTTCGGCAGGAGCTTCTGCAGGATTGCCGCGTCGATGGCTTGAGTCAGACACGTCTTCCCGTCTGCTCCGTCTTGGGTCTTGGCATATCCACTTGCATCAAGGTAATACGCCACAAATGTGACAATTTCGATTGCCGTGCGATAGCCGAACTCGGCGCCAAGCTCGGCAAGGGGCGGGAAGAACGTGTCAAGCGCCGCCTTTACTTTCTCCAACTCGGATTGCGGAGGTTGTTTCGTCTTGCGTTCACCCGCAAGATCGAGGAACGCCTTTGCAAACTCCACGCCCTTACCCGCGAGGTCGGACAACTTGGGGTTGTCAGGCTTTGACAGGAAGTCAGACATCTCCTGTTTACTGACGCGAAACTCTATGACTTGCGCGCGGTCGAGGACCTTGGGCGAGAACATGTAGGTCGTCTCGTCAACATTCATCGTGCCGATGACAAAGAGATTCTTCGGGATCTCAAGCGTCTGCGGAATGAGCCTTCCATTGCTGGCATAACGATCCTTGCCGGAGTATAACTTAATTTCGTCCCCCGATTCCATCGCAGAGAGGAAGTCCGCAAAATAGCGCTCAACATGGCTGAGGTTCATCTCGTCGAGGATCAGGAAGAACGGCAGATCTTGATTGTCCCTTGCGTCAAGAATGAACTCGAGCACCCTTGTATCGGGCAGCACGTAGTTGTCCGGATCAAGCGCGTTGGGAAATCCGAGCAGTCGTTCGCTGTTTGTCCAGTCAGCGCCGACCGGCACGACAAGGGACGTATGCTCCACGGCGATCCATTCGGAGAACGCCTGTGCGAGCTTCGTCTTGCCGCTGCCACTCAACCCCGTGAGAACGACGAAAGGCTTGGCGAGCTGCGCGCAGACGAAACGCTTCATCAAGTCTGGCGCGTATTTGAATCCAGCACTTGTGACGTCGTTCTCGAGCTTCTTGATGAAGTCGGAGAAGTCGGTGATCTTCGTCTGCGGTACTTTCTTTATTTCGGTCTTCTGGTACATGGTAGCCATAGCCTCCTTCTTGATTAAATCCTTGTTGTCTTTTTTGGTCTTGGGATCGGTTTGTCCCAGCCACCACAGGAATTCGTTTACAGTGCGGTAGTCGGCATCGCTTGGATCGTCTGATGCTTTACCGATTCCAAGCTCCTTCATCTTGGCGACGATCTGTTGCTGCTTGGCCTTGCAGTCCTCGTATGTCTCAATCGTCAAGCCCTTCGGAATAGAACCGTTATGCAATCCCAGAAATACGAGGCCATCATACGTTGGTTCGGTCCATGGTGCGAATTCATTAGGACGCAACTCGGACATAAAGTACAGCAGCGTCTTGGCGGACATGCCGTCAACACGTTTACCACCAACTTCAAGACGATTGTCATCGTCAACATACCACGACACCGACTTCGGCGTGGTCTTCTGATCGTGCAGAAACTTTAAGACGGCATGCTTCTCCGCATCAGTGTGAGGTGCGAACTTGGTGTTGACGACTTGCCATGAAATGGAATACTTACGCAGATAGTCCGAATATACAAAAGCTGGATCATCCAAAAGCGACTCGTCTACTTGCGAGAACTCTTCCCGCACACCCTTTGTCCACTCGTCATAGTTGCCCCAGCCTCCCGGCGATTCTGTTCCCCTACACGCCGCAAACATTTTCAGCGCGACGGAAAGCAGGTCACTCGGATTAATCTTCTCAGAGCACCCTAAGCGTCTACTCCAGTAAGCAGAAACATCCACCATACTAAATCCTGCTTGTCCAGTAGCGATCTTTGCTAACTTAGTCAATGGAGCAAAATTTCCGTATTCAAATTTATCTATGTCGCTCTTCCCGCAGAGCTTTTTACGCAGTTTCTCTGCACTCAACCCTGGATTTTCCTTTACGGCAGATATCCATTCTTTTAATAAAATCTTTGACAGAGTACGTATGCCCGTGGAATGTTTTGCATCACTTACACATAAGACCTGGTACGAGTAATCATCATCATCAAGGATAGTAACAACCCCCTGAGATGAGTACTCCGACCTCATACCGACTTGCAATCCCAATATGTCTTTAGGTTTGGGTTCTTGCGGCGTGTTGCCAATAAGAATTTCAGAAGGTGGATTTTCTACTATTTCAATCTCCCCGTTCACGTGTGAACGTGTTGGATCCCAATAAAAGTGTTTCTTCCCATCAATTTTGCATAAGAACACATGCGGAGTACGAACAACAAGAGCCTCAAGAGCAGAACGAAAGTTGCCGCTTCCTCCATACAAAGCATTGATTTCGACCACTCTACCCGTGCCCAATGCCTCAACCAACTTGGCAATAGAAGCTTGTGATATCTTCTCCTCGCGTGCTGAACCATTACGAATATATTTAATCGCACCAGTAGTGGCATCAATAGCCCGTAATTGACATGAACTTGTAGTAGTTCCAGACAAACTGGCATAAGGATACACTTGCGTTGTACCCAATGCTCTTATATCACCAACAAACTGTGCAAGCGTATATGTTTGTTCCGGCATGTTAAAGCTCCGATAGAAACTGCTTTAATGTTTTAGCAATCCCGAGTGCAGCCACATAAGGTACACCATTCCCAATTGTCTTGAATTTTGAAGACAGCGATATGTCCGGTGGCAATGCAAATCGCTTCGGCAAAGACTGTATCGCTAAAGTTTCAGCAACAGACATCCGACGGGTCTTGTACGGGTGTAAATGCACTTCATTGTTCCCATATGCGGCTGTCGGCGAATAGCGCCACCTATGAAGACGCTTAAAGCACTTCTTGGAATCATCCCCTTCTGCAATGACCTGCATTTTTGCAAGACCTCCACGTGGCACAAAGAAGTCGTTTGCATTAGGATGCTCTTCGACATCATTTTTCTTAAACCAATGTTCAACCGTAAGTTCCGGAATAATTCCGGAAGGCATTGGCATTTTTCTATTCTCTGCAAATGTGGTTGTTGTTGGCCAATCAACAGAACGAACTTTCTCCATCTTATATTTAACATACCGACACCACGGGAAATCAGTTATCATGCCCGTTCCTGCGGCAACGTGCTCTGAACACAATCGAAGCTTGACGCCTATCAGAATAATTCGCTCCCTGTCTTGAGGTGCACCGTATTCCAATGCGTTTATCAAGCGATAGTCAACAGCATAATTATGTGCTTTAAATTGAGCAACAAGCGCATCGAAAAAAGCACGATGCTTAGCCGTCTTCCACAGGCCTTTAACGTTCTCGAAGACAAAAAAATCAGGATTATTTGCACAAATCAAATCTGCATAGACCTGAGACAACCGCCCATTCTTACCTGTTGAACCAGCTTGCTTGCCGGCAATAGAGAAGTCAGGGCAGGGTGGCCCACCAATAAAACCAACTAACGCATTCTCCTTTTTTGCCTCTCGAACCCTCTTGGCGAGTTCTTTCCGTTTTACATCATCCTCTAAGTAGCAACAAACATCCCCTGTCTGAAGTCCAAATTTAGGCAACGCCTTTCGCATCACTTTGCGAGAGTAGAGATAAACCCGAGAGAAATCAGGATCAATCTCATTTGCCATTATGGTCTTAAACCCAGCATCTTCAAAGCCAAGGTCAAGGAACCCTGCCCCTGTGAAAAAAGAAAAGATGCCGAACGCCTTTTTAGCTCTATCCTTCATGTCTTCTCCGCTTTACATACATACCTGCATCCACATCGCCTACGTCACAATGCAACTTTGGCAAACATCGGATAATAACGATAATACTTATTGTACATCTCCATCTCACTTTCGGACTTTCCTGGTTTAGTGTCAATCTCAAACCCCAATTTTTTGCACAACCTCTTCCCTGGGTCTCGACAAACTGGCATAATAGCATTTAGACAAAGCCGTTCCTTAGGCGTAAGAATAGGCATATCGATTTCCATAGGGGTGCTATCCCATTTGGCCGACTCAAATACAGTACCTTTGAAACGCTTCATAAAAATATCCTCTTCGAAATCTGACAAAACTGCCCCTGTGACACTTAACATTTTTGTGTTGTCAGAATAATAACTTGCATTCAAAAGGCGAAAAGTGCGACCACACCCTGACGGGAACACTTCGACCACCGCACGGTGAATCGCCTTGAACAGTACTCGCAGCAACCCATTTTCTTCATTTAATAACTGCTTGTAATTCGATGGTAAGTAACGTGAGATAGAATCCAATTCGCTCTTTTGCGCCGTAAGGTCTTCTATCTGTTCTTTAACGATTCGTTCAACATCTTGTTCCAAAGCCAATCGTTCGGCTTTTGCACAGGCTAATCCAGAGATTCTCGTCCTCAATGCGCTTGTTAACGACATCATAAGCTTCTTCTCTGGGGGTACTTCGCGCCGCGCGATGCGCATCGTAACCCGAACAATGCTCCTATTGGAAACATTGCCTAGCAAAGAAATAAAGCCATCAAAGATCTCATTAGTAGCCTGTGTGCTGTCATACCATACTATCAAAGGGTTGTTGCCATTTGAATATTCTTCTATTTTTGTTATCATATCGCCATATTCTAAGCGAACCAAGCGCGTTGGACGATTGAACTTTTGTCTTCGGAAAATCTGATCATTAGCCTCAAACGAAATCGTCCGCAAAGAAGGGAAAAAGCTATCCAGGAGCTTAATATCTTCCAGGAACGGCCCGCCAAGGCCTAAATACCGATATTTTTTTAGCTCAGTTTTCGTGAAACACCTAAGAATGTCGACCAACATAAATCGATCAACCGCCTTGTTCAACCGCAAATGATATGGAGGCGGCATCATACGTCTCTAGCCTCCTCATAAACATAATTGAACGCCTCTTGGACAACTGTACGCAGCACAGGTGGCGACACCTGTAAATATTTCGCTACGATGTCAACGTAAGTCTTCTCTACCGAAACTTGACAACTAACCTTGCTAGATTCTTTGTGTGGCGGGGTTGGCAACCTTGCTTTTGCAATATATCCTGGATATCCATTACCTGCTTTTGAATATTTTGTAGGTTTCATCGCACTTTGTGCGCCTTCCTTCATATCTTGAAATGACACAGCACGGACAATGCTGATTTTATCTTTAACTTCTGCCTCTCTTTTCTTCCAATCATTTGTGAACTTCACACAAGCCCTAGTTCCCTCTCGCATGAAGTTTTTAACAGCAAGATATACCGGATTGGCTGCATCCACCCCTCTTTTTGTAGTTGTCGTAGGTAACAATCGAACATCACTTGAATTAAATGCAACTATGCCACAAATGGAGTTGTATTGTGGATGGAATAGCGGAACTCCTGCTTCGCCCCATCCTGTTAAGATACTCTTATCAGCATATAGTACAACGCGATCATTACACATAACAGTCCATCCTGCACATTGCGCAGAATACTTTGAAGGTCCACCATCTTCCGGTGTTCCATCTCCTTCCGATAAAGGGGCTGTTAGTCCAACAGCAAGAAACACATCGACCTTCCCAAATTTAGCTTTGTATATGTACGGCGAAACCTCATCACCATGTTTTAGAACTAACGGCACAGACGCAACCTTAAGCCCATTCACAACAATTTCAAGTCCTTTACTTATCATGAAACCATACGTAACCGATATCTGCTGCCTCATCTTCTCATCGAAGCCAGATCTTTCGCAATCAAATAACTTTCTTGTGCCTTCTCTTAAATCAGAAACATGTATCCGAGTCCCAAAATTTTTGTACGCCGATGATGCCATTAGGACATAAGGGATATCCCATTCTTTCTCGTTCGTGAGCCAATCTGGAGGTATAATCACCTTACATACGTTCTTTGCCCCATTGTCGAAATCTATTTTACTTTTTGTAATCACCTCACAACGCTCACCCATCTTGAAAATGGCGCGCTTCATCCCTATTCCAAATGTTCCAACTGTAGCAACCTTATCTTTGGGCATAGATTCATCGCGGCCCATTCTAAATGCATAATTCTTAAGAATCTCTAATGGTATTCCCCCGCAGTTGTCACTGATCGTGAAACTCGTCGTAGACATTTCAATCGATATCTTGTACCCCTCATACGGATTACTAGTATTTGGTTTTGATGTACGAAGAACACCATCAATACAATTATCCAACAAATCCAAGATTGCATCGGACAACTCTATATCACGTGTCAACATCTGCACAAAAAAAGACTTAACAGGTGAGGCATTAACCACAGCAATCTCAGACATTTTTCTTATCCTCCATTAAATTCTTTATTGAAATAAGTATTTTCTCCGCCAACACTGGACAAACACTATTGCCGATTTGACGAAAACTTTGCCACTTGGTCTGATCGAATTGAAACCAATCAGGAAAACTTTGCAACCGCGCAGCTTCGCGTGGTGTGATCACCCGATCCAAAGTAGGATGG
>JAEEGL013398206.1_pt1 | contig 10239 bp, 10 predicted proteins | sample 9134231 | NCBI WGS metagenome assembly JAEEGL01 (sample SAMN16246548, study PRJNA631951) | gut metagenome | biome: gut microbiome; feature: rumen; material: fiber-attached | host: Bos | place: Iran: Karaj | collected 2018-10 | reverse complement strand
CTACGTAAAAAGTATAGACTAGATTTACCAATTATAAATGTTGCTAATGAAATTGTTTGTGGTAGACTAGATGCAAAAGAAGGATTAAAAAAATTGCTTTCTAGGGATTTAAAGACTGAGAAATTTTGGTAATTTTTAGGGGAATTTATATGTTTGAATATAAAATAATTACAGATTCTTCTTCAGGTATAACTCAAGAAGAAGCAAAAAAATTAGGCGTTAAGGTTTTACCTTTAACTCTAATTTATAAACAAAAAGAATATAAAGATGGAATAGATATTTCAACTGATGAATTCTATAATATGCTATTTGGCGAAGAAGAAAAGAAGGGTTTTTTAAGTAATTTAAGAATTAAAAAGGATTCTGATTTTCCAAAATCAACATTAGTTAAGCCTCTTGATTTTAAGGATGCTTATGATGAAATTCTAGCCGAAGGTAAAACACCTGTAGTTTTACCTATTGCCCAAGTACTAAGTGGAACATATCAATCTGCAGTACTTGCAAAGGATATGCTAGATAATCCAGATGATGTATTAGTATTTAATTCTAAGACAGCATTAGGTGCTGTAAGATTAATTATTTTATGCTTATTGAATAAAACATATGAGACAAAAGATGATTTTGTAAATGAAATGAATTATTTAATTAATCATATAGAATTCTTTGCAGTTCCTGATACATTAGAATATCTATATAAGGGTGGAAGATTATCTAGAGTAAATGCGGTTGTTGGTAATTTATTACATTTAAAACCAATTATATGGTTAAATAATGATGGTAAATTAACTCCTGTAGATAAGGTGAGAGGCTTAAAACAAGCATTCCAAAAGACTAGAGATATTATTAATGAAAAATATCCTATAGATCTAAATTATCCAATTGATTTTGGTTATTCATCAAATATTGAAAATGTATTATCATTCCAAGAATATATGAAGAATTCAATTAAAGAATCTACAGTAACACAAATATCACCAGTAGTTGGAGCCCATGTAGGTCCTGGTGCTTCAGCAATGTTTTATATTGGTAAAAATGATAAAAATAATTAAATTGAGCGAATTTGCTCAATTTTTTTATTCGTGAAAATAAATGAAAATTTAAACTAGACATAAAATTTGTATAGTTAATTAATATATTATAGCTGGTGATAGATATGGATAGAATTTATATGTGCATAGATTTAAAAACATTTTATGCTAGCGTTGAGTGTGTAAAAAGAGGACTTGATCCTTTCAAAACTAATTTAGTTGTGGCAGACCCATCAAGAGGTAATGGCGCTTTATGTTTAGCTATTAGTCCTAGATTAAAGGAATTAGGTGTTAAAAATAGATGTAGGCTGTTTGAAATACCTGAAGGAATAGATTATATAGTGGCTTTACCTAAAATGAAGGATTATATGAGATATTCGGCAGATATTTATAAAATATATTTAAAATATTTTGCCAAAGAAGATATATACCCATATTCTATAGATGAATGCTTCATAGATTTAACATCATATTTAAAATTATATAAATTAGATTATTATGAACTTGCTAAAATGGTAATCAATGCTGTTTTTAAGGAAACTAAAATATCAGCTAAGGCAGGGATTGGAACTAATTTATTTTTAGCTAAGGTAGCCCTTGATATATTAGCTAAAAAGAATATTGATGGCATAGCCTTTTTAGATATTGATAAATTTAAAGAGGAAATATGGTTTCATACGCCTATTACAGATATTTGGAATATAGGTCCTGGTATCGCAAGACGTCTTTTAAAATATAATGTTAGAAATTTATATCAATTATCAAAATTAGATCAAAATATTTTATATGATGAATTTGGTAAGAATGCCCTATATTTAATAGACCATTCTAAAGGTATAGAGCCTTGTAAAATATCCGATATAAAAGCTTATAGGCCAGTATCAAAATCTATTTCTAATTCCCAAATATTATTTGAGGATTATAATGCAAATGATGCTTATACAATTTTAAAGGAAATGGTTGAAAATAATATTTTAAATCTAATTAATAAAAAATTAGTATGTGGAAATATTTCTCTATATGTAGGCTATTCTAAAGACTTAAGAAAGCCTACAGGTGGCTCTTATAAAATAGGAGAATATACCAATTCATACAAAAAATTATTAGATTATTTTAAAGCCTTATATAAAACAACTATAGATGAAAATTATTTAATAAGAAGAATAGGAATAGCCTTTAATGATTTAAAGGATGAAAAATATAAAACTATTAATTTATTTACAGATGAATTTTTAGATAAGAAAGAAAATGATTTAGCCAAAACTATTATTGAAATAAAAAATAGATATGGAAAAAATTCTATATTAAAGGGTATGAATTTAGAGGCTAAGGCAAATCAAATTAAACGAAATAAGCTAGTTGGAGGACATAATGGATAGAGCGATGCAGTTTTTACCATTTAATAGCTTAGAGGGCTATTATGACATTATTAATGAAGCATCTTATGTTAAAGAAGAAAGAAAAGAATTGACAGAAGATGAAATAGATAATTTGAATAATAAAATGATGCTTATAAAGGAAAAAATGATTGTTAAAATCACTTATTATAAGGATGATGGATATCAAAAGATAGTAGGTATGGTTTCATTTATTGATAAGGCATTAAAGAGTATAAAAATAATAAAAACTAAGATTTATTTTAGTGATATATTAAATATAGAAATAATAATAGACAATTAAAATTTAATGTGATACAATTAAATAAACTTGATATTAGAGGTAGCAATGTAGATGAGTATTATAATGAAGAGGCATCTAATGATTTATAAGAAAGGTAACCATTGCCGAATAGGTAAATAGGCATATTTATTCTATGGGGGTATAGGAAATACTTATATCACTCCTACAAAATATTTGTAGTGGCGCTAATTTATAAAAAGAACTTATGAAACTTAGGCGTCCGCTTAAGTTTTTATTTTTATAAAAGGAGGATTATTATTTTGGTATTTACATATTATTCAGTAGTATTGACTGTTGCGTTTTTATTTGTGTTAATTACTGCATATATAATTGCGAATAATAATAGTGTAGATAAAAAGACTAAAATCAAGTTTTTAGCATGTATAGGTATAGTAATACTTGGTGCTGTATTTGAGTGGGTAGGAAATTTAGTAGCTGGAAAGGATAATTTAGGATGGCTACTAAAGATGGCTAAATTTATTGAATTTGTAATTACACCAGCCTTTCCACTTTTGCTTGTATATACAATAGCTAATAGAAAATCTACAAAATATATGCTTATGCCTATTGGTATAAATATTATTTTACAAATTTTTAATTTACCATTTGGATTTTTATTTAGCGTAGATCAAGCAAATCAATATATAAGAGGAAACTTTTATTTCTTATATATTTTAGTGTATGCATCAGAAGGAGCATATTTGTTTTACTGTTCAGCTATACTTGCAAAAAAATATCAGCATAAGACCTCAATTATTGTAATCTTTGCGATATTAATGATCACATATGGTGTATCTGCTCAAATTGTTAATCGTCAATTTTTAACTTGCTGGCTATCAATAGCCTTATCTGTTGTAGTATTCTTTTTATTCTATATAGATATGATTACTCAAACAGATGCCTTAACATTTGCCTTAAATAGAAGATGCTATGAAAACTTCTTATTAAAAAATGATAAGGAATTTGGTTATGTCTTTTTTGATTTAGATGATTTTAAAGTTATTAATGATGAGCTAGGCCATGATTATGGTGATGAGGCCTTAAGAAAAATAGCTGCAATTATTCGCCAATGCTTTAAAAAGAATTCATATGTGTATAGAGTTGGTGGCGATGAATTTGCGGTTATTATTACTAAAAATTTAGAGAACGTTTCTAATTTGGTTGATTCATTTAAAAATCAATTAGAAAAGGCTAGACAAACAGATTCTAAATTACCTACTGTATCATTAGGATATTCTATTATTAATCCTAAGGATAGTGTTGGTGATCAGATTAAATTTGTTGATGAGCTAATGTATCGGTATAAGAGGGAGAGTAAAAATGAGAATAAGTGATGTTGAAGTAAAATATTTAAAGGAAAAATATAATACACCTCTATATGTTTTTGATGAGGCTAAAATTGAAAACAATATAGATATGTATTTGAATAATTTAAAATCTAATCAATTTGAAACTGAAGTTATTTATGCATCTAAAGCATTTAATGTAAAAGAAATGGTTAGATTAATTTCTAGAAAGGGTGCTAGTCTAGATTGTGTATCTTTAGGAGAATTATATACAGCTGTTAAAGCTGGTTTTAATCCTAAAAATATTTATTTCCATGGAAATAATAAGCAACCAGAAGAATTAGAATTTGCCTTAAATAATAATATTGGAACTATAGTAGTTGATAATCTAGATGAATTAAAGCTATTAGATAAAATAGCTACTAAGGATGTTAGAATAATGATTAGAATGAATGTAGGTGTTGATGCCCACACTCATAAATTCATTGTTACGGCTCACGTAGATTCTAAATTTGGTATTATTTATAATTCAGCTGATTATAAAGAGATGATGAATATTGTTTCAAAATCAAAGCATATAAAATTTGTAGGTTTCCACTGCCATATTGGCTCACAAATATTTGATTTAGAATCATTTAGAGCCGCTTTAAAGAAGCTTATTGGCTACCTTAAGGATTTTGATCAAGTGTTAGAATTAAATCTTGGTGGAGGCTATGGTGTAAGATATACTGATGCTGATAAGCCTATCAGCTTTGATATAGTTTCTAAGACTTTAATTAATACTTGTGAAGAAGAATTAAAGAAAGAAAATGTAAAAATTAAAAAGCTTGCGATAGAACCAGGTAGATCTATAGTAGGTGAGGCAGGATATACAATTTATACAATTGGCTTTACTAAAAAGACTCCAAATAAAGAATATTATTTTATTGATGGCGGTATGACAGATAATATTAGACCTGCCTTATATCAAGCAAAATATGATGCCGTAATTGATGGTAAAGAAAATGCTGAAAAGAATCACGTAGTTACTATTGCTGGTAAGTGCTGTGAATCAGGTGATTTAATTATTGAAAATATAGCTTTACCTGAAGCTAAGTCAGGTGATTTACTTGTTACATTTACAACAGGAGCTTATGGCTATTCAATGAGCTCAAATTATAATAAGGCATTAACTCCAGCTGTTGTTTTTGTCAATAATGGAAAAGATAAATTAGTAGTTAGAAGAATGAGCTTAGATGAGCTTATAGAAAGAGAATTATAATGCATATAATTAAAATGCATAGCTTTGGTAATGATTATTTAATTACCGAATATGAAAAGAATGCAGATTATTCAATAATAGCTAAAAAAATATGCGATAGAAGGTTTTCTATTGGAGCCTTAGGCTTAATTATCATTAAAAATAATCCATTTGAAATACTTTATTATGATAATAAAGGAAATAAAAAAGAGCCTTCAGTTGATATGTATTTATGCTTTAGCTTATATATTAAATTAAATAGCTTAGTTAGAAGAAATAATTTTGAGATATCTTATAATGGTAGAGCTAAAAATATAACTATAGATGGTGATGATATAACTATAGAATTTATGCAGCCGTTATTTACTAATACAATGCTTTATATAAATGATTGTCTTGATTCATTTGGTAGAGTATTAAAGGTAAATGATACCGATGTTACTATATTTTGTATGAATGTTATTTCACCTAGATGTGTTATTTTTGTAGATGACTTTAATGATAAGGTATTAAATTATGCTAAAGACATATCTAATAATCCTTTATTTAGAAGAGGAATTAGTGTAGATTATGTTAAGGTAATAGACAGAAAGAATATATCTGTAAAAACATATATTAATGGTGTTGGATTTGGCTTTAGTGCTGAAGGTAATGTGGCAGCAGTAATAGCTTCAAATAAACAAAATTATACATATAAAACTGTAGAGGTTCAAAATGAATTTGGAACATCTATGGTTGATTCAACGAAAAAAATAATAAAATTTGTTGGACAAGCTTATAAATTATTTGAATTAGATCTATAAGGAGGATTTGATTATGTTAGAAGGAAGTTTAGTAGCACTTGTTACTCCATTTAATGAAGATGGAAGTGTGAATTTTGAAAAATTAGGTGAATTATTAGAATACCACTGTAATAATAATACACATGGTATTGTTATTTTAGGAACAACAGGAGAGGCTTCAACATTAACCTTTGATGAAGAAGCTGAAATAGTTAGTTATAGTGTAAAAAAGGTTAATAAGAGAGTACCTTTAATTGTGGGCTCTGGTTCTAATGAAACAGAAAAGGCTGTAACTATGTCTAAAAAATATTCAGAGCTTGGCGCTGATTATGTCTTAGTAATTACGCCATATTATAATAAAACAAATGAATCAGGCTTAATTAAGCATTTTACAGCTGTTGCAGATGCATCTAAATGTCCTGTAATCATGTATAATGTACCTGGAAGAACTGGTATGAGTATGTCAATTCATTCAATAGAGGTTTTATCAAAGCATCCAAATATTTGTGGTATTAAAGAAGCTTCAGGTAATATGAGCTATGCAATGAAGGTTTCAAAGCTATTATCTGATGATTTTGCGATGTATTCTGGAAATGATGATATTATTGTTCCTATGATGTCTATTGGTGCTAAAGGTGTTATTTCAGTTTTAGCTAATATAGCCCCTAAAAATACTCAGCGCATTTGTGATTTATGTATGGAAGAAGAATATGAAGAAGCTAATAGATTACAGCTTGATTTACTAGATACAATCAATAATCTATTTATTGAAGTAAATCCAATTCCAGTTAAAGAAGCTATGAATCATTTAGGATTTAATGTAGGTGGTTATAGAATGCCTCTAGATTATATGACTGAAGAACATAAGAAAATCTTAACTGATTGCCTAGATAAGAATAAGGAGTATATAAAATAATGAAATTTTGTGTTGTTGGTTATGGCGCAATGGGGAAAATCATCTCTGAAATGCTTGGTGATGATTTAGCTTGTAATGTAGCCTTAGAATGTAAATATAAGAGCTTATTTGATACAGATGGTAATTTTGATGGTATAATTGATTTTTCAAATCCAGCTAATTTAGATATGATTATTGATTATGCTAAAAAATATCATAAGCCTGTCGTTTTTGCGACAACTGGTTATACAGATGAGCAATTAGAAAAAATAAATGAACTTGCTAAAACTAATGCTGTTTTAAGAAGTGCTAATTTCTCTTTAGGCGTTATTTTGTTAAATAAGCTAGTAAAAGAAATTACACCAATTTTAAAGGATTTTGATGTTGAAATAGTAGAAGCTCATCATAATAAAAAGATTGATTCACCATCTGGTACAGCTAAGATGCTACTTAATTCAATTGTAGATGAAAAGTCTAAGGTTACTTATGGTAGAGAAGGCTATAGTCCAAGAGAAAAGCATGAGGTTGGTGTACACTCAATTCGTGGTGGAACAGTTGTTGGTGTTCACGAGGTTTCATATTTTGGTAATGATGAAATTATTACATTAAAGCATGAAGCAAATTCTAAAAAGATATTTGCAACAGGCGCAATTATGGCAGCTAAATGGTTAGTAAATCAACCAAATGGTTTCTATAATATGGAAGATGTACTTTTTAACAAATAATTATTAAAAAATGTTTGTGTATGAAATACAACAGTATTTTTTTCACAAACATTTTCTTGATTTTATAAAAAATATGTAATATAATGATTACAATTATTTTAATAAGGGGAGAGGGTTATTATGAAAAGTTATAATGTTGGTGTTTTAGGAGCAACTGGGGCAGTAGGAAGAGAAATGCTAAAGGTATTAGAGGAAAGGAAATTTCCTATTAATGAATTAAGACCATTAGCATCTGCAAGATCAGTTGGTAAAATTGTAAATTTTAATGGTAAAGAATATAAAATTGCTGAAGCTAAAAAGGGTGCCTTTAAGGGACTTGATTTTGTTTTGGGTGCAGCATCTAATGCGGTAGCAAAGGAATTTGCTGAAGACATTGTTGCATCTGGTGCAGTTTTTATCGACAATTCAAGTGCTTTTAGAATGAATGATGATGTACCACTAGTAGTACCTGAGATTAATGCTGATGATGCATTTAAAAATAAAGGTATTGTTTCAAATCCAAATTGCTCAACTATTATAACTTTAGTTGCAGTTAACGCAATTAATAAGCTTTCAAAGATTAAAGCTATGTATGCAAATACTTATCAAGCTACATCTGGTGCTGGTGCTGAAGGACCAGTAGAGCTTAGGGCTCAAGAGGAAGCATTACTTCATGGTGGAGATATTAATTCCAAGGTTTTTGCTTATCAAATTGCTGAAAATGTAATTCCTCATATCGGTTCATTTAATGATAATTTATTTACAACAGAAGAAATGAAGATGCAAAATGAGGGAAGAAAAATTATGCATTTACCAGAATTATTAGTTAACTGTACATGTGTAAGAGTTCCTGTTGTTAGAAGCCATTCAATTTCTGTTACAGTTATTACAGAAGATAAGGTTAATCTTGATGATGTAAGAAAGGTTATTAGTGAGGCTCCAGGTGCTGTTTTATATGATGATCCAGCTAATAAGAAATACCCTATGCCAATTGTTACATCTGACCAAGATTTAGTATTTGTTGGTAGAATTAGAAAAGATTTAGTTAACGAAAATGGTGTTACATTATGGTGTGCAGGCGACCAAGTTAGAAAGGGTGCTGCAACTAACGCTATTCAAATTATGCAGCATTTAGCTCATTTAAAATTTAATTAGGAGTGTATAAAATATGGTAGTTACAAAGTTTGGTGGATCTTCACTTTCTTGTGCTAAACAATTTGCCAAGGTTAAAAATATAATTGAATCAGACCCTAATAGATGTATAGTAGTAGCTTCAGCTTTAGGTAAAAGAGATTCAAATGATACTAAAATTACAGATTTATTATATATTTTACATGCTCATTTAAAATTTAATGTAACATATGCTGATATTTGGAAAATGATATATGATAGATTTGTTGGTGTAAGAGATGAACTTGGTATCAAATATGATATCAATAAAGATTTAGATAGCTTAAAGGCTGAATTAAATAAAAATATTTCTCAAGATTATTTAGTATCTAGAGGAGAATATTTAACATCTAAATTACTTGCAGCATATTTAGGTTATAAATTTGTTGATGCTAAAGATTTATTAATCTTTAATTTTGATGGTAAGATGGATAATCTAAAGACTGAAAATAATGTTAAGGCTGCCTTCCAAGAATATGGTAGAATTGTAGTTCCGGGATTCTATGGATCATTTCCTAATGGAACACTTCATTTACTTTCTAGAGGTGGATCTGATGTTACAGGCTCTATTTTAGCTAAATGTATAAATGCATCACTTTATGAAAACTGGACAGATGTTTCAGGTATTTTAGCTGCAGACCCTAGAATTGTTAAAAATCCTAAGGCTATTAAAGAAATTACTTATGCAGAGCTAAGAGAATTATCATATATGGGTGCATCTGTATTACATGAAGAAACAGTATTCCCAGTTCAAGAATTAAATATTCCAATTAATTTAAAGAATACTAATGATCCATCTCATCCTGGTACAATTATTAAAAATGTAAGCCAAGATGAATCATCTATCATTACTGGTTTAGCTGGTAAGAAGGACTTTATTTCTTTTAATATTACAAAAGATCATATGTCAAATGAGGTAGGCTTTTTAAGAAAGGCACTATCTGTGTTTGAAAAATATAATGTATCAATTGAACACGTTCCATCTGGAATTGATTCAATTTCAGTTGTTTGTGCAAATGACGCAGTAGAAAAAGTAAAATATGAAATCATCACAGATTTAAAGAATGAGTTAGCCGCTGATGTTTCATTAGAATCTAATATCGCACTTGTTGCTGTAGTAGGAAGAAATATGGCAAAGCATTCTGGTGTTTGTGCTAAAGTATTCCAAACTTTAGGTGAAGCTGGAATTAATATTAAGCTTCTTGCCCAAGGCCCAGAAGAATTAAATATTATAATTGGTGTTGATTCAGCAGATTATGAAAAGACAATCTCATCAATTTATGAAAAGATGATAGGTTAAAAAGCATTTAAATAATGCTTTTTTTCTTTTATGTGGTTAGTAGATTTTCAAAAATAATTATGCTATAATATAATGAATAATTTTAATATATTTATATATTAAATTTTAGGAGCGGCTTATGAAAAATTATAAATTACACACTTCTGAAGGTTTT
>JAEEGL013116003.1_pt1 | contig 10239 bp, 7 predicted proteins | sample 9134231 | NCBI WGS metagenome assembly JAEEGL01 (sample SAMN16246548, study PRJNA631951) | gut metagenome | biome: gut microbiome; feature: rumen; material: fiber-attached | host: Bos | place: Iran: Karaj | collected 2018-10 | reverse complement strand
TAGGCCTTTCTGGAGGAGTAGATTCCTCTGTTGCTTTAAAGCTTTTAAAAGATCAAGGATATGATGTTGAAGCCATGTTTATGAGAAACTGGGATTCAGCAACAAATAATGATATATTAGGTAATCCAGATATCAATGAGGATGTATGTCCACAGGAGAAGGATTTTCAAGATGCCAAGAAGGTTGCTGACCAAATTGGAGTTAAGCTTAACCGAATTGATTTCATTGAAGAGTATTGGGATACAGTATTTACATACTTTTTAAATGAATATAAATCTGGTAGAACTCCAAACCCAGATATCATGTGTAATAAATATATTAAGTTTAATGCATTCCTAAAACATGCCTCTACCTTAGGTGCAGATTATATTGCGATGGGACATTATGCAAGAGTAAGACATGAAAAGGATAAGAGCTATTTATTAAGAGGAGTGGATTCGAATAAGGATCAAAGCTATTTCTTATGTCAAATATCTCAAGAGCAATTAAGACATGCCTTATTCCCTGTTGGAGATTTAACAAAACAAGAGGTTAGAAAAATAGCTAAGGATGCGAACCTTTGGACTGCTGATAAAAAGGATTCTACAGGAATCTGTTTTATTGGAGAAAGAAATTTCCATCAATTCTTAAAGAATTATTTACCAAGTAAGCCAGGAGAAATGGTTACTCTTGATGGTAAGGTAGTTGGCCATCATGATGGATTGATGTATTATACTATAGGTCAAAGAAAGGGCCTTGGTATTGGTGGAAGCCATGACTTTGATAATGCTGCATGGTTTGTTTGTGGTAAGGATTTAGAGAAGAATCAGCTAATTGTTGGCCAAGGACATGATTCTGAATATTTAATTTCTAACCGCTGTATCGCAACAGATTGCAATTGGATTTGTGATATTCCTGAAGATGGTAAGGAATATACTGCAAAATTTAGATATCGTCAAACTGATAATAAGATTACATTAAAAAAGCTTGATGGCAATAGAATCGAAGTATTTTATGATGAGGGAGTGCGTGCAGTTACTCCAGGACAGGCTGTTGTTGTTTATGATGGTGAGGTTTGCTTAGGCGGAGCTATTATAGACAGTGTATATATGAATCAAGAAAGAAGAAAGTATTAATGGAAGAACGTAAGGTTGTATCAGGCTACATTTCTAATTACATATATGAAAGCCAAGATTCCTTATATAAGGTTTGTGAGCTTACTCAAGAGGATGATACTACCTTAATTATCGTTGGTTCATTTCCTCATTTAGAAGATGGCTTATGCTATGAATTTGTTGGCAATATGAAAAAGCATCCAAAATATGGAGAGCAGTTTTTCGTTTTGTCCTATCAAAAGAGTAATTCATTTTCTAAAGAGGGATTAATTCATTATTTATCTTCAGATAAATTCTATGGAATAGGTCCTAAGCTTGCTTCAAATATTATTGAAGAATTAGGACTGGATTGTATTGATAAGATACTTAAGGATAAGGATGTCTTAAAAAAGGTTTATGGAATGACTAAACCTAAAATGGATACCCTATATCAAACATTAAAGGATAACTATGCAAGCGAACAGGTTTTTATTCGCTTATTTGGCTTTGGCTTAACTGCCAAAATGGTAGAAAGATTATATAATACATATAATGTATCTGCAGCAAATAAGGTAGAAGAAAACCCTTATTGCTTAATTACAGAGGTAGAAGGCTTTGGCTTTAAAAAATGTGATGCCTTAGCATTAAATTTAGGTATTAAAAAGGATGATCCATTAAGACTTGAGGCAGCTGTTTTTTATACCTTAAATCAAGTATGCTACCAGCAAGGCTTTACATTTTTAACGGAAGAACAATTACTAAATTCTATTCTTCGTCTTTTAGATAATGAAATAGCACCTAGTATAATAAAGCCTATTTTAGATAATCTAGTAGAAAACAAAAAGATTATTCTAGAAGAAGGCAAATATTTTGATTCTTACCTTTATAGTTGTGAGATTAAAACAAAGGATGCATTATTAAAATTAGCCTCTGCTAAGATGAATAAATATCCAGAAGAAAAGGTAAAAAATGCCATTTCCTATGTGGAGAAGTATTTAAATATTGAATATACTCCTATGCAAAAGGAAGCTATTTTTACATCTATTACCAATAAATTATCCATTATAACAGGTGGACCTGGTACAGGTAAATCTACCATTTTAAATGGTATATTAAATGTATATTCCAAATTAAATGATATGCCTATTGGTAGTGATGATTTTTCATACAAGGTATGCTTAGTTGCCCCAACCGGAAGAGCAGCCAAAAGAATGAGTGAAACCACAAACTTTAAGGCATCTACTATCCATAAGGCATTAGGCTATAATTTTGATGGTGGCTTTAATTATAATGAGGATTCTAAAATGGGATATTCCTTACTTATTGTAGATGAAACATCTATGATGGATATATCCTTAGCGATGAGCCTATTTACTGCCCTAAGGGATAAATGTCAGGTCATTTTAGTTGGAGATTCCAACCAGCTACCTTCGGTAGGGCCTGGTAATGTATTACATGATTTAATTCAATCCGATATCTTTAAAACGACGAAATTAAATCAAATTATGAGACAGGCAAAGGATTCCGATATCATTAGCCTATCTCATATGGTATTATCTGAAAATATAGATTATAAAATCTTCAATAAAAGAAAAGAAGTATTCTTTTATAATTCTGATGTAAACTCAACAATTCCTATGCTAGAAAAGCTTTTAGATGCTTATTTAGGCAAGGGTGGAGATTTACAATCAGGGCTTCAAATTTTGGCACCAATGTATGCAGGTAATGCAGGCATTGATGCAATTAATTCCTTTATCCAAGAAAAATATAATCCAGAAAAGGAAAAGATATTAAAAAGAGAAAATAAGCTATTTAAGAAAAATGATAAGGTCTTACAGCTAAAAAATGATTCTATTCATGAAATTATGAATGGAGATATTGGTAAAATATTAGATGTCATTAAGGTAGAAGAAAAGGATGCAATGCTAATTGATTTTGATGGAAGAATCATTACATATATGGCATCCGATATAGAAAATTTAACCCTAGCCTATTGTATGTCTATTCATAAATCTCAAGGCTCTGAATTTGAAAATGTCATTATGCCAATACTTCCTTCTTATCAAATAATGTTAAGAAAGAAAATCATTTATACAGGTATTACAAGAGCTAAAAAAAAGCTGATTTTACTAGGTAAAACCAGCTCATTAGATATGGCAATCCATTCTATGGATTATGAAAGACAAACCTATTTAACTCAAAGACTTGGTAAAAAAGAAATTGAGGTTATCGATAACAAAATATACGATAAGGATATTCCTTTTGATACATTTGGTGAATATGATATGGAAGGAATAACTCCTTATTCATTCATGGATTAAAAGCCTAATCGAAGAAGATATCTTCTCGGATAGGCTTTTTTAATTCTAATACCTCAGTCAAATCAATTTCTAATATTCTACATATTGCTTGAAGCTCTATAAAGGTAGGCTCAAGTAGCCCATTTTCTATTCTATTGTATCTTGCTTTTTGAATTGGCACTTTTAGTGCCATTTCTTTTTGTAATAGGCCCTTTGCGATTCTTTTTTGTTTTATGATTTCTGAAAAATTAGTGAAATTCATTTTAACTCCTTTAAATAATTTCTCTCATTAATTGCATTTTAGCATAACAATTTATGAAAGAAAATGATGTCTTTTTGAGAAATAAATCGGTTACATTTAAAACTATGTTTTACTTTTGGTTTTTTTGTTGCTATTGAAACTCTTTTTTGATATAATCAAAATATTGTAAAGCGCCTATATGGTGCTTAGTGGAGGTAAGAGTCTATGAAATATATGACTTCAAGTGAAATCCGTCAAATGTGGTTGGATTTCTTTAAATCAAAAGGACACAGTGTAGAGCCATCTGCATCCCTAGTCCCACACAATGATCCAACATTATTATGGACCAATGCGGGTGTAACACCATTAAAGAAATATTTTGATGGTACAATGGTTCCTGAAAATCCAAGAATTACTAATGCACAGAAGTGTATTCGTACCAATGATATTGAAAATGTAGGTAAGACTGCGAGACACCATACCTTCTTTGAAATGCTTGGAAACTTCTCCATTGGTGATTATTTCAAGAAAGAAGCGATTGCTTTCGCATGTGAATTATTATTTGACCCTAAGTGGTTTGCCTTTGATCAGGATAAATTATATATTACATACTATACAAAGGACATTGATGCTAAAAATTGCTGGATGAGTCATGGCATTAAAGAAGATCATTTAATTCCATTAGATGGTAACTTCTGGGAAATTGGTGAAGGACCTTGTGGACCTGATACAGAGATGTTTTATGACCGTGGCGAAAAGTATGATAAGAGAGGTCCTGAATTAATTCGTGACGATATTGAAAATGATCGTTTCATTGAAATTTGGAATATCGTATTCTCTCAGTTTAATTCTAAGGAAGGTGTAGCAAGAGAAAACTACAAGGAATTACCTTCTAAGAATATTGATACTGGATGTGGTTTGGAAAGATTATGCTGTGTAATGCAGGGTGCAAACACAAATTATGACACAGATTTATTCCAACCAATCATCAAGAAGACTGAAGAGATTTCTGGTGTTAAATATGAAGGACAAATGGCATTTAAGGTTATTGCTGACCATGTAAGAACTGTAACATTCGCAGTAGCTGATGGTGCAACATTATCTAATGAAGGTAGAGGCTATGTATTAAGAAGAGTATTAAGAAGAGCTTCTAAATATGCTAAATCAATTGGTATTAATAAGCCATTTATGTCTGAGCTTGTTGATGTAGTTATTCAGATTATGGATCCATTCTACCCATATTTACATGAGAAGAAGGAAATCGTTAAGCAAGTAATTACTGCAGAAGAAAAGCAGTTCTTAAAGACATTAGCTGATGGAGAAAAGAGATTTGCATTAATTGCAGAAGCATCTAAGGATAAGAAGGTTATTTCTGGTTCTGATGCATTCACATTATATGATACATATGGCTTCCCTATTGAGCTTACAATTGAGTATGCTGAAGAGAAGGGCTTAACTGTAGATCAGGCTGGCTTTAAGGCTTACTTAAATGAACAAAAGGAACGTGCAAGAAATGCACGTAAGGATGATCAGTCTATGGGAGGACAGAATGAGGAATTCTTAAACTTTAAGGCTGAATCTAGATTCTCAGGCTATAATACAACTAACCAAAAATCTAAGGTTATTGCAATCTTTGGTAATGCAGTAGTATTAGATGAGACACCATTCTATGCATTTAGTGGTGGACAGCTATGCGATAAGGGTAAGCTTGATGACACAGAGGTTATTGATGTAATTAAGATGCCTAATGGACAGCATTTACATGTATTAGCTGGAGATACTAATCCATTTAAGGTTGGCGAAATCGTTTGGGCTGTTGTAGATAAGGAAAATAGAGATTTAACTAGAAAGAACCATTCAAGTGCTCACTTACTTCAGGCTGCACTTCAAAATGTATTAGGTAGTCATGTTCATCAGATGGGTTCTCAGGTATGCAGTGAGTATTGTCTTTTTGATTTTAATAATTATCAGGCATTAACTTATGAAGAAATTATTAAGGTTGAGGTTATCGTAAATAATTTCATTAAGGAAGCTCATCCTGTTAAGACTTTAGTATTACCTATTGAAGAGGCAAAGAAGCTTGGCGCAATGGCATTATTCGGTGAAAAGTATGGTGCTCAAGTAAGAGTTGTTGATATGGGCGTATCTAAGGAATTCTGTGCAGGTACACATGTATACAATACAGAAGAAATTATGGATTTTGAGATTGCATCTGTGGAATCCATTGGTTCTGGTGTATTCCGTGCAACTGCAGTTACAGGACCAAAGGCTCATGAGCTTTTAGTTGAATCTACTCAAAATATTCAGGCTACTTTAAAAACTATTACAGAGAAAGCTTCTGAATTAGTTAAGAAGGCTAAGGCTGAAGGTATTGAATTAACTGTATCCTATGTTCCAGCTAATTTAGAAGAAAAGGGATATCGTTATATTTTAGCTTTACGTAAGGAAGTAGCTAAGGCCCAAAATGCAGTTAAGGAATTAGAGAAAGAATATAACCAAAAGAAGAGCCAAAGTGCATTAAAGAGCTTAGAGAAGTATGATAGCTTAATTGAAGGAGATAAGCTATTTACTACTGTTGAAGTGAAGGATACAAATCTAATTAAGGATATGGCATCTGCACTTCGTAATAATAAGAATTTAAATGTAGTATTACTAGCATCTTGTGATGGCGCTAAGGTTACATTTGTATGTGCAGCTAACGCTCCATACGATGCATGTGCTATCGTTAAAGAAGCAACTAAGATCACCGGAGGCGGTGGTGGAGGAAAGAAGGATCTAGCTCAGGCTGGTGGAAAAGATTCCTCTAAGGTTAATGAAGCATTATTACATGTTAAGGAATTCTTAAAGTAATGAAATATATTGGACTAGATTTAGGAAGTAGAACATTAGGTGTTGCAATTTCTGATGAAATGGGTATTTTAGCTAGAGCTTATGATACATTTAGATTTCGTGATGATGATTATGATAAAGCTATAAGCTATACTATTGATGTTTGTAAAAAGGAAAATGTAAATACTATTGTACTTGGACTTCCAAAGCATATGAATGGAGATGAGGGTGTAAGAGCCCAAATCTCCTTCGATTTTAAAGCGAAAATTGAAGAATTATCCAATATTAAGGTCATCCTAATGGATGAAAGATTAACTACAGTTATTGTCGATAAGGCAATGATTGAAGCAAATGTTAGAAGAAAAGATAGACACCAAAAGAAGGATGAAATGGCTGCCGTAGTCATTTTACAAAACTATCTAGATAAAAAATCTTTTTAAGGAGAATGGTTATGCAGGACCGTACATTAACATTAATACAAGATGATGGAAGAGAAATCCTATGTGATATTTTATTCACATATCATTCTGAAGAATTTAATAAAGATTATGTAGTATTCCAGGTTCGTGGAGAGGGTAGTGCTTCTGCAGCAATTTATCATCCTACAGATAATGGTAAGGGAAGCCTTGATAGAATCGAAACCGATGAAGAATGGGAAATGCTTGAAGATTTATTAAATGATTATGCATCAAGTGTGGAAGATTCATGCCACTCTGGATGTCAAGGCTGCAGTGGCTGCCATTCTAGTGAGGAATGTGGTGGTTGCGGTGAGTGCCAAAATTAATGATCATGAGCCAACCAATAAGCTTGTATTTTCTAGCTTAGAAGAAGAGCTTAGAGATTATGCAATGAAAAATGATGTTCCAATTATCCAAGATGACGGGCTTGCAATGCTTGAATCGATAATTAGAATTAAAAGACCTAAAAAAATATTAGAAATAGGATGTGCTATTGGATATTCAGCCATTCGCATGGCTAAGGTTATAGGTTCAGAAATTTATACAATTGAAAGAAATCAAGATATGTATAATGAAGCTATAAAGAATATTAAAAAAGCCAGCCTAGAAGATAAAATACATGTCTTTTATAAGGATGCATTAGAAGCCTTTGATTTAGTTTCTAATGAAACCTTTGATATGATATTTATTGATGCTGCAAAAGCACAATATATGAAATTCTTTAATTTATATACTCCACTTTTATCCGAGCATGGAGTTGTAGTATGTGATAATATGGAATTTCATGGTTTAGTGGAAGCATTAGATAATAATGAAGAATATATGTCTTATTCTAGATCTGTTAGAGGAATCATTCGTAAAATGGCAAGATTCCATGATGAGCTTTTAGCTAAAGAAGACTTTGACACTACAATATTTGAAGTAGGAGATGGCATAGCCATTTCAGTAAAGAAGTAAGGAGGTGATTCTATGCGAATTCGTGGATTAATTCATATGATTGAATTAGACAACAAAATCATTGGAATTAAGAATTATAAGAAAATTGATTTCTTTTATTTTCAAAATTCTCAAATGAGTGTATTTAAAAGATACTTATATATTGGAAATTGGATAGATATTGAGTATGATGATTCTAAAATGATAAGAAGAGGTCCATATTCTGCATACGTCATTTCCTATGTAAATCGCCTTGAGGCACATGGATTACATGATCATATTGTTTATTATGATAAAAAAGAAATTACATCCAGCTTATATGAATTCTTAGGAAGTCTAGAAAATACTATGTTTTTAGATTTAGAAATGACAATGCCACCTTATAATTTTAAAGGCAAAGGCTTTAGAACAGAAGTTATTCAGGCAGGCTTTATCATTTTTGATAAGTATGGTGAAGAAATTATGAGATATCGTAATTTCATTGAACCCGCGATTACAAAAACATTATCCAAAAGAGCAGAAAAATTCTTAGGTATTACTAATGAAGAATTTGAAGCCAATAGAATTCCATATATAGATTTCTATAATGATTTTAAAGAAGTAATTGATAAATATAATCCAGCTATCATTGTATATGGTAGAAATGATATTTTAGTTTTAAATGATTCTTATCTTTTACATAGTGTTCCATCTTTAAAGGATAAAACAAGATATGTAAACTTATGCCAAATCATTAAAACACATTATGAATTAAGAAATGATCCAGGCTTATTTAAACTATTCCAAATCTATTATGATAATGAAGATATTCAAGTTCATGATGCATTTAATGATAGTGAGGTTACAGCTAAGGTATTTGAAGCATTTAGAGAAGATATCTTATATAAAACAAAAACAGAAGAAATTAAAGAATGTTTTGATTAAGAGAGGTTAAAGCCTCTCTTTTTCAACGTTTAAAAATTGGCGAATTTTAAGCTTTTATATATAAAATATATAAATATTCATTTTAAAAAGAAAAAGGCTGTAAACTTGAAAGTTACGGCCTTTTATAAGCTATATTAGATAGAATTAGCTGTTCTTTTTAAGAATTACAGTTTGATATGGATTTAGATCAAATGCAGTAGTAATTGTACCACTCATATAGCCTAAAGTATCTAAGTATACAGTATATCCTGTATAGCCAGACATATTAATCTTTGTGCCATTACCATTATGATGCATAATTACATAATCACCAATCTGATAGCTATAGTAAGAGAAGTTATACTGATCATATGCGATAGTATTTCTCTTTGCAGATATTTCAGATAATGGAACTGTAATTGCACCACTAGTCTTTAATGCAACTAGCTTCTTGAAGTTTTGGAACATACTATTATAAGTAACCTTATAGGAGTAATCCAAATCATTTACTGCATAAGATGCATTATAGGAGTTTTCATTTAAATCCTTAGTTCTTAAGAATTCCTCACCCTCCTGCATGAAGGAAATTCCTTGGCTTGTAAGAACAATGGCATGACCTAATGTAGATGCCTTTACTTCAGCAGAACCAGTAATACCACAAGTTTCTAGATGGTCTGCAACATTATAATTATCGTGGCAAGAAATATATGCAACAGTATATTGTACTGGATTTAATCTATCATCATACATATAACCCATAGAACCATTCATAATTCTATATAGATTATCTGAATCAACTCCAGTAGTAGATGCCCATCCATAAGAACCACCTGTTCCTACCTGACCAAACATTGCATCACGAATTGTACTATTGAAAGAACCAAAGTTGCCCCATGTACTATAATTAGATAGATTACATAATACAGCTGTAACATAATCTTCACTAGAAGCTGCCCAAGGCTCACCATATACTACGATATTAGAATTAATCTTAGTATGTAAGTTATCTGCAAGAGCTTGCATTGTAGCTACATCATGAATACCCATTAAGTCGAAGCGGAATCCACCAAGCTTGTATTCAGTAGCCCAGAATTCAGTAGAATCCACCATAAACTTACGGTACATTAAACGATCGGATGCAGTTTCATTACCACAGCCAGAACCATTATATAGATATCCATCAGCTGTATATCTATAGTAATAACCAGGGACTAAATGAGTGAAATTAGAACCAGCTGCATCACTTACATGGTTGAATACAACATCCATGATGATTGTAATTCCAGCTTTATTATATTTATATACTAATTCTTTAAATTCACGAATCTTTTCATATCCATCATATGGATTAGTAGAATAAGAACCATCTAAGGAATTGTAATTTAATGGATTATAACCCCAGTTAAATGATGGATTAATTTCATCATTTGCTGAATCAAAGATAGGAAGAAGCTGTACAGCATTAACGCCTAATTCTTTGATATGATCAAAACCAGTAG
>JAEEGL013026009.1_pt1 | contig 10239 bp, 9 predicted proteins | sample 9134231 | NCBI WGS metagenome assembly JAEEGL01 (sample SAMN16246548, study PRJNA631951) | gut metagenome | biome: gut microbiome; feature: rumen; material: fiber-attached | host: Bos | place: Iran: Karaj | collected 2018-10 | reverse complement strand
TTGCGAGCGTGCCGGACACGGTGGCGGCCTCCGTGGACATGGAGCTTGCGCTGCCGGCGGTGGAGCCGAACTGGATCGTCTGCCTGGACCCGTCGGAGGACACGGGGCCGGTCGCTTATGACGACGGGGTGTCCGCGGAGGGCGACGTGCCCACGCAGCTGGACTGGGAGAGCTGGGTGCGGGATCTGGGCCTGGACGATACGTACGTACAGGACCCGAGCGACCACTGGTACCAGTGGCAGCACGACATGATCAACACCTACGAGGCCTGGGGCGTCACCACGGGCAGCCCCGGCGTCGTCGTGGCGGTGGTCGATTCCGGCGTGTCTGCCCACAGCGATCTGGCCAACCTGCTCTCCGGCTGGGACTACGTCGACGGTGACAGCAACTGCACGGACGGGCGCGGCCACGGCACCCACGTGGCCGGCATCATCGCAGCCTCCATGCAAAACGGCAGGGGCGGCGTGGGCGTAGCGCCCAACGTGTCCATCCTTCCGGTCCGGGTATTGGATAACGATGGAACAGGCTCAACAGCTGACATCGTCGACGGTGTTTACTACGCTGCGGATCACGGCGCCTGGATCATCAACATGAGCCTGGGAGGCCCTGAATACAGCAGTGTTGAACAGGAAGCGATCACCTACGCGTACGAACACAACTGTACGGTGATCGCTTCCATGGGCAACGATCACAGCAACATCCGAATGTACCCGGCGTGCTACGACCACGTGATCTCCGTGGCGTCGGTGGACCGCAACGGGAGGAAGGCTGCCCATTCGAACTACGGCGCCTGGTGCGACATCGCGGCGCCGGGCGTGTACATCCCGTCGACCATCTCCGAAACTGCATACTCTTACGGTCTCAAAAGCGGCACCTCCATGGCGGCGCCCATGGTCTCCGGCGCGGCGGCGCTGTACATGAGCGTGTACGGGTGGGTCACCCCGGACAAGATGGAAAAGGCGCTGAAGGCAGCCACCAACGAGTCCAATGAGCCCACCTTCAAGATCGGGAAGATCCTGGACGTGTCGAAACTCTTCTCCGGGGTAAAAACCGCGCCGCAGCTCTATGTTTCGGGGGAGAACCAGTTCAAGACTGTGAAAAACGGCAGCACTTCCACGGTCGCAGGCTACGCCGACAGCTGGATCCTGGTGACCTCGGGCGACGCCTCCCGCCGGTACATTGAGAACCCCGGGCAGGAGACTGTCTTCGTCTACACCGACAACGGAAAGAACCCCGTCGTGCTGAATGGCCAGATCATCCGGGGGAACGTCGTCTCGCATTTGGACCCGGAAAACGGGCCGTACGTCCCTCTGATGGATTACACTGTGGGAAAGACCTACACCTTCAAATTCATGGAAGTGAACGGGCTGGGCGTGAGCAGCCGCGTCGCCTCGGTGAAGGTCAAGATCAAGCCTTCTGTCAGCGAGGAGATCCGGAACAATGTGGGCTTCGAGTCCTGGTCGATCCCAAGCCAGGTGGTCCCGGGCAAGAGCGTGGTGCTCACGGCCTCATTGAGCTCCTATTATACCGACGACGACGGCGTATGGCAGCAGACGTACAGCTTCGACCGCTCGGTCAACTGGACGATCCACTGGCAGAGCGAGGGGCTGGGGGGCAAGCTGGATGCCAAAACCGGGAAACTGACCATTCCGGCAGGGGTGACGGAGCCCGGCTATATCACCATCATCGCCGCCTCCAACTTCAACCCGAGCGTCACCATGATGACGGAGATCCAGGTGGCTCCCGTCCCGCCGGCCGGCAAGGTGACGCTGACGCCGAACACGAACAGCTACCTGTACGTGGGTCGTACGCTGCCTCTTCGGGCGACCCTCTGGAACAGTGACGGGACCGAGATGGATGAGGAGATCGCATCGTACAAAACGCTGCGCTGGACCAGCTCGGATCCGAAGGTGGCCTCGGTGGACGCGGACGGCGTGATCACGGCCCTGCAGAAAGGAAAAGCCACCATCACCTGTACCGTTCTGGACGGCTCGGGGAAAAAGGCGTCCGTCAAGGTGCTCGTCGCCGTCCCGCTGACCGTCTCCAAGGTGGAGGGCCAGGCCGCGATCGCGCCGGGGACTTCGGCAAAATATAAAGCCTGGATCAACGCCGACGCCTCCAACAAGAAGTTCGTCTGGAGCATCGGGATAGACTACACCAATGGGGCCGTAAGCGTGAACGAAAGCGGAAAGGTCACGGTATCGAGCGATGCGCCGACCGATTCCTCTTTTGAGCTCGTGGCCACCCCCGCGGACGGCCAGGGCGGCTCGAACCACAAATGGGTCTTTATCAATTCCAGGGCTACCTCGGTGACCATCGTGCCTTATTCGGGAGGTCCGTACGCCCCTGTGCTGCCCACATACGACAAGAAGGGCAATGTGAACGGCGGCGTCATCTATTCGCTGGACGTGGGCGATACCACGAAGGACGAATCCACAGCCTGGCCGGACGTTGTGATGCATTTTGCAGACGGAACCGAAGAAACCAACTGGCACACGCTGGTCACATGGTCCAGCAGCCAGCCTTCGGTGGCCACGGTGAGCAGCGACGGCCAGATCCAGGGCCTGCGCGCGGGCAAAACGGTCATCACGGCGACTGCCAACGACGGCAGCGGAAAGAGCGCGAAATACTACATCACGGTCATCAACCCGGTGTCGTCCCTCACGCTCTATTCCAAGGCCAGGGAGAACTCTCAGTATCTCGCGTACGGGAAATCGCTCAGCCTTGGCGCCGTTCGGGGCGACGCCTACGGCAAGCCCGGCATCACGAAGGTGACCTGGGATTTTGAAGCCTACAGCGGCAGCGATGACCGGACGGAGATCATGAAGGATAACGGCGGGGTCAGCATCAGCAGCAAGGGCGTTCTGAAGACGACCGCCAAGGCAAAAGAAAACGGCATCGACTCGATCCTTGTGAAAGCGACCACCACGGACGGGACGGAGCTGACCGCATCCCTGCAGATCCTCGTTGCCGACGCGGCGACGTTCGTGAAGATCAGTAGGGAAAACGTCACACCGGGAGACGCCGAAAGGGTCAAAAAGGTCTCTCTCAAGAAGTCCGGATCGACTTCGTACTACCTGCTGGAAGACAGCTCCAATATCATTCCGTTCCAGGTAAAATCCAGCAACTCCAAAGTCGCAGGCGCCTTCGCCAAATGGAACGATACGCTTAAATTATACGAGCTCCACATCTACGCATCCTCCAGCAAAACCGGAAAGGCCACCATCACGGTGTACGCCTGCGATGGCTCCGACGTGAAGACCACCATCGAAGTCACGGTCAAGAAAGAATAGCGTTCCGAACCACAGAGGGCGCCGCGGACGATCCGCGGCGCCCCTTGTCTGCCAACACATATCGTTTATTCCGATATATTTCGCGTGTACAGCGATATTAAGTATTAGACAGTGCCTGACCGCCTTGCTACAATAAAAAAAGCGCATACCATATAAAAAAACATGCGAAGGAGTACAGCGAATGTCGGATTACGTTAAAATGTGGGAAGATCTCGGAATGGACCTGGAGACCCATGACGCCCTCTGCCAGGTGCTGCCCACCGCTTTCGGTGACGTGTACCTGTCCCAGGAGAACCGTCCGGAGGCTATGGGCTTCTGGGATTTCGTGGTCTCGGAGATCCACGGCATCCGTCCCTCGGAACTGATCGAAGCCCAGAAGAACGGCCGAAAGGTGTTCGGCACCTTCTGCGTCTACGTGCCGGATGAGGTGGTCATCGCCGCCGACGGCATCGTCACCGGCCTGTGCGGCGGTTCCCAGTTCTGGGTCCCCGGCGGGGAAAAAGTGCTGCCCAAATCCACCTGCCCCCTGATCAAGGCGTCCGTCGGCGCGCGGCTGGACCGGACCTGCCCGTTCTTCCGCATTGCGGATATGTATGTGGGCGAGACCACCTGCGACGGCAAAAAGAAGGCCTGGGAGATCCTCGGTCAGGACGTCCCCATGCACATTATGGACATCCCCCAGATGAAGCGGGAAAAGGACATTCAGAAGTGGGCCGAGGAGATCCGTGACTTCGCCAAGGTCGTGGAAGACCTGACCGGCAACAAAATCACCGTGGACAGCCTCAACGCCGCCATCCGCACGATCAACGAGAAGCGCAAGGCCATGGCCCGCGTCTTCGCCGCCACGAAGGGCGGAAACCTGCCTATCAGCGGCAAGGACCGCCTGCTGATGACCCAGATCGCGTTCTTCGACGACCCCGCCCGCTGCGCCCAGATGTGCAACAAGCTGGCCGACGAGCTGGACGAGCGCAACGCCCGCGGCTTCAGCGTGTTCCCGGCCGGCACGAAGCGCATCCTGCTCACCGGCACGCCGCTCGCCATTCCCAACTGGAAGCTGCACCACATCATCGAGACCAGCGGCGCCGCCGTGGTCTGCGAAGAGATGTGCACCGGCACCCGGTACTTCGAGAACCTAGTGGACGAAGACAAGACCACGCTGGACGACCAGTTCATGGCCCTGTCCCGCCGCTACATGAAGAACAACTGCTCCTGCTTCACGCCCAACACCGGCCGGATCGACGACATCCTGCGCCTGGCGAAGGAATACGAAGTGGACGGCGTGATCGACGTGAACCTGAAGTTCTGCTGCCTGTACGACACCGAGGGCTACAGCGTGGAGAAGGCGCTCAAGGACGCCGGGATCCCCGTGCTGGGCATCGAGACCGACTATACCGACACCGACGCCGAGCAGCTCCGCACCCGGATCGAAGCCTTCGTGGAGATGCTGGGCTGAACATGCCGGAAGAGGCCCTGAACTACTATATCCTGTTCGCAAACTATACACACGGTCTGGCGCTGAAGGATCTGCTCTCCCGGGAGCAGATCCCCGCGCGGATCGCGCCTACGCCCCGCTCCATCCAGGGAAAGCTGAGCTGCGGCATGTCCCTGCTGGTAAAGGAAGAAGACATCGCGGCCGTGCGCGACTGTATAGAGCGGAACCGGGCGACGTACTATGACATCGTCGCCATGCCCTGCCAGATCAAGCCCCGCCGGGACAAATACTGCTGAATACGGCTCCTCCGCAGCGAACGCCCTTCCCTGCGGGGGAGCGCAGATTTCTAAAAGGACGGAACCATCGGCGCGCCGATGAACCGTACGGGAGGTCATCCATTGAACTATTCCATCGGGATCGATATCGGGTCCACCAGCACCAAGACCGCCGTGCTGGACGAGAACGGGAAGCCGGTCCGGCTCTTTGTGATCCCCACCGGCTGGAGCAGCGTCGATACGGCGGAAGCGGTCCGCCGACGTCTCGCCGGAGAGGGCTTTGAGCCCGGGACGATCCCCTGCGTCGCCACCGGCTACGGGCGGGTGTCCGTGCCCTATGCCGGCCGCACCGTAACGGAGATCACCTGCCATGCCAGAGGCGCCATGTTCCTGTTCGGGAGCGAGGATCTTACGGTCATCGACATCGGCGGCCAGGACACCAAGATCATCCGCACCGAAAACGGCATGGTCCGGGACTTTGTGATGAACGACAAATGCTCCGCCGGCACCGGCCGGTTTCTGGAGGTCATGGCCAATTCCCTGGGCATACGTCCTGCCGAACTCTGCGACCTGGCTGCCATGGGCGGCGGGGCGAGCATCAGCTCCATGTGCACCGTTTTCGCCGAATCGGAGGTCATCAGCCTCATCGGGAGCGGAGAGAAGCGGGAGAACATCGCCTTTGCCGTGGTGGACTCCATCGTGAAGAAAGTGGCCACCCAGGCACAGCGGCTGGAAGGCGAAGGCAAGGTTTGCCTCACCGGCGGGCTCTGCGACTGTGAATACATCGTCCGGGCCCTGTCCGGGACGCTGAAGCGGCCCATCGTCACCGTCCCGGAAGCCCGGTACGCCGGCGCCATCGGCGCAGCGCTCGCCGCTAAGAAATAAGCAACGGCTGTCAGCCTTTCCCCTGCGCATGAAAAGCGCGCTGCGGATCGTCCGCGGCGCGCTTTCACTTTGCTATCGCTGGTCCACTTTTTCCATCGACCGGCATTCTCTTTAAAGCAGAGCTTCAGCTGTTGCTGCGTTTAAAGAGCCCGAAATTCGCAACGACCACGTACGCGTCCTTAATGTCTTCTGTCCAGCGTGCGATCCTGCGCACGAGCCGCCTGTCGCCCCCGGCGATCCGGGCTACGATTCCTGCCGAGACCAGGATGATGTTGCTGTCTTCGACATACAGCACGGCCTGGTCCGGCGCGTTGGGGTCTGCTTTTTCCGCGATCTCCTGAAAATAGTCTTCAGCGCGCGACGTTCTGTCTGGCGCTTCCCGGTCCGGTGCCGGGAGACCGGGCTCTCCTGCCTGCGGGCAGACCGCTTGGAGAAAACCCTCCGGAAGGAACTCGGAGCGCACCCGCAGAAAGCGGACCCTCTTGGGCCGCACGGTAAACCAGACTTCCGCTCCGATCGCCAGGAGCAGCAGGGCCAGAAGAACGTAGGAAACAGGTCTCATATCTATATCCTCCTCTCAATCTCTGAGATCAGGATACCACGACGACTGTCCTATATTCAGGACCGCGATCTGCACCCCCCCCTGTCAAGAAAACACATAATTCAGACAGATATCTATCGTAAATGTCATCTTGCAAATGACGTTCGTACCTGCTTCAAGAACCTTTCCGCGATCGGAGTGAAGCTTTGGTACTTGCTCCAGATCAGATACATCTTCATCTCCAGATGCGGATAGAGCGGGCGAAAGACCAGCCCGCTGCCCGGGGAGGTATCGACCAGATCGTTCAGCGTCAGGAGGACTCCCAGCCCCTCCTTTGCAAACATGGAGCCGTTATATGACAGGCGGAACGAGCCCTCGAGGCAGAGCCGCGAAAACAGTTCCTTCGCCCAGGGACGGATATCGTTGTCCCAGCTCTGCTCTGAGCAGAACAGCGGCAGTCCGGCGAGATCATTTGCGGTGATATGGTCCTGTTTTGCCAAATCCGAATCTGCCGGTATCACTGCTCCAAAATAGTCGGCTTCAGGAAACAGTATATAGCTGTACTTTCTCTCATCAGGCGTTTCGCAGATCACAGCGAAATCCAGCAGCCCTTTATCCAGCTTTTCCGTGACCTGCTCCGTATCACCGCTGGTTATGTGGTAGCGCAGACCCGGATAAACCTTTTTAAACGCTCGGATCTCCCTGGCCAGATAACGGATCTGGCTGGACTCTGCCAGTCCGAAATAAATGTCCCCTCCGGTGATGTCATCCAAAGCCAGAAACTCCTGCTCTATCTTATCCGCCATAGAAACGAGATCTTCGGCCCGGTCCCGGAGCAAAACGCCTTCTTCTGTGAGAGCGATGCTGAAGCTGTGCCGGGTAAACAGTTTTTTCCCGAGCTCGTCTTCCAGTGCTCTCAGCGCTTTCGAGAGCGTTGGCTGTGTAACATGCAGCTGCTCAGCTGCCCGCGACATGTTCTCCTCCCGCGCAACGGCGAGAAAATAACGAAGCTTACGGATATCCATAGCTGCTCTCCTTTGTTATTCATATATGGAATATCATGATATTAATTATAACCATTAGCAAAATGATTTTCAACATGCTATGGTCTTCCTGTAAAAACGATCCGGGAGAAGATCCGATATGAGCGGCTGGACAGAAATGAAAGAATGCATGCAGGAAACAGGCTGCAGTGAAGAAGCTGTATGCCGTGCGGAGTACTTTTATCGGACAAATGCGATGAAAGAACTGCTCTGCTGCCTGCGCTCCTGCCGCAGCAGCGCTCTGGAGAAGATCCATGAGAAGCAGAGGCAGCTGGACCGTCTGGACAAATTGATCCGTGATACAAAAAACAAGTGAAGGAGAAAGCAAAATGGAAACCGAAGAACTCAAGCTGACACAGGAGTGGGACAAAACCTTCCCTAAAAGCGACAAGGTCAGCCACCGCAAGGTGACCTTTATCAACCGCTACGGCATCACGCTCGCGGCGGATCTGTATATTCCTGAAAACGCATCCGGCAGGCTGCCGGCGATAGCGGTTTCCGGTCCCTTCGGTGCGGTCAAGGAGCAGTGCTCCGGCCTTTATGCCCAGACCATGGCCGAGCGCGGCTTCGTGACGCTGGCGTTCGATCCCTCTTTCACCGGCGAGAGCGGCGGGAATGTGCGCTTCATGGCATCTCCCGATATCAATACGGAGGATTTCATGGCCGCGGTGGATTTTCTTTCCCTGCACGAGACGGTCGACCCCGAGCGCATCGGCATTATCGGCATCTGCGGCTGGGGCGGCATGGCGATCAATGCCGCGGCGTTGGATACCCGCGTCAAGGCAACGGTCGCTTCCACCATGTATGACATGACCCGCGTCAACGCCAAGGGCTACTTTGACAGTGAAGACAGCGAGGAAGCCCGTTATAAATCAAAGGCCGCTATGTGTGCGCAGCGCCTGGAGGACCTGAGAAACGGCGGGTATAAGCTGGGCGGCGGCGTGGTCGATCCGCTTCCGGAGGACGCGCCTTTCTTTGTGAAAGACTACTACGATTATTACAAGACCCCGCGCGGCTATCATTCCCGCTCTCTCAACTCCAATGGCGGCTGGAACGTGATCGGCTGCGAGAGTTTCGTTAACCAGCCGATCCTTCAGTACTCCAATGAGATCCGCAGCGCAGTTCTTTTGATCCATGGGGAAAAGGCTCACTCCTGCTACTTCAGCCGCGATGCTTACGCCGATATGATCCGCGGCAGCAAGTACGCCGATAATAAAGAACTCATGATCATCCCCGATGCCGTGCACACCGACCTCTATGACGGCGGTGGAAAGAACGCTATCCCCTTTGATAAGATCGCAGGATTATTCACCGAGCATCTGAAGTAAGAGACCTGAAATAACAGGAGAATGCCATGAAAAAAGTACTGATCGTATCCACAAGCCCCCGCCTCAACAGCAACTCGGAAGCCTTGGCCAAAGCCTTAGCCGAAGGCGCCCGGGAGGCAGGCAATGAGGTCGAACTGGTTTCCCTTCGCGGCAAAACTGTCAGCTTTTGCCGGGGCTGCTTCGTCTGTCAGGAGAAGCAGCGCTGCGTGATCCGCGACGACGCGGATGATATCTGCCAAAAGGCACTGCATGCCGATGTGCTGGTTTTTGCCACGCCGATCTACTATTACGAGATGTCCGGTCAGCTCAAGACCCTGCTCGATCGGTTCAATCCGCTTTTCCCCAGCAGTTACGCTTTCGGCGACGTGTATCTCCTGACCGCCGCAGCCGAGGATGAAGAGCATGTCCCGCAGCGCGCCGTCAGTGGCCTTGAGGGCTGGATCGAATGCTTTGAACGGGCACGCCTTGCCGGAACCGTCTTTATGGGCGGCGTCACAGCAGCGGGAGAAAACCCGGTGCATCCGGCTATAGGACGGGCATATCGGATGGGCAAGAGTATATAAAAGGATCGAGGCAGGCGGATGCAAGTTTGCATCCGCCTGCCTCGCTTTACACTTATACTTCAAGGGGTTTCCCGGGAGAAAACACAAAAACACAGCCCACCCGAAGGTGGACTGTGTTTTTTCTGGCAGAGTACGCCCAAAAGATACGAAATCAAGCTAAGTACGCCTAAAAGCACACCACTAATGACCTGTTTTCTCTATTTCATACGTAGGGCCTTGATGATGCTCCCACTATAAGAGTCATTCGTATGCTCCAATAAGTGTTGAAGGATAAAGCCTTATTTTAAGGCCTCTTCCTGGATGATCGCTATAAACTCTTTGGCACAGTTAAACCGGGTGAGCTTGAACTTCTTGTCGTTATAGGTAAACACAAGCGTGGGAGACAGGGCAAAGCTGCTGGCTTTCACGATCCGGATCTCACGAAGAGGAACAACATCCAGCACCTGCTGCGGTTTCTGGTCATATCCGCAGACTACGATACTGAGAGTATTGCCATTCACACACGCCAAGCAAGTGCCGTTGCCAGAAGGCCCATCCATAACGCCGAACACCACAGCAGCCCGCTCATCAGTCAGACCTTTTTGCATAAGAGAATCGCTGAAATCCGTACGCTTCATATTAAGACCTCCTATAAAAACAACGATTAATATCATAGCAAATCCGGTCTCCCTTTTCAATCCGGTTGCTATTCAGTTTTCGGCTCACAATCTGAGAAAACATGCTACGGCAATGCTCGCGCGCTTGGCCCTCGCATAGTTTACAATCGGACAAACAAAAAACTAAGCGCAATCAGCAACATTTGTTACTTCTTAATGAAGAACTCGCAGAACTCTTTTATTCCACTGGCATAACCAGTGGTTGCCTTTCTTCGAACGAGAT
>JAEEGL012346086.1_pt1 | contig 10239 bp, 5 predicted proteins | sample 9134231 | NCBI WGS metagenome assembly JAEEGL01 (sample SAMN16246548, study PRJNA631951) | gut metagenome | biome: gut microbiome; feature: rumen; material: fiber-attached | host: Bos | place: Iran: Karaj | collected 2018-10 | reverse complement strand
TTTTTTGTTTTTATTTGCACACGTCATTTTTTTTTTTTAATTTTGCAGCGCAAAATGAGTGAATAACCAAAATCGTAAATAAATTTATGGCAACACAAGAAGAAACATTCAAGAAAATCGTCGCGCATTGCAAGGAGTACGGATTCGTTTTTCCGTCCAGCGAGATCTACGACGGTCTGGGCGCTGTGTATGACTACGGTCAGAACGGCGTGGAGTTGAAGAACAACATCAAGCGTTACTGGTGGGATGCGATGACGCTGCTGCACGAGAACATCGTGGGCATCGACGCCGCCATCTTCATGCACCCGACGACGTGGAAGGCATCGGGTCACGTGGATGCGTTCAATGATCCGCTGATCGACAACCGCGACAGCAAGAAGCGCTACCGCGCGGACGTGCTGATCGAGGACCAGCTCGCCAAGTACGACGAGAAGATCGAAAAAGAGGTAGCGAAAGCCCGCAAGCGTTTCGGCGAGAGCTTTGATGAGGACATGTTCAAAGCGACCAACGAGCGCGTCAAAGAGCATATCGAGAAACGCGAGGCGCTGCATGCCCGTTTTGCGAAAGCAATGAACGACAACAATCTAGACGAACTCAAGCAGATCATCCTCGACGAGGAGATCGTATGCCCTATCAGCGGCACACGCAACTGGACCGACGTGCGTCAGTTCAACCTCATGTTCCAGACCGAAATGGGTTCGACCGCCGACGGCGCAATGAAGATCTACCTCCGTCCGGAGACCGCACAGGGTATCTTCGTCAATTTCCTGAACGTACAGAAGACCGGCCGCATGAAAGTGCCGTTCGGCATTGCGCAGATAGGCAAGGCGTTCCGCAACGAGATTGTTGCCCGTCAGTTCGTGTTCCGTATGCGTGAGTTCGAGCAGATGGAGATGCAGTTCTTCGTTCGCCCTGGCGAAGAACTCAAATGGTTCGAGCACTGGAAGCAGTTCCGTCTCAAATGGCATAAAGCGCTGGGTCTGGGTGACGAGAAATACCGTTTCCACGACCACGACAAGCTCGCCCACTATGCCAACGCAGCGACCGACATCGAGTTCCTCATGCCGTTCGGTTTCAAGGAGGTGGAGGGTATCCACAGCCGTACCAATTTCGACCTCTCGCAGCACGCCAAGTATAGCGGCAAGAAGATCGAGTACTTCGATCCGGAACTCAACCAGTCCTATACCCCGTACGTGATCGAGACCTCTATCGGCGTCGATCGTATGTTCCTCAGCGTCATGTGCTCGAGCTACGAAGAGCAGGCTCTCGAAGGCGGCGACACCCGTGTCGTTCTTCATTTGCCGCCGGTACTCGCTCCGGTGAAAGCATGCATCATGCCGCTCGTCAAGAAAGACGGACTGCCCGAGAAAGCACGCGAGATCATGAACGAGCTCAAGTTCGATTTCAAGGTCGCCTACGACGAGAAAGACAGTATCGGCAAGCGTTACCGTCGTCAGGATGCGGTCGGCACGCCGTTCTGCATCACCGTCGATCATGACACCCTCAACGACGGCTGCGTCACTGTCCGTTTCCGCGACACGATGCAGCAGGAGCGCGTCAAGATCGAAGCGCTGCATGACATCATCCGCAAGGCTACCGACCCCAAGGAGCTGTACAAGAAGATCGTCGGCGCATCGCTCGAAGACAATATGGAATAAATCAACCGACAATAGGTGGGAGCCTATGGAACTGAAGACCAATCATCCGTTTACCAAATCCCTGTTCAAGACGGCATACCTCTGCCCGTCCCGATTGTACTATGCCCGCCATCCGGAGCGCTACGCCGACAGCACGAACGACGATTCGTTCCTGCAAGCTTTGGCGGAAGGCGGCTTCCAGGTGGGCGAGCTGGCGAAGTACTACGAGCAGGTGGAAGTGGACTTGCACGACATAGCCGATTATCAGACCTCCCTTGCGCGCACAGAAGAACTGCTGGAGCGTACGGAGGTGCGGATCGCCGAGGCGGCGTTCGCATGGCAGAACTGCTACGTACGGGCGGACATCATCCGCAAGCACGGTGACTCCATCGATCTGATCGAGGTGAAAGCCAAAGCGTTCCACCCCGGCAAGGACCATTGGATGGGCAAGCGCGACAAGCACGGCATCGCACGTGACTGGAGGGAGTACCTGTACGACCTTGCGTTCCAGAAATACGTCGTTTCGCACGCGTACCCGGAGTACGAGGTACACGCCTACCTGATGATGGCGGACAAGAGCCGTCAGGTCGATGTCGATCATCTGAACCGGCTCTTCAAGATCGTGCGCCGTGACGGCAAGTCGTTCATCGAGACGGCACCCGATGCGGCGGAGCAGATAGCCAAGAACAAGGAGCATATCCTCAAGCGCTTCGACGTGGATGGCATCATCAACCGCATCATCGACGGCAAGACGACCGAGCAGAACGAATGTATCGGCATGCCGTTCAAGGACTTCGTGGAGAAGATGCGCAAGGCATGGGAGGACGACCGTTTCGTCCCTACCCCTCTGGATGCGCGCTGCTTCCATTGTCCCTATACGGGTCACGGCGCAGACGGCACGTTGAAGGACGGTATGGATGCGTGCTGGCTGGCGAAAGCCGGTTACAAGCCCTCCGAGACCGACCGTCCGCAGGTGAGCGAACTATGGGGTGCGTACATCCGTCGCGGCGAATGGATCAAGCAAGGCATCTATGCGCTGGACGAGGTGACGGAAGAGGTGATGCCCCTGCGGCCGGCTGCCAAGCCCGAAGAAGGACTGAGCCCGTCCGAAAGGCACTGGTTGCAGGTTGCCATGGCTACCAAAAACCAAGACAAGCTTGCCTATTTCGGTGAGAACCTGAAAGGCGACACCTATCTCGATTTGGCGGGTCTGAAACACGAAATGGGCCAATGGGTCTATCCGCTGCATATGATCGATTTTGAGACCACCGCCGTCGCGCTGCCTTTCTACAAAGACATGCACCCGTACGAGCAGGTGGCGTTCCAGTTCTCCCATCATATCATCGATCGCAATCCGGACGGTACCTACTCCATCCGCCATGCCGGACAGTACCTCAACGAGGACGTGACTAAGTTCCCAAATTTTGAGTTCGTCCGCCGTCTCAAAGCGGAGCTGGACCAAGACAAGGGATCCATCTTCCGTTACGCCTCGCACGAGAACTCCATCCTCAATGCCATCCGCAAGCAGCTCAAGTCCAGCCACGAACCGGACAAGGACGAACTGATGGCGTTCATCGATGACATCACCACCCACGAGGAGGACCGCAAGGTCGGTGCCCGCAACATGATCGACCTGCTGGACATCGTCAAGCGCTATTATTACTGTTACAGCCAGATGCACGGCTCCAACTCCATCAAGAAAGTGCTGCCGGCAGTGCTTAACAGTTCGACCTTCCTGCAAGACAAGTACAGCAAGCGTATCTACGGCAGCGAAATTCCCAGCGAGAACATCAGTGCAGAGGATCCGATCGCATGGATCGACCGGCTGCCGGACGGAACGATAGACAACCCCTACCACCGTCTGCCGTCCATGGCATCCTATCTGGAGGTGAGCGAAGCGGAGATGCAGCTGCTGGAGGAGACCGAACCGACCGGCGAAGATCTGACGATTGCCAACGGCGGTGCGGCTCTCACTGCCTATAACCGCCTGCTGTTCTGCCCCAATACCCATATGGAAAAGGCACTGCGCACCGCCCTGCTGCGGTACTGCGAACTGGACACCATGGCGATGGTCTTCATCTGGGAGTATTTCTACCATGAGGTGCAGGCATGGCAAGCAAAACAATGACGGTCTGTTTCACCACATTAGGCTGCAAACTCAATTTTGCGGAGAGCAGTGCCTTGGGCAAGGCGCTGCTCGAACGCGGGCATACACGTGCCCGTGAAGGTGAGCAGGCGGACATCTGCGTCATCAACACCTGCTCCGTCACCGATGCTGCCGACCATAAGGACCGGCAGATCATCCACCGCATCCGGCGGCAGCACCCCGATGCCATCCTCATCGTCACGGGCTGCTACGCCCAACTCAAACCCGACGAGATCGCCCACATAGAGGGCGTTGATTATGTGCTCGGCCAGAACGAGAAATTCAACCTCCCTCAGTTCATTGAGGAGTTGGAAAATCACAAATCACAAATCACAAATCACAAATCGAAGATCTACCTCTCCCCCATCCGCGAGATAGACGATTTTCACGGGGCGTACAGTCAGGGTGACCGCACGCGCTGCTTCATCAAAGTGCAGGACGGATGCAATTATTTCTGCTCGTACTGCACCATTCCTCTGGCACGCGGCAAGAGCCGCAATCCGTCCATCGAATCCATTGTCGCACAAGCGCAGCAGGCACTCGAAGGCGGCGCCAAGGAACTCATCCTCAGCGGCGTCAATATCGGCGATTTCGGACGCTCTACAGGCGAACATTTCATTGACCTGCTGAAGGCATTGGACGGGATACAAGGAGATTTTCGTATTCGGATTAGTAGTTGCGAGCCGAACCTGCTGACGGATGAGATCATCGAGTTCGTGGCGCACAGCCGGCATTTCGCACCGCACTTCCATATCCCTTTGCAGTCGGGCAGCAACACGGTCCTCAAGATCATGGGTCGCCGTTACACGCGCGAACTGTTCGCCGAACGCGTGGCGCATATCAAAGCCGTCATGCCGCATGCCTTCATCGGCGTCGATTGTATGGTAGGCGTACGGGGCGAGACGGCTGCGTGCTGGGAGGAGTACAAAGACTTCATCGAACAACTGCCGGTAAGCCAGTTGCATGTGTTCACCTACTCGGAACGGGCGAACACACGCATGTTAGAGATGGATCTGGAGGTGGTGCCGCAAAAAGAGCGCGAGCGCCGCAGCAAAGAGTTACATGCCGTCTCTGCCCGTAAAACCGAGCAGTTCTACAAAGAGCACGAAGGCTATGAAGCGATCGTGCTCTGGGAGTCGGCCAAAAAGGACGGACTCATGTTCGGGTTCACGGAGAACTATATCAAGGTCAGTTGTCCGTACGATCCGGCGAAGGTGAACACGTTTGAGCGCATAACTGTGCCGCAGCTGTGTCCGGCAGACATTCCAGACGATACACAGGACTGATTTCCAACAATTGCGCGATCGACTCATAGAGCCGGTCCATCATCTCGGGCAGCACCTTCAATCCGCTGACCGATGCCAAGATATACGGGTACGCTTGCGTCATTCGTAAGCGTTGGATCTTGTTTTCCGGAGCCTGCGCCAGTTGCACGAGTGCCGCCACGGGTGCATCCGCATTGCGGTAACAGGGCGTTTTGCCTGACCAGGGCGAACCATACACGCGCACGGTCCCGTCATCCTTAATGCGCACGGCAGGGTTGTCATCGTTGAGCAGTTCGGCCTCGGGGAAAGCGGTCAACCACTGCCGGGAATGCGTGCTCTTGCCCGTTCCCGAATGACCAAGGAACATATACCCGTATCCGTTGCGGACGGTGACGGACGAATGGAAAAGGAGCGTTTTCAGTCCGGCGGTCGCGAACGCATAAACGAGCATGGCGGCATTGTCAATGGCAAAGCGCGCATAGTCCGGCTGCATGTACAGCTGCACCTCACTCCAGTCCTCCGAGCAGATCATCGTACTCACTATCTCCCCTTCGCGCGAAACGGACACGCGGAACAACCATTCGCCGGCACGCTTGTACATCTCTATACGTGGCATGTCGTCGTCCGAAGTGTCGGTATAGACATGCTCCCAGCCTTCCACGCCCGGCATCGTCTCGCCGCATACGCGGATGGCGAATAAGGTGGAACGTTGATCGTTGATCGTTGAACAAAACGGGGCATAATTGGTCAGAGCCTCAAACAGCTCTTCCGGTGCCTCAATCGCAAAATAATGTTCCGCAACAAGATAATGGTGGACCATAATCTAAATTAAAAATTATAAATTAAAAATTAAAAATTCATTCATCCCTTCATCCATTCAAAACTCCTTCGCCACGCGGCCGCACAGGCTGAGGTAAGGGCATCTCTTGCAATCCGATTCATCGCACATGGGAAAATCGGTTGTCTGCAGCACTTCCTGTATCTTGGGACGCAGGGTCTCCATCATCCGGTTCTCCACCTCCCGTATATCCAGCACCGGGCGCTCGTCCACCGTGATATGGGTCGTGACGTCCGTCGTCAGATCGCGCTGGCAGTAATAGAGGTTCGGCTCGACAGGCAGCGGACGTTTCTCCTGCTGCGATACGGCATGGCTGTAGATGAGCGTCTGACGGATATTGTCCTTGTGCGTATCGGTTGCCACCTCGTCCCAGGTTGCCGTCAGTTTGACGGCGGTCGTGCTGTCCGCTGCCGTACCGGGTTTGTAGTTACCGGTCTTGTAATCGACCACGCGGATGCGTTCGTCCCCCTCGGGTCCGAGGATGTCCACGCGATCCACTTTACCGCCCACACGGATCCGCCCCACTCCGTCAATGTCCATCGGCACGTAGTACTTCTGCTCCAGTTTCCATATCTGCAAACCCGTCCGTGCGTCCTCGCGGTCGCGCACCAGTATATTGTCCGCATAAGAGAGTATATAGACGTTCTCTCCGGCATGCTGGTTCTTGTCGAACTGCGGCGTGAGCGAATAGGCGTAGTCCAGCGCGGCCTGCATCGCCGCCTTGTCGGTACGGACGGATTCGATCGCTTCGGGCGTGACGCGCTTGGGGGTAGTGTTGTCGCAGCCGAAATAATGGCTATAGATATACTCCATCACCGCATGCACGAACGTGCCCATGGTCGAAGCCTGGAACATGAGTTCGTCCCGTGGCGGTTCGGGTTTCTGCTTGATATACTGCCAAGCAAAGCGTCTCGGACAGGCGATGTAGGTGTTCAGCGCACTGGGCGACAACGAACCGCCGGCACGCATGACGGAGCCGTAAGGCGGGCACTCAAACGGCAGCTCTCCCATCTCAACCGGTTCTAACGTGCTGGGTTCGACAAGGGTCTTACGGTGCACCTCAAACTCCGGCGAATAGATCATCTGCATGATAAAGCGCGACATACCCTTTCCGCCGTCCGCACTCTCCACATCGGAGTACAGCAGGGTCGCATGATCGGTGCGGCTGAGCAGGCGGAAGAAATTGTACGCATAGACGGTTGCCCGTTCGTCCGAGGTCTGCATATGGTACGCCTTGCGCAGGTAATAGGGGATGAACGAACTGTCCGCCTGCTTTTGCGGAATGACGCCCTCCTCCACATTGAGCAGCAGCAAGGCATCAAAATCCATCAAACGGGTCTCCAGCACACCCATCACCTGGATGTCCGTCACCGGTTCACCGTGGAATGGCATCGTCACCGCCTCCATCGTCCGCCGGATCAAGAGCCGCAGCAGTTTGAGCGTGAAGGGGATGTCCCCCAAGCCTGCCGCTACGATCTGCCGCACCTGATTGAGCACCTTGCGTACCTGATACTCGGACTCAAGAATGAGCAGTTCCTGCCAGGTGAGACTATTGGCTGTTGGCTCTTGGCTGTTAGCTGTTGGCTCTTGGCTGTTAGCTATTAGCACTTCGGCGATTAATTGGTCGATCAGGTCGGTCGTGATGACCTGTTCGGCATCACCGCGCTGACGGTCATTGAGCCAGCGTACCACCTCGGCATAGACCTGCGTGTTACGCAGCGGAAAACCCTTGGTGATATTGATCGGTTCGGGTTCGGTCTCGCCGGGCAGCGTGATCGCCGGTAAGGTGTAAATGACCGGTTCGAGCATCGTCTCGTCGCAGATGACCACTCCCACTTTCTGTCCTTTCGCCGTGTAGTTCACCTGCAACCACTGATGCACGTACTGCGCCTGTGCCTCACGCGAAGTGCAAGATATAAGGGTTACGGGGGATGGGTTACGGGTTACGGGTGAAGGGGCGCCGTCGTTTCCCAAGATACCGCTGTTGAGGCGGGCGAAAGAGAAGGCTTTCTCGTTCGTTTGGAAATCCGGCACGTAGTCCCAGAAGAAGAGCGCTTGTCCGGCATCACGCAGTTTTTCCATCAGTTCGCGCTCCACCGGCAGCAGATAATTGAACCCGACGAACACATACGTCCGTCCGGCTATCTTCGATTGGATGCTCTCGTCCTCCCACTGCTCGATCACGCAGCGCTGCCGGAGTCCCGGATAACCTTTCTGCTCGGCGATCATCTCCGTCCGCAGGTGGGTGTATAACGCAAAGAGCTGTTTCCATACCTGCTCGAACTGCTCGCGTACGGACTGCGAGGGGGCTTTCTGCACTTGCGGATTGATGAGGGCACGCAGCCGTTCCTCCACCTCCGGTGCCAAGCTCCACCGCTCCAACTCATGGGCAGCGATCGTATTGTCGAAGAAATTAGGCACCTCTTCTGCCGGCATGGAAGCGTCTATATTGGTGAAGTCCGCGATCATCTGCCGTCCGAAGCCGTAGAACATATCCAATGGCATCGGATCTGAATGCTGACCACTGACGGCTGACTGCCTGTATAACTTGTACAACCGCACGACGGTGAACAGTTCGTCTTCGGCATAGAGAGGACTGAGCTGGTCCTGCAACTGCAAGAGGGTGAGCACTTGGGGTGCCCACACAGCCGGCGCGTGCCGCTCTTTCTGCAACTGCAGCAAGGCGTCCTTGAGCACCAAACCGGCACGGTGACTCGGCAGCACCAAGGTCGTGCGGCTCAGTTGCTTCCAGTCGATCTTGTCAATGATCGCCCGGGCTGTCTGTTGCAAAAAACTCTCTTTCATCCCTTTCACCTTTCACTTTTCACTTTTCACCTTTCACTTCCACTAATTTATTCTTCCGGGCGAACCAGAGGAAGCCGCGCACAGGATTGTGTCCCATGCGGCGCAGCGCCTCCATGTAGTCCTTCACCTGCGTGATATATTCATCCTCCCACACACCGAACTTATAATCGAGCACGATCGCTTCGTTGGTAAGGGGATTGATCATGACGCGGTCGGGTCGCAGTTCGCGGCGGTCCATGTAAATAGGTTCTTCGAGCTTGAGTTGCCAAGGAGCGGTGAACCAGTCGCGCATCTCGTCGCTGCCCTCCCAGGCGGAAGAGATGAGTGCACGGATCTCTTCGCGCTTGGCCGCGTTGTCTATCAGTCCCTGGTTCTCAAAATCATCCAGCACGCGGTCCAGTTCGGACGCTTTGCGCACATGAGCGAAGATCTCGTGGCACAGGCTGCCGGTCTCCATACGCGCCATGCGCCGGTACGCCTCGTCGCCGTAGTCCGTATAGAGCGCACCCTCCTGCGACTGCACGAACCGTACCTGTCCGCTGTCGCACCAGAACTGCGCCTGCTCCATCTCCACTTGTTCCGTCTTTTGCGCCGCCTTGATGACCGGCCTACCGATGCTATACTCCGCATAGGGTTCGCCCTGTGGGGTCTGCGGCAGGTCATCCGAGACGAGTACATCGCGCAGTTGCGTAAACGCCAGCAAGTGCTGCCCCACGTGCCCACAGGCGCCGAGACCTTCCTTGGTAATGGAGAAATCCGAAGAGATATACAGGTTGTCCTCGGCACGCGTCAACGCCACGTACAGCAGATTGAGGTTGTCAATGCGCATGTTGCGGTGCTCGTTCAGGTAATCGTTCCTATAGAGCGAATTGAGCATGTCGGCGCCGTCATCGATAGGCACGTAGTCCTGATCATCGCCCGGTGCGCCTTGGATGGGGCACCAGAAGGTGTCCTTGATATTGGGGCTCTTGGTGCCTTCCATCTTCCAGTCACAGAGGGGCACGAACAAGGTCTGTGCCTGCAGTCCCTTAGACGTGTGCACCGTCATGATGCGGATGGCTTGCGTGGCGGCTGCCGGGATGGATTTCTTATGGAGCGTGTCCTCCCAATAGACGAGGAAATCCTCGATGCTGCTGCCGTAGGAACCGACGAAAGCGCGGGTCTTGTCGAGCAGGCAGTTGATGTACGCCGTTTCGGTACCGGTATATTGTCCGTGTTCGTCGGTACACAGCATCCGCACCAGTTCGCTCACCGCTTCATAGAGCGGTGTCTTGGGGTGCATCGTCTGCCGGATACGCTCCACCATGTCCGGTCGTCCGGTCGTGAGCGTCACGTACTGCGCAGCCACCTCGTCACCTATACCGATGAACCGCAGGGCGGCGATGATGGTCTTGACCGTCTGCGAGGTCTCCAGCAGAAAACTGTCAGACGAGACAAAACGCGTGGCGGTCAACTTGGGGTACTGCTCCTTGTCCAGTTGGGCGAACTGCTCCACGATGACGATCGCTTCGCTGTTGTAGCGCACGAGCACCATGAAATCCGACGGCT
>JAEEGL012299035.1_pt1 | contig 10239 bp, 10 predicted proteins | sample 9134231 | NCBI WGS metagenome assembly JAEEGL01 (sample SAMN16246548, study PRJNA631951) | gut metagenome | biome: gut microbiome; feature: rumen; material: fiber-attached | host: Bos | place: Iran: Karaj | collected 2018-10 | reverse complement strand
TAAAAATGGCGCGCGTGGCAAGATTCGAACTCGCGACCTTTTGGTTCGTAGCCAAACGCTCTATCCAACTGGGCTACACGCGCACATATTTAATTTTCAATTTCTAATAACGGCTCCGCTCCATCAACCTGCTCGTCTTGTCCTTCGACAAGCCGACACCGTTGATGTCGCTCTGTCGGGCTTCGCCCTCCTTGCCTTACCGCTCGCCGCGGGGCAACTGGGCTACACGCGCTTGCTTTTTCCGAAGAAACTGCAAGTAACTTCATTGTCTACCAGACGAATATATCAATAACATAAAAACTTTTCAAGTTCTAATTAAAATCTATCAAAAAAACGGCGGGCGAAGTGATTTCACTTCGCCCGCCTCTTATTAAATCTTAAAATGGTTTTGTTTGGTTCAATTTTGCTCTAAGCTCTCTAAATCTTGCGATATCTTCTTCTTGTGATTTTGGTGAATCTTTGAACAAAGTTTGGGATATCGGATGAACCATCAAAATTGAATCCATATGCAACTCTAAAAATTCATATCGTTTTGGTGGCTGATTTGAATTTTTAGGATAAATTTCCACGTTAGTAACGGCTAAAAATCTTCTGTTGCCGTCGTTTAAAAGTTCAGTGAGTTGTCTGTTTGCAGCAACCCCTGTAGACACGTATACTGTACCTTTTATATCACTTGTTTCGGTTAAAATAATCACTTCTACCGGTATTGTGTCATGATTTGGCATTTTTATTCCCCTCTTATAATATATAATTCTATAATATTTTTTAGATTATGTAAACTGCAGCGAATTTATTTAATAAATTTAACAGCTGCATCTTTAAGTTCGCTTAGTTTTTGACGATTGTCTGTTTCAAAATATATTCTCAAAATCGGCTCTGTTCCGCTTGGTCTTACGAGAATTTTTGTCTTGTCTCCAAGCATGAGTTTTATACCGTCTTTCAAATCCGTGTCAGTAATCTTGCAGTCGCAAAATTCCTCTGCGGTTTTAAATTTTTCCAGTATTTCGGAAATTTCATCAGGATTATCTTTTTTCAAATCTATTCTGTCCGTATAAAATTTACATCCTATAAATTCATATGCTTGTCTGTGCAGAGTCTCTAGCGATAAGCCGCTATCTGCAACTGCTTCAAGCAAAATAAGGTTCGCAAGCAAGCCGTCTTTTTCCGGTATATGCCCTTGAATACTTAACCCTCCGGATTCTTCGCCGCCTATAATGACCTTATTTTTGCGCATTGCCTCTCCGACATGCTTGAAACCTACAGCTGTTTCAATTATATCAATACCGAGTTTTTTTGCGGTTTCGTCTATTAAAAGGCTGGAACCTACAGTTTTTACTACACTTCCTCTGATTCCTTTTTTGACAAGGTATTTTAAAATAATAGTTATGACAACATCTGCCGGGACATAGTACCCGTTTTCATCAATTACACCAACTCTGTCTGCATCACCATCATTTGCGAGTCCTATTATATTTTGCCGAGAATTTATTTCATCTGTAAGTACAGATAAATATTTTGGTTTAGGGTCAGGCATTAAACCTCCAAATTGCGGATCGTGCTCCATTCTTATTGAATCAAATTCTATCTTGTTATCCCGTAAAATTCTATCAAAGTATCCAATTGATGCAGAATAAAAACCATCATAAAGTATTTTTGACTGTAGTGTTTTAATTTTTTTAAAGTCAATTAATTTCTTTAAATGCGCGAAATAAGCGGGACCAAAATCTGCTTTGTTCAATTTTGTTTTCTTACCTGATGCAGAAAATTCCCGTCCAATATTTGCAACTATTGCATCTGTAATATCTGATGTAGCTGGTCCGGCATAATCCGGTATAAATTTCATCCCAAGATACTCAGGTGGGTTGTGTGATGCGGTAAACATAATTGCGCAGGCATTTCTAAACTTTGCATTATATGCGAGGATCGGAGTGGGAACTACTTTTGAAGACAATGTTACAATAAATCCTTTGCTAGCAAGAATTTCTGCGCATTTTTTTGCATAAAAATCAGCCTGTTTTCTTGGGTCATAGCCTATTAGAAATTGTTTTTCGAAGCCGTATGTGTCGTAAACATAATTGGCGATTGCGAGTGTGACTTTTTCTACATTTTCATCATTAAACTCATCATCTAAAACAGCTCTCCAGCCATCCGTTCCGAATTTTATCATCCAAAATTCCTCTGATTTCTCCTTACATTATGTATTTTAACACAAAATATTGACATTATTGTAAATCAAGATTATTCTTTAAATACAGGTGAATGCTATGTCAGAGCTGAATGCTGAAAAGAAAACTTTTGCAGTTGTTATTCTTACTGTTATTACAATGACAGCAGAAATTGTTGTGGGTCATATTACTCATTCCATGGCACTGTTCGCTGACGGATGTCACATGGGGACACATGCATTGGCGCTATCTCTTACGTTTTTAACTTATGTTTTGATAAGAAAATTTGCGAACTCACCATCTTTTGCTTTTGGAACAGGAAAATTTAGTACATTGTCCGGATTTACCAGTTCTGTTTTGCTTGGGATTACAGGAATTTTTATTATAAAAGAAGCAGTCGAAAGATTTTTTAATCCACTTGAGATTAGTTTAAATGAGGCTATTTTAGTCGCAATTATCGGTTTTTTTGTCAATCTGTTTTGCATTATTATAATGAGTAAAAATGAAGATGGGCATTGTTGTCATTGTCATGAAGAGGATTACAATTTTAAAGCGGCATATTTGCACATAATGGCGGATTTGATGACTTCTGTTTTTGCAATTGTTGCTCTTTTTGCAGCAAAATATTTCGGATTAAATTTCTTAGATCCTATTGTCGGGCTACTGGGTGGTATAATAATTTGTATTTGGGCATTCGGACTTGTAAAATCTACAAGTATGATTTTGTTGGATGCTGAGGTTATCGATATTAAAAATAAAATTATGGATACGCTTTCTTCTGATGTAAAATTTGAAGAATTGCATATATGGAAGATTTCTGACCATGGATATGCACTTGTCGGAAAAGCTGTTACAAATTTGGAATTAAATGAAATAAAATCAAGAATTCAAGGATTGGCTGAGTTTACAAACATTAATATAGAAAGAATATAGGTCACTATTCATATCTAAGAGCGTCAATCGGATTGAGCAGGGATGCTTTGTAAGCGGGATAAAATCCAAAAAGAATGCCTATCATTCCTGAAAATCCAAAAGACAGAAATACCGGAAACAGGGTAAAAACTACCGGCATTTTTGATATTAGTGAGAACATCAATGCTGATAAAATCCCGACGAAAATGCCTATTAATCCACCAATAAGAGTTAAAACCACGGCTTCAGTTAAGAATTGCAGTCTTATATCGCTCGCTCTTGCACCTATTGCCATTCTTATTCCAATTTCTTTTGTTCGTTCCGTAACTGAAACAAGCATAATGTTCATAACACCGATTCCGCCAACAATGAGTGAAATAAAAGCTACAATTACAATAAATGTTGATACCATTGATATTGTCGATTTCATTTTTTCCTGAAACTCTGCATTATTTCTTATTTCAAAATCATTTTCCTGAGTCTTTCCCAAACTGTGTCTTAAACGAAGTATTTGTGCAATATCACTTTGTGCTGTTGCGCTATCCTCGACGGAAACTGCTTTTACAATTATTTGGTTCACAGAACCGGGGAAATCTGTACCAAAAACTTTCCTTTGTGCAGTTGTAAGTGGAATTAGGATTAAATCATCTTGGTCCATTGGCCCTTGGGCGCCTTTAGATACAAGAGTTCCGATAACTTTAAAAGGAACATTTCCTATTCTTATTGTTTTATCAATCGGGTTCACATCGCCAAAAAGCTCGGTTGAAACGGTAGAACCAATAATGGCTATTTTTGCCGCATTTCTGTCATCATCTCTAGTAAATGGTCTGCCAAGGTCAATTTCATAATTTTTTACATAAAGATAGTCAGTTGTGACACCGTAAACAGTGGTTGACCAGTTTTGATTTCCATACATAGTTTGCTTCGTAGCACTCATAATAGGTGCAACGGCCTCGATTCCTCTTGCGGAATTTTTTATTGCTTGAGCATCTTTTACACTCAGTGTGGGTTTTGAACCTATCCCCATTGATATTCCGCCTGTTTTTGCGGCAGCAGAACGAATTGTCAAAAGGTTCGACCCCATAGATTCAATATTATCTTGCACTTTTTGTGTTGTACCGGCACCGATCGCCATCATAGCAATAACTGCGGCAATACCTATGATTATACCCAGACTCGTGAGTGCCGAGCGCATTTTGTTAACTTCTAATGATTTTAAGGCTATTTTTAATGTCGATTTAAAGTCTATCATAATTACGTCTCTCGATTACGTTTTTTTAGCCACTCGCCTTTTGGCATATCAGAAACAATTTTCCCGTCTTTAAACTTTATTATGCGTTTTGTATATTCAGCAATATCAGGTTCGTGGGTAACCAAAACTATTGTTTTACCGTATTTTTCATTTAGATTTACAAAAAATTCCATTACATCGATACTGGTTTTTGTATCTAAATTACCTGTCGGTTCGTCTGCTAGTATCAAAGGAGCATCATTCACGATTGCTCTCGCGATCGCAACTCTCTGCTGCTGACCGCCTGACATTTGAGAAGGCATATTATTTTCTTTATTTTCAAGTCCGACGACATGCAAAGCCTCTCTCGCTCTTTCGTATCGTTCTTCCTCTGATAAACCTTTATAAATCATCGGCATACAGACATTATCCAATGCAGAAGTCCTTGAAATCAGGTTAAATCCCTGAAATACGAATCCGATTTTGTTATTTCTTATGTCAGAAAGTTCGTCTGAGCTTAAGGTAAATACATTTACCCCCTCGAGGTAATATTCACCGCTTGTAGGTTTATCAAGTGTGCCTAACATATTCATACAGGTGGATTTACCGGAACCTGAAGCTCCCATAATTGCTACAAATTCGCCCTCTTCAACGGAAAATGAAACATCATTCAGTGCATAAAATGTTTCCTCTCCCATTTGATAAGTTTTTACTGCATTTTTAACTTCAATTAACGGCATTTCAGATTCCTAAACTTATGAGACTATTATAGCATAATATTTACCTCTGCCAAAATTTGCAACCGTTGTATAATATCAATATGACAACTCAAGATGAAAAATATATGAAAATGTGTTTTGCACTCGCAAAGCAAGGCAAGGGACTGGTTTCACCTAATCCCATGGTCGGCTGCGTTGTCTTGGATAAAAGTGGGAATATGGTATCAAAAGGTTACCACAAAAAATACGGCGAAAACCACGCAGAGCGTGATGCATTGCTAAAATTGAAAAATAATGAGGCAGAAGGCGGAACCTTGTATGTAAATCTCGAACCGTGCTCTCATTATGGGCATACTCCACCCTGTACGGATTTAATAATTGAAAAAAAACTTGCAAGAGTCGTTTATGCGATGAAAGATCCAAACCCTGGGGTAAATGGGAGAGCTAAATTAAAAGCTGCAGGAATAAAATTAACAGAAGGTGTCTTGGAGTATGAGGCAAAATTTTTAAATCGTGTATTTATAAAGAACATGACAGAAAATCTCCCATATGTTGTTTTGAAAACGGCAACAACTATGGACGGAAAAATTGCAGCGCAAACAGGGGATTCGAAATGGATAACTTCAGAAAAAGCACGTAAAGAAGTCTACAAAATGCGTAAAGAGTTTGATTGTATTTTAACGAGTTCAAATACTGTAATTGCAGACAATCCCAAAATGGAACATAAGTTCAAATGTATTCTGGATAAAGACCTGAAAGTATCCCAAAATGCCGAGATCTACAAGCAGGGGAAAATATATATAGCTTCAAGAGAAAACACGAAGGTAAACAAAAATGGGCAGCTTGATTTAAGAGATGTTTTAAGAACTCTATACGGAAAGGGTATATGTTCAATATTCATTGAATGTGGAGGAACTTTAGCAGGAGCTTTTCTTAAAGAAGGTTTAGTTGACGAGGTCTATCAATTCATAGCGCCTAAAATTCTTAATGACAATGAAGGTTTAAGCTGTTTTAATGGGGATAAATGTAGAAAAATTTCTGATTGTGTAAATCTGGAAATATACGAAATAAAAAAATTTGCTCCCGATATTTTAATTAAAGGGCTTGTAAAAAATAGACAATAAATGTATAATGTCGGCATAGGAATGGGGATTATAAGTACAAATGCCTGAAACACCAATCACACAACAGTTAATGATGAATAGCCTTTCCATGAATTCACAGATTATGCAAGGCGCTTTTGGTGCGATTTCCAGCATAAGTAATATGCAAAATGGCGCTAATAAGACTAACAACATTGTCAATTTTACGATTACAAAAAGTATTGGGCAGCTGGCTTATGCTGTTGAAGGTGATTCAAAATACGATGAAAAAATTGATTCCAACAAAGATGGGATTATTACATATAATGAATATGTAAGATCAATAACCGATAAAATATCATCCAAATATAACATTCCAAAATCGGATTCAACTTTTTCTTTTGAAGAAGATGTAAAAACAGGGCTTTTGAAGTTTTCAGTCAACAGTGTAGGAAAAATGTTGACAGCTTACTTAAACAATTCGATACAGCTCCCAATTGGAATAATTGAAAAAGAAGCATAAATCTATTCTTCGTTTACACTTGCAAGCAGGAGATTGATTTCGGATATCAAATCTTCATTTTTGGTCTTTACGGCATTTACTATTGCTTTTTTTAGTAAAGAACGTGCTTTGTTCGGGCTGCCAAATTGTATCATCAATTCTGCAGCAGATTTATAATTTTCGGCAATTTCTTCCAGAGCGTTTGTTTTTTCATAGTTTTTAACTGCCTCTGCATAATATTTTAAAGCTTTATCATTTTTCCTGAAGTGAACGCATGCATCGGCGGTATTGGAAAGGACATAGCCCTTCATGTTATCATCGGCGGTTTGTTCGACAAGTTTGCGAGCAACATCATAGTAATCGAACGCATTTTCATCATATTTATCAGTAAAAATGTTTCCGACTCTTGTTAAAGAATCTGATTGTCCGATTAAATCATCAGTCTTGCCTGCATATGAAATGGAAGTAATGTAGTGATCCAAAGCTGCGGCTACCTGATTAACATCGTCATAAATCTGTGCAATAGAATAATGTGCACGTGATTTTACGTTTGTATCTGTTGTATATTGTAAGGACTTGTTGTAGCTGTTTAAAGCCTGTACAACAAAGTCATTATCGTCATATATTTTACCTATTTCAAGACAAATTCTTGATTGTGTTTCGCTGTCACGAAGTTCTTCTGCACGGTTAAAAGCTTCTCTGAATATAGACATTGCTTTTTGCGGGTTATTTGAAAAAGCCTGTTTTTTTGCTTCCATAAACAATGATTTAAGCTTTGTGTCCTGAGGTATTATTGTTATATTTGGTTTTGTTGAAATAACCTGTTTTGCTTGAATATATTCTTCTTCCGATGTTTCCGGAATGTAATCTTCAATTATGTCCGAACTGTTTTCATTAATACCGGTTTCGGCATTAATTTCAGGTTGCTCATTTGATGGTTGTTCAATTTCAGCAGAAGTTTGAATTGTATTTTGTTCTTGTGGTTGATTATTTCCTGATGAATTCGGAAATTGTACAAGAAAATTCGGGTTAATTTCGTTCTCATCGTAGCTGTAGTTAATTTTTTGCAAGAATAAAGCATTCAACCAGTTCAGAACGACTTTTGATTCTTTATTAAGAGTTTCTGAAATATATTTATCTAAAAGAGAAGCTGCTATTTTCAAATTGCTTTGGATTAAATTAACCTGCGGCTGAGGTTCTCTGACTTGTTGCTCAACGGTCTGGAGATAATGATTTACCTGTTCTTCCAATTCCGGTGGGGTAGCAATTGCTTTCATCGTGTTTCTGAAGTCTTTAAGGATTTGGGCGATATTAACTTTATTACTTCTTCTTAATGCGCTTTGCTGTGATTGTGCTTGTGCAGGTTGTGCGTTTGGAATCTGTTGGTAACCTGAACCAGAACCCATTGCCTGATATTGTTGCAAACTTACCTGATTATTCTGAATGGGGTATCTTTGTGCATTGGGATACATTGTACCCATATTTTGTGAGTACGCATTGGCTGCAGGAGAATATATTGCCGGTCTGGTCGCAATTTGAGTCGATTGTTGTATGTCCTCTGCTCTTCCTCTGGCAATTACATCCGGATTTTGACGGCGTTCATCCTGCTGATTTTGGTTGTGGCCGTCTTTATCAGTAGCGTTGTTTCCTGCGTTATAATTTCCGTTTCCCCTCTGTGGATAGGGTTGCGGACGTATAGGGTTCATAGTGTTAAACAATTTTTTGTGTCCTTCCTTATTGTATTATCGGTATTTTTAGTGATTTTCTTAAGTTTTTTCAATAAATATCATACGGATGTATGATACATTCTTAATGACATTAAAAAAAATGTCATGAAGTTTGGATAATTTTTTTAAAATTTAAAATAGCCGATTTTACTATACATGCAGAAGGGTTTTGTAAAGATTTGTAACAATATTTAACCAACCGTTAAAGTTTTTGAAAAATGTGCCGTAATACATGTCACAAAGGGACAAGCAGAATTTTAAGGAACTACGACAATGGGAATGGCAGCGTCACAAGCAAGATTACTTACCCTCACGGCACGGTTACACGATGTCGAATATGAGGCGCAAAGCATTCAAAACGCTAAACTGCAGCTAGCAACACAGCAGGATGATGCATACAGAGAATATCTTAAGGCTTTGGACGCAACTTCTTTGACTTATACTGTAATGTCTGGCAATCAGCCATCTCTGGTTGTGGCTAATTTTAGTAACTTATTTTCGTTAGACGGAGCAAATACATCGGGCCATAACTACGCCTTGATAGATTCAAGGGGTAGAGTTGTTGTGTCTGAGGATGTTTATAACGGTTATAGTGAATTTTCGAATAGCAACTATTCACAAAATGCATATACATTTGCTATGTATATGGCTTATGGCGGAGACGGATTTGAAACAAGCCCAGACGCCAATGATATAATGACAGCATTACTTGATAAAATTAATGCTAATTTACCGCATGGTGATAATGACGGTGATAGCCAATTAACAACATTAATACAGAATATATGGCCGGCTTATACATCCGGTGATATTACGATGACACAATTGCAGGCTGCAATAAACATACCGGATCCGCATCCGTCAACAATGTCTGATGAAAATTGCGGTGCATTACTGAATTATTTCTTCGGTCATTATGGTAACCAGATGTTTAACGAAATGGAAATGCCAAATGAGGACGTATCGGAATTTAATTATTACGTGCGTATGTTTAATGCTATCCAGCAGCATGGCGGATGTATTTCTATAGAGGATTTTGACGGCCCGCAAGGAAATGCAGCAACTAACTCAGAATGGCTTACTGCGATGATTCAAAGCGGTGAAATGACAATTGAAATATTCTCTGATGATAATCAACATCTTTCAGGAACTTCTGTAGCAGATGATACTGTTTTGAGTTATACAACCACAACTCAAATAGACAGAGTCGCAATGGCAAAAGCAGAAGCTGAATATGAACACGAACTAAAAATGATTGACAGAAAAGACAAAAAATTTGATATGGACTTGAGTAAACTTGAAACCGAAAGGAGCGCACTCACTAAACAATACGACTCACTGAAAAAAGTAGTAGACGATAATATCGAAAGAACATTCGGTATCTTCTCATAACATAATAAATAATTAAAGTTTTGGGCTTCTGTGCATTTGCAAATGTGGTTTTGTAACTTGCTACAGAGAGTTTGAAACCAGTTGGCAAAGGTTATTTCTAATTTAGGCAGTAACCCCAAGTTAGAACATAAAAGTTTTAATAAACGTAATTCCTAATATTAATCCCTTTTCCCTTTTTCCGCTTGAGCTTCCCACTCAAGCTTTTTTTTGTACTACGTACGTAGATAAGGGTCGGGTGACATTGGTCTAAAGATTACAAGGACAAAAAAGCCTACAGGTCACCCTCAATGGTTATACCTACAAGTTGGTTCGCGTCGGTTGATAAGGGTCGGGTGACATTGGTCTGGAGCTTATCCATGGAAATAAAAATGACAGGTCACCCTCAATGGTCATACCTACAAGTTGGTTCGCGTCGGTTGATAAGGGTCGGGTGACATTGGTCTAAAGATTACAAGGACAAAAAAGCCTACAGGTCACCCTCAATGGTTATACCTACAAGTTGGTTCGCG
>JAEEGL011996180.1_pt1 | contig 10239 bp, 8 predicted proteins | sample 9134231 | NCBI WGS metagenome assembly JAEEGL01 (sample SAMN16246548, study PRJNA631951) | gut metagenome | biome: gut microbiome; feature: rumen; material: fiber-attached | host: Bos | place: Iran: Karaj | collected 2018-10 | reverse complement strand
GTGGCGGCGGACAACCTGATCAGGACCTATCAGGCCATCGTCAAGAGCAACACGGCGTTGGCCGTGGTGTCGGAGCGGCTGAACGAGGAGCATCCGGAATACGCGGCGCTGCGTGTGACGTCGGGGACGCTGAAGGGAGCGACGTCGGTGAACGTGCCCACGGGGACGAAGCTGCTGGAGATCCGCGTGGTGACCGCGGACCCGCAGCTGTCGGCAGATATAGCGAACACCTTTGCGAACTACGTGCCGGATGAGATCATCCGGATCACGAAGGCGGGCGGCGTGGAGATCGTGGACTACGCGGTGGTGCCCAATAGGGCGTCGAGTCCGAGCCTGAGCCGGAACGTGATCATCGGGCTGTTGGCGGGCGTATTGGTATCGGCGGCGTGGATCGTGCTGCGGACGTTGCTGGACACGACGATCTACTCGGCGGAGGAGATCGCGAAGGTGACGAACTGCCCGGTGATCGGGAACATACCCCACGTGGAGATCGCGGGGGAAGCGCCGGAGCCCTGGATCGTGTCCGTAAAGGAGGAGATCGGCCATGGAAACTAAGGAAAAGAGAACGAACCCAGGCGCGTCCGCAGCCGGAAAGAAGGCGGCGGGGAAGAAGCCGAGCCGACGGACGGAGGCGGATCGGGAAGCGATCCGAGAGGAGCGCAAGAAGCTGTTGACGCGGAAAAGCGCCTTTGCGATCCGGGAGTCCTATATCCAGCTCAGGACGAACCTGATGTACAGCGTGGCGTCGTCGGGGGAATCGGAGTGCCGTGTATTCGGGGTGACGAGCCCGAACCCGTCGGAGGGAAAGAGCCTGACGGCGAGCAACATTGCGGTAGCGTTCGCGATGTTGGAGAAGCCGACGCTGCTGATCGACTGCGACATGCGCAAGCCGAACGTGGCGCGGCTGTGGCGGATCCACACGAAGAACGGACTCAGCGATCTGTTGGCGGGGATAGACGTATGCGACGTATTCGAGGTGGAAGGGATTCCGCTGTCGATCATCGCGTGCGGGAAGATCCCGCCCAATCCGTCGGAGATGCTGGCGTCGTCGGTATTCCAGAGCGAGATAGAGAAGTTCCGGAAGGAGTATGCCTACATCATCATTGACTTGCCGCCGACGAACGAGGTGGCGGACGCGCAGATCGTGTCGCGGCTGGTGGACGGGATGGTGCTGGTGGTGCGCAGCGGCGGGACGAAGCAGCGGGAGCTGGCGGAGGCGGAAGGCGTGCTGACCAGCGCGGGGAGCCGGATCTGCGGGGTGGTGATCAACGACATCAGCCTGAAGCAGGGCGGCAAGTACGGATACAAGTACGGCGGCCAGTACGGCTACAAATACGGGTATAAGTACGGCTATGAGGCCAGACGCAAGTGAGGGACGGTGCCGGGAATGCGTGAGATCGATTTTCATGCCCATATCCTGCCCCGCTGCGACCATGGCAGCGACGGATGGGAGACCTCTCGGCGGCAGTTGAAGCTGGCGCGGGGAGCGGGGGTGGAGATCGTCTGCGCCACATCCCATTTTTACGGACATCAAACCGGCGTGGAGGACTTTCTGCAGAAGCGACAGCGCTGCTATGAGGAGCTCATGGCCCACGCGCCTAAGGGGAGCCCCCGGGTGCTGCTGGGGGCTGAGGTGCTGGCCTTCGAGGGCATCGAGCGGCTGCCGGGCCTGGAGGCGCTTCGCCTGGAGGGCACCCGATTGCTGCTGTTGGAAATGCCCTTCACCCATTGGTCCGAACGCTTGCTGGATTCGGTGGAGGCGCTGGCAGATAACGAAGATTTTCGGATCGTGCTGGCCCATGTGGATCGGTACGATAAGGCGGCCGTGGAACGGCTGTTCCAAAGGAACCGGTTTCTGGGACAGGTCAACACAGACAGCTTCAAGAAGATCTTCGGCACACGGCATTTGCGGGAATGGGCCCGCCAGGGACGCATCGTGGCCGTGGGCAGCGATATCCACGGCCTCCATGGGGGATATGAGGACTGGATCACCTGTCGGGTGCGAAACGCCAAAGCGTGGGAAACCATCATGGAGCGGACCAACGCGCTGCTGCAGGGAAGCCTCTGAGGGGCACGGGAACAGGAAGCCGAAACGGACGGTGCGCGACCATAGTTGACCCGAGACCGGGCGGCCGACATGAGGAAAAGAGCCGATCGAAGCGTGAAAACCGCTTTGAGGGCCGGAGGCATGAAAAAATGTATTGCAGCGGTACCCCATCGGACGATCCCGGCAGGGACCTCTGCGGATATAGGAAGAGATCGCATTGAAGAACATGGAAAACAAACAGACCCGCTCGCCGAAGGTCGGGCGGAAAAACAGCATAAAACGACTGGAACGGTGGCAAACCATGTCGCTGCTCATGGTGGTGTACGATTTTTCAGCCATCTGCTTCGCCTGGTTCGCCGCTCTGTGGAGCCGGTTCGACTTCAGGTTCTCCATGATCCCGGAGATTTATCTGGCGGCCTACCAGCGGTTCATCATTCCCTACGCCGTCGCAACGATCCTGCTGCTGCTGGCATTCCGGCTGTACAGGAGCCTGTGGCGCTACGCCAGCATGTCGGAGTTCATGCGTCTGCTGGCGGTGTGCTTCCTTACCGGCGTGCTGCATACGGTGGGGATCATCGTGCTGGTCCATCAGATGCCCGTCACGTACTATTTCGCCGGCACGCTGCTCCAGCTCCTGCTGCTGGGCGGCGTGCGGTTTGCCTATCGGTTCCTGCGGTTCGAGGTGCGGCAGCGCACCCGGCAAAGTGAAGCCTTGGGCCGGGTCATGCTCATTGGCGCCGGTGACGCGGGACAGCTGATCCTGCGGGATATGAGCTTGGTGGAGCATCCGGAGAACAAGGTGGTCTGCATCATCGACGACGATCCCAACAAGTGGGGCCGTTACCTGGAGGGCATTCCCGTGGTGGGCAGTCGGGACGATATCCTGCTCAACGTGAAGAAGTACGGCGTGAACAAGATCTTCCTGGCCATCCCCAGCGCTACGGCGGGAGACAAGCGGGACATCCTGGATATCTGCAGCCAGACGGACTGTGAACTCAAGCAGCTGCCGGGCATATATCAGTTGTTCACGGGCCAGGTGACCGTGGCCGCCATGAAGGATGTATCTATGGAGGATCTGCTGGGACGGGAGCCTATCCGAGCGGATATGGGGGAGGTTTTCCGCTTTATCCACGGCAAGCGGGTGCTGGTCACCGGCGCCGGCGGCTCCATCGGCAGCGAGCTTTGCCGGCAGATCGCAGCCCACGACCCCGAGGAACTCATCATCTTCGATATCTACGAGAACAACGCCTACGAGATCCAGCTGGAGCTGAAAGCCAATTATCCCAATCTGAAGCTGGTCACCCTGATCGGCTCCGTGCGGGACAGCCGCCGGATCTTTCAGGTGTTTCAAACCTACCATCCGCAGATCGTCTATCATGCGGCCGCCCATAAGCATGTGCCGCTCATGGAAGACAGTCCCTGCGAGGCGGTGAAGAACAACGTGATCGGCACCTATAAGACCGCCTACGCCGCCATGGTCCACGGCTGCGAACGGTTTGTGCTCATCTCCACGGACAAGGCCGTGAATCCCACCAACGTCATGGGCGCCACCAAGCGGCTGTGCGAGATGATCATCCAGTGTTTCAACGCCAAGATCAAGGCGGGAAAGGCCGACGAGATCCCCCAGCTCTTCACCCATGTGGGATATGAAAACGCCGACAAGGATGGCACCGGCAAGGTGTTTCAGGATATAAAGACCGAGTTCGTGGCGGTCCGCTTCGGGAACGTGCTGGGCAGCAACGGCTCCGTGATCTCCGTTTTCAAGAAGCAGATCGCCCGCGGCGGTCCGGTCACCGTGACCCATCCGGACGTGATCCGCTATTTCATGACCATTCCCGAGGCCGTGAGCCTGGTGATGCTGGCGGGGACCTACGCCAGCGGCGGCGAGATCTTCGTGCTGGACATGGGCCGGCCGGTGAAGATCGACACCATGGCCAAGAACCTGATCAAGCTGGCTGGCTTCAGACCCGGGGTGGACATCCAGATCGCCTACACAGGCCTCAGACCGGGCGAGAAGCTGTATGAGGAGAAGCTCATGACCGAGGAGGGCCTCCGGAAGACGGAGAACAAGCTGATCCACATCGGCAATCCCATCTCCTTCGATCATGATCGGTTCCTGGTGGAACTGCAGGCGCTGATGGACGCGGCCTACAACAATCGCGCCGACATCCGTGACCAGCTCATGGCCATGGTCTCCACATACCGACCCTATGATGCTCCCCAGCCTGCTTCCGGGGAAGAGAAAAAGGCGGGATAAACCACCGAAAACAGACGGTTTCACTCTTTTTGGCACAGTTGATCTGCTGTGAGGTAAGGCATGAATGTATTTGCAGAGGATCCTCGCTTTTCAGGGATCAGACCCTTTGAAAAGAAGATTTTGCTGAGTTCGCCGACAATGCACGGCGATGAGCAGCAGTGGGTGGATGAAGCGATCCGCACGAATTGGGTCTCTACCGTGGGCGAGAACATCAATGCGGTGGAGCGGCAGATCGCGGCCCGCATAGGCGTGAAGTACGGAGTTGCCCTCTCCTGCGGCACGGCGGCGCTGCATCTTGCCACCAGGCTGGCCGGCGAAAAGCTCTACGGCCAAGCCCGCCCCCATCAAGGGACTCTGCAGGGCCGTCGGGTGTTTTGCTCCGACATGACCTTCTCCGCTTCCGTCAACCCCGTGGCCTACGAGGACGGCGAAGCGGTGTTTATCGATACCGAGCCAGGCACGTGGAACATGTCCCCCGAAGCGCTGGCGAAAGCCTTTGAGCGATACCCGGACGTCCGATTGATCGTTGCGGCGCATCTGTACGGCACGCCAGGCGCTATGGAGGAGATACGCACTATCGCAGACGAGCATGGCGCCTTGATCGTCGAGGACGCCGCCGAATCTCTCGGCGCAAAGTACAGGCTGAACGGCCGATGGGCGGAAACGGGCACGCTCGGCGATTATAACTGCATCTCCTTCAACGGCAACAAGATCATCACCGGCAGCGCCGGCGGCATGTTTGTAACGAACCGTCTCGAGGACGCGAACAAGGTCCGCAAGTGGTCCACTCAGAGCCGGGAGGCAGCGCCCTGGTATCAGCACGAGGAGATCGGCTATAACTACCGCATGTCGAATATCATCGCCGGTATCGTCCGGGGCCAGCTGCCCTATCTCGACGAGCACATCGCTCAGAAGAAGGCCATCTACGAACGCTACAAAGCCGGGCTTTCCGATCTGCCGGTCAAGATGAATCCCTTTGATGCAGAGAAATCCCAGCCGAATTTCTGGCTTTCCTGCATGAGTATCGACGAGGACGCCATGGCGCCCCAGGTGCGCGGCGAGCAGGACTATCGCTACAAGTCCGCATCCGGCAAGAGCAGCCCCCAGGAGATCCTGGACGTTCTGGCTGCCTTCAATGCGGAAGGCCGCCCCATCTGGAAGCCCATGCACCTGCAGCCCCTCTATCGCAACAACGCTTTCATCACGGCTTCCGGCACCGGCTGCCTCGCCGGTTCCGGCTCCGACGTCGGCGCAGATATCTTCCGCCGCGGTCTCTGCCTTCCCTCCGACAACAAGATGACGCCGGAGGAGCAGGAGATCATCATCCAACTCATCCATAGATGTTTTGAGTAATATGCGGGGTGGTGGGGAGATAGATGTACCAACATGTAATAAAACGTATTCTTGATTTTCTTTTTGCGCTGATCCTCGGCATCCCCGCTTTCATCATTATTGCATTCTGCTACATAGCTATCAAGGCGGAAACAAAAGGACCGGCTTTTTTTGTTCAGGAACGACCCGGTTACAAAGGCAGAATTTTTAAGATCTACAAGCTTCGGACGATGCGGGTGGAAATCGAAGAAAACGGGAGAGTATTGCGCGATACAGAGCGGATCACGAGGATCGGGGGCATTATCAGGGCCTGCAGCTTTGACGAACTGCCCCAGCTGCTCAATGTGCTCAAGGGAGAAATGAGCTTAATCGGCCCTCGCCCGCTGCTGCCGGAATATCTTCCGCTTTACAGCGCGGAGCAAATGAGACGCCATGATGTGTTGCCGGGGATTTCGGGCTGGGCCCAGGTCAATGGCCGCAATGAGATCACTTGGGAACAGAAATTTGAGCGTGACGTGTATTATGTGGATCACATCAGCTTTGGCCTGGATGTGAAAATCCTTTTTATGACGATCAAAAATGTCCTGCGGCATCAGGGGATCAATGCCGGCGTAGGAGAAACGATGGGAAGATTTACAGGGAACAGATCATGAGACTGGTAATTATCGGGGCGTCCGGTCACGGGAAAGTCGTGGCCGATATTGCCGAAAAAAACGGGTATGATGACATCAGGTTCTATGATGATAACGAGAGCATCCGTTCATGCGGGAAATGGCCGGTAGTCGGAACCATAGAAAAGGCAATGGGGACCCGTGACGATGTGTTCATTGGCATTGGGGACCTCCAAATACGGGAAAACCTGATGGCGAAATTTGCAGGCTGCCGCTTCCCTGTTTTGATTCATCCCAATGCTGTCGTTGCGGCGGATGTGGAGATCGGGGAGGGAACTGTTATCATGGCCGGGGCCGTTGTCAATCCCGGCGCGAAGATTGGCAGAGGCGTTATCCTGAACACCTGCAGTTCGGTGGATCACGACTGCGTCATCGGCGACTTCGTTCATGTTTCCGTCGGAGCACACCTTTCCGGAACGGTGGTTGTCGGGCAGCGGACCTGGATCGCTGTCGGGGCAAGTGTTTCTAATAATATTACGATATGTCCCGATTGCGTGATCGGAGCGGGAGCGGTTGTGATCAGAACCATTGCGTCCCCGGGAACATATGTCGGCGTGCCAGTTAAGCGGATCAAATAACGATGGAAGGAACCGGCGTTTGAAGAAAATCTGTTATGTAACCACGATATCGATGTCCATTGAGGCGTTTTTTATTCCTCAGCTTCGATACCTTGCGGAAAATGGTTTCGACGTGACAGCAGTATGCTCGCCGGATAACGGTCTCCAGGAGAGACTTGGGAAAACAGTACGATATGTTCCCATCCCTATCCCTCGTGGCGTTTCCGTATTTGAAACGGTAAAAGCTATCGCATCATTAACTAAGTTTTTCAAAATGGAACAGTTCGATCTTATTCAGTATTCCACGCCGAATGCTGCCTTTTGCGCTTCCATCGCCGCCAAATGTGCCGGATGCAAGGTGCGCAACTATCACATGATGGGATTCCGCTATATGGGAGCCGCAGGCCTTGGAAGGACGATCCTTAAAAACCTCGATAGAATGGCATGCAATACCTCCACGCATATCGAATGTGTGAGCCGATCGAACCTGGAATGGGGCATCAAAGAAAAACTGTTTCCGTCAGGGAAAGCGGTTGTGGTTTGGAACGGCAGTTCCGGCGGCGTAGACCTGAAACGGTTTGACTGCGCAAAACGGGACCAATGGAGAAAAGAGATCAGAGAAGAACTGGGATTCTCTGCAGATGATTTCGTTTTCGGTTTCGTCGGAAGGATTTGCAGGGACAAGGGGATAAACGAATTGCTGGAGGCCTTTTTCGATTTGAAAGGCGGCGCCAAATTGCTGGCAGTAGGGGTGGTTGAAGACCGGGGACATTTGGACGCCGCGCTGCTTGAAAAGGCAAAGGACTCCTCGGATGTTCTGTTCCATACCTTTGTTAAAGATATCGAGAGGTACTATGCCGCTATGGATGTACTCGTTCTTCCCAGCTATCGGGAAGGCTTTGGAATGGCGGTAGCCGAGGCGGCAGCGGTTGGAACACCGGCGATAGTCAGTGATATCCCGGGTCCCAGGGATGTAATAGAAGAAGGAAAGACAGCGGTAGCGATCCCTTCGTCCGATGCGAAAGCCCTGCTTGAGGCTATGATCTGGTACGAAAAGAATAAGGATAAAGCAAAGAAGATGGGCATGACGGGAGTCGAGTTCATTAAAAGCAAATTTGATTCCATCACGTTGAACCAACATATTTTGGAGCGGAAGGAACTTCTGATTTCGAAATGAATATTCTTGTAATCACGGATGTGCTATGGAGAACGGATAATGGAGTAGGGAATTCTTATTCCAACATTTTTGCAAATCTGCCCAATGTCGAAATACAAAATATATGTTGTCAGGAGGGGCGTTCGGATAATACTGTTTCAACAAGGTGTTTTCAGATCAGCGAAAGACGATTGCTGACGAATTTAGTGAAGCCCTCGATTCCTTCCGGAACAGTTGAGAATAAAAACAGTGACGGAAGCAAGAGAATACAGAGCGCCGGTTTGGCAACAAGAATACTAAAAAGATCCCGGATGCAGATACTCTTTTGGATACGTGATCTGATATGGGCAGTTGGAAAATGGAAAACAAAGGCGTTAGACACATTTATAGACGACTTCAATCCGGACATCATATTCGCTCAGCTGCAGGACAAAAAGTATTTGAACTCCTTGATCCGATACGTACAGCAGTATTCGGGGAAAAAATTGGTATTATATGCCTGGGATGACGTGTACTCCCTGAAACAGTTTTCACTGTCACCCTTGTTTTGGATAGATCGGTTCCTACAAAGAAGGTCGATCCGCAGGCTTATAAAATCAGCTTCTTTTTTATATACTATTTCCGAAGAACAAAAAGAGGAATATGCAAGAACGCTGGGAATTCCAACAGGAGTGCTGTTCAAAGGAGGACCTTTTACTACAGAACCGGCTCCCAGCGAAATAAACAAACCCATAAGAGTACTCTACACGGGGAATCTTTATTCGGGAAGATACGATACGCTGCGTTCAGTCGCGGAATTGATCGATCAAAAATATAATGAGTCAATACGATTGGACATCTATTCCGCAACAGATCTTTCAAGGAACCAAATCAACCGGTTGAACGGATGCAGATCGGTATATTTTCATGGAACGGTGTCTGAAAGAGAGGTTAGCATACTACAGGATCAGGCGGATATATTGCTGCATATAGATCCAATGTCGCTTAAAGGAAGCCTGATATGCAGGTTATCTTTCTCTACAAAGCTGGTAGATTATTTTTCCAAAGGGAAATGTATCGTTGCCATTGGCAACAAACGTTGCTCTTCCATTAAATATCTTGAAAGAAATAATGGCGCAATGACGCTGGACAGCATCAGCAAGCTGGATGAAGCTTTATGCAGACTTTTAGACGATCCCGGAGCGATGAAAGCGTATGCCCATCAGGCGTGGGAGTGCGGCTGCAGAAACCACCAAATCGCGTCTGTTCAGAGTGAACTGATGAAGAGACTCGGCGAATTGGCGTCGTCCTGATCCACAGGAAACACGTATAGACGATATTGTACAGATAGCATGATCAGCAGACATATTTTCGTTGTAAATTATATATTGACTATTGTCTGGGGAATAGTGTTTCTTTATTCCTCAGGCCCCGATATATCGCAAAAGACAAAGCTGCGGAATCGCAAGAGATTCATCGTGATTGTATGCTTGCAGTGGGTTCTGATAAGCAGCTTAAGAGCTGATATTGTCGGGGCAGACACAATAAACTATGTGAAACTGTTTGACAAACATGCTCAGTGGTCCTGGAACAGCATTTTCCGTTCTCTGCGAACGAATTATCTGAAAAGCATAGCTGCCGGATCTGATGAATACGAGCCCGGCTATATATTTCTTGAAAAACTCATATCAACAATTTCTACGAACCATGCGTTCTATAAATTCGTTATCGCTGCCATATGGATGGGGTTCTTAGGAAGGTATCTTTACAGGAACTCTGAGGATCCATGCGTTAGTTTTATCATATACAGCGGCTTGTTCTACAACTTATTTTCACTGACGGGTCATAGACAAACGGTTTCTGCCGCAATCGGCGTCTTGTATGCGTTTGAGTTTATTAAAGAACGTAAGCTTGTTCCTTTTGTCGTTTGCGTTATGATCAGCGCTTTTTTCCATCGCTCGACTTTGGTGCTTCTACCGTTCTATTTCCTGGCAAGAAAGAGAATAACCATCAGTTATATTCTGTTTATCGCCGGGATCGTTGGGATCATGATCATTTTCAGGGATCAGATTTTTGACTATGTTAAAAGGGCCTCGGGATACAGTCAATACTCCGGGACATACGGTTTTGCACAGAGGACTTTTATATTCATCTTACTGTTGCTAACCATAGTACTGTTATACGCTCGGAATCGGATACTGAACTGTCATAAGGATTCTCTTATATATTTTAATGGATTG
>JAEEGL011597458.1_pt1 | contig 10239 bp, 7 predicted proteins | sample 9134231 | NCBI WGS metagenome assembly JAEEGL01 (sample SAMN16246548, study PRJNA631951) | gut metagenome | biome: gut microbiome; feature: rumen; material: fiber-attached | host: Bos | place: Iran: Karaj | collected 2018-10 | reverse complement strand
GATAAATAAAGATGTTTTTCTTCTTTTCTTGTCATTTTCTCTTTCTGAAAACATTGGTCAAACATCTTAAGGTTAAGCAACGCAGGATCAATAATGCTCTGAATACTCAAAAAGGCACAGAATCAAAGCATCCCCTTGACCCTGTGCCTTCTAAATGACCTGTTTTCTTCCTTTGAACGTCTCATCCTGGCTCCTCCTAGATCGTCTCTTATAAGCCGGTGATAAAACTGTTTCTAGTGATTTCCCTTTCCTCATCTATTGTATTTTTATGATACCATTGGTTGATCTGACTGTCAATGAAATGAAGCGCTATTCACGGTTATGATAATTGCGTTCTCCTTTATGGGATAATTTCACCTGTTCAAGCAATCCATCAACATATTCCCGTCCCAGCGTCTTTCGAAGGAATGCATACTCTTTGTTCTGTTTTTTCGGTATATCGTTTTCTTCCTGCAGACGTGTGTTGCTAAACGCCAGAGATCTGTTCTCTTTTACCAGTTTTCTGTTCTCGGGTTTGAAGTCAGCTCCGTTAATTATTGTCAACTGCTTTATAACAATAATAGCAGGCACTCCGGAGAATTCCTGCTATTACAACACATTTGGAACCAGTCTAGATAAACCCGGCTAAAATGATATCACTCCCACTCGACAGGACTTAACTGATTCTGTTTAGGAAACATTGCTCGTCCTGTTCGTGGTTCCTTTGATTATTTGATCTATCCATATTATCCAGCCTATCACTGCTGGTGTTATCATTTTGTTATCATCGTTGATAACAGTGGTGTGGAATTGCTGTGATTCATCGCGCAACCCTCATTCGAAGGTTCACCCACAAGATCCCAGCCAAGAGTCCTGCCGAAACGCACATGCAGATGATCATCAGCGGCGTGAACACCGGGCTTTGCATGTCTTTTGATAAGTAAACACCTTTACTGTATAATCTCCGGTCAGCAGCAAGTAACATATGTCTGCAAGTATTCGCTTTTGTCGGCAGCAGACCATCTGTTTTCAGAGCGGAACGCAGTACATTGACAGCGGTTGGATTCTCTTTAATCCACACCATTGCGACCTTATAAAGATCCTCCAGTCTGACATATAGAAGCGTTTCATTTGCTTCCTTTCCCTGTACCAAAAATGGCCTCGCTATCCGCCAGCCGGACTTGTCCGTAGGAAGAGAGCAGATTCCCCGAACAGGATACTCACCATTTAAGATCATGCCTGAATCGATGTGGATGACAGTCCCCTTTTCGATCACGTACGCAGGCTCTGCATCATTGGGATCCGCATAATAACGTATGGAAAGAGGATTGTTGATGTCGTCAAGAAAATCGTATCCCAGCAATGAACCCGTGCCCGAAAGCAGCTTGTGCACTGCGTTGAGATTCAGTTCGCTGTTTGCCACAGCCTCTCCATAAGGATAAACATTCTCTTTCTGCTGAAACCCGTTGTATAGCCTTGTATTCGCAGAAATCCTGTACGTCATCATTCCGGCAGTGATCAATGCAGAAATGATACATGCAATAATCAGAACAGAACGTTTTTTAGTCATCTTTAGAGTCTCCTACTAATCCAACTTCGGCTGAAAGCCCTGATAGATCGAATAATAAATTGGGGTTGTGTAAACATTATTATTAGTATCTTTTCCAGCTGTAATAAAAGCCCTTCTCTCTTTTTAGAGCTTCTTTCCGCACTGCGGACAGAAATTGTCTTCCGGGCCGAGCTTCATCCCGCACTTGCTGCAGAAATTCATCCGGGGGAGCGACGTCACCGGTTCTTCCGTGCGAGGCGCAGTCTGCGGCCGGTTCGATACCGCAGCCGCCGCCTGTGTTTTAGGCTTGGGCTTGCTGCGGCCGAAGATCTTCTTCAGAAGCGCGAGCACCACGATGGCGACGGCGCCGTAGAGAATGTACTTCAGCCACGGTCTCGCCGGTTCTCCCGCCTTTAAGGTCTCGTCGACTTTCCCGTCTCCGTCCTTATCCACCTGAAGCGTCGTCGGGCTGTTTCGCTCCGCATTGGCAACGATCTTCGTCTGTTTGGTGATGGGCACGTTCCGGATCTCCCGAAGGTCCGTGTACTCCCCGTTGCTGTCCATGTAGCCGGCGGTGTAGTTCATGGTCCCCGTCCCGTTGCCGCGGATCACGATCTCGTATTTCGTCCCGTCTTCCTTCAGGCGGAGGATCTTCGTCCGGTTGTCGGTGCCGTCACTGGTCCCCTCCCCTTCCTCAAACGTCAGGGTGCCGAAACTGGTCCGGGTCTGTCCGGTGACCGAGCTTAGGGTCTCGCCTTTATAGGTGACCTCCACGTCCACGGGACAGGCGATCCGGGCATAGGCGTAATTTTGGCCCTTGATCTGATCGGCCACGTCGTTGAAGAAGCCCGACAGCTGACTGGCGTCTTCCACCTCATAGTGGCCGCCCGGGTTCGCGATGCTCTCCATCGTCTGCTGTCCCTTGTTCAGGTCAGTACCGGAAAGGCTTTCAAAGAATCCCATCGTGTAGAAATAGATCCCTTCATCCCGCAGGCTTTCGATATAGGCCATCAGGGCCTCTCCCTTCAACCCTTCATTGGTCAGGCCGTCGCTCATCAGAACGATGATCCGCTTCCCCGTTTTGATGCCTCCGAGGAGCGTTGCCGCCGTCCGGAGCCCCGCTTCCGTGTTCGTCCGCCCCTGCGGGCCGATCCCGTCTATGATCCCTTTCAGTTTCGACGCGTCCTTGCTGAAATCGGAGCGGAGCTTCGCATTCGATTCAAAGGTCACGATGCCGATGCTGGCATCTTTTTCCAGCAGGTTGTCAATGAATTCCTTCGCGGCTCTCTTCGTTTCCCTGATCGGCTCGCCTTCCATGCTGCCGGAGTTGTCGAGCACCAGGACGACGTTGCGTTCGGAAGAAAGGTCCCGGCCCTCCTTTTCCAGCTTTTTCCGGGCCTCCAGTTCATCGATCTTTTCCTGGATGCACTTGGTATAGGCTTTGATGCCTTTTTCGTTCGGATGCACGGAATACGGGCTTCCGTATTTGGCTTCGTCAAGATCCTGGTCCTGGGCGAAGATGTATACGTCGTTCAGGTACGAATCCGAAGCACCGGCCCCGTGTCCGTGGAAGGCCTTGGAAACGTCCACGAATTCGATCTTCATCCCTTTCTTCTGCAATTCATTGATCAGCTTGCGGATCTTGAAGTTGAAGATCTCCGCGCCCTGATTGACAGCCTGAACTTCGTATTCTTCGAAATAATAGCTGCCGGAGTCCAGGAGCTCGGGATATCCGGTGACGATGATCGTCGCGTTCGGCGCCGCCTTCGAGATCTCGGTGTACGTGTTCCGCAGCTTTTCCATGGTGCCGCCCGGATCGTCCAGATGGTCGATCTTATCGGCGATCATGTCAAACAGATCCGTATTGTTCGGCTTGCCGGCCGCTGCCGCGATGATCTTGTCAAACTCCACATCATTGCCGCCGATGGACAGCGTTACATAATCCACTTTGTTGCGGTCGAGGTTCGGATTCTCGTAGAATACGTCCAGCTGGCCGGGCATGTTGTAGCTGCCCTTGAGTCCGTTTCGGTTGTATTCCTTGAGCTGCTGCGAGCCGGCGGCGGAGGAACGCTTGATGTGGTCGGTAGTCGAGCCGGAAGACGCGGAGAAGAACCACTTGGTGCCCAGATAATCGGACATCGTTCCCTTCATGCCTTCAAAGGTGATCTGGCCGGCAGCCGCCTTCTGCGACTGATGGCCGAGCCAGCGTTCATTCTTGACTTTTTCCTCGAGCGGCGCGTCCTGTCCGTAGAAAGGCGGCACGCCTTCGCCGGATGCGTAGGAATCGCCCAGCGACACCACGGTGGGGATCCCGTCATCTTCTGTATTATTGTTATCGGCCTTCGCGGCGAAAGACAGGGTAGGAAGGATCAGACACAGGCAAAGCAGCAGCAAAGACAGTTTCTTCAGAGGTTTCATTGCGCGGCCACCTCCTTCGCAGAAAGGCCCGAAAGGGCTGCTTTGTCGATCCGCTCCACTTTCCTGATCACCATCTTGTCACTGTTCGGCGACAGGGTGTAAAACGTATTGGTCTTTCCGCCGTAGGCCAGGTAGTCCCCGGTCTCGGAAAGGATATGCGGCTTATCCCACCGGTTCTCCTCCATGAAAGAGATCGTATTGACGAAGAACTGGCCGCCGACGAGTGTGATGACGAAGAACTTCCCGTTCTCCGCCCGAAAAACGGCTTCATACGACGGATGCTTTTTCGTTCCGCTGGCGGAGACCGCATAAGCTGTGCTGTAGTTTCCGTTCGCGTCATAACTCGCGGTGATCTCCAGATTGGCAAAACCACGGGCGGCAAATGCCTGCACAGCTTCAGCCTCTGTCAGAAGCGCGCTCCCGGATGCGGCCTTTTTGTCGGTAACAGTGCCGATCTCCGCAAGATAGTCCTCCGCGGCAGGCCGGTTGAACAGGACCTGTTCCGCGCTTCCCGTACTTCCTGTATTTCCCCTCGATTTCAGTCCTGCGCTGTCGAGGACCTCCCCGAAAAACTGCAGATTCACCACATCGAAATACTGCAGTGCGCAGACAATGAGAAATACGACTGAGAGGAACACCAGCAGTTTGCCGAGTCCTCCTTTTTTCTTCTGAGCAGGCACTTCAGCCACCGTCCTTACCGGCACCGCCTGTTCGGACCAGCCGCATTTTGTGCATCTGCCGGCCGCATCGAGTTTCCTCCCGCATTTTTTACAGTATCGAGCCATTCCTGTACCTCCTTAAAGCACCACGATCAGAATGTCACAATCTCCTTGTGATTCCTTTTCAGAATAACATGGGAATGAGTTGCTGACAACTTATTAATTATCTGAAATGCATATAGGCTTTGCATCAAATGACTGTATTGCTTTGCGAAATGACCTTTTTGCTCTTCTTTGTAATTAAAAAGGCTATCTGAATCCGATGGGATCAGATAGCCTTTTGCTTTAAACGCCGGTTAGGTTATTCCCACTCCACCGTCGCCGGCGGATTTTCATAAGTGTTATATCTCCATATTCTGTATTTTTAAAATGTGATCGTTTCAGGAGCGGGGCAGCGGTCTGTTCTGTCTGTCCGAAAAACCGGGCGTCAGATGGAATACTGGCTCCGGAAGAGCTCGTAATAGAAGCCTTTCTCCGCAAGCAGCGACCGGTGAGTCCCCTGTTCCACGATCTGCCCGTCCCGGATGACCAGGATCAGGTCGGCGTCCACGATGGTGGAGAGCCGGTGGGCGATCACGAAGCAGGTGCGGCCGCCCATAAGGCGGTCCATGGCCTTCTGGATCAGCAGTTCCGTGCGGGTATCCACATTCGACGTGGCTTCGTCCAGGATGAGGAGCGGCCGGTCCGCGAGGAGTGCCCGCGCGATCGTCAGGAGCTGCTTCTGTCCGGAAGAGACCGCCGTGCTGTCTTCCGAAATCACCGTGTCGTACCCGTCCGGCAGGCGGCGGATGAAATGATCGCAGTAGGCGCTGTCACAGGCGCGGATGATCTCATCCCGCGTGGCGTCCGGGCAGCCGTAAGCGACATTTTCCGCTACGGTGCCTTTGAAGAGCCAGGTGTCCTGAAGGACCATGGCGAACAGCTTCCGGTCTTCGGCACGCGAGAGCGCGGCGGTGTCCTGTCCGTCGACCAGGATCTGCCCCGCGTCAACGTCATAGAAACGCATCAGGAGGTTGACGATGGTGGTCTTCCCCGCGCCGGTGGGGCCTACGATGGCCACCTTCTGACCGGGCTGAATGTCCATGTTGAGATCGCGGATCAGCGGTTTTTCGGGGTCGTAGGAGAAATCCACATGGCGGACCTCCACATGCCCCCGGGTCCCGGATCCTGCCTGTCCGTCGGCGTTTCCTTCCTCCGGCGTGTCCAAAAGCTTATAGACGCGTCTGGCCGAGCCCTTGACCTGCTGGATGAATCCGAGGCCGAACGCCACACGTTCCAGCGGGGCGGAGAGCTGGCGGGCGAACAGGATCACTGTGACGACCGTGCCGACAGGCATGCCGCGGTTCAGGATCAGCCATCCCCCTACGACGGCCACGGCGATATAAGCCAACGCATTGGCGAAGGCAATGACCGGCTGTACGATCGACGAGTGGAAATCGCCGCGGACGCCGTTCTTCTGGTGCTCCGCGGAAAGCGCGTCATACTTTTTCTGTATTTCCTTTTCCCGGTTGAAGGCCTTCGTGGTCGGGTAGTTCGTGAACGCTTCCTCCGCGAGAGAGGTCAGTTTTCCGCCGGTCTCCCAGAATCGGGTCCAGTATTTCTCACCCAGCGAAGCCATCTTCGCGGAAATGAGGACCGAAATGGGGGACAGCAGCACCACGGGGATGGCCATACGCCAGTCTGTGACGAACAGGATGACCGCGATCACGGTCATCTGAAGGAAGCCGGACAGCAGGATATCCACGATGCCGTAGATGCTGTCGGCCATGTTGCTCACGTCATCCATCATCCGGTCGATCACGTCGCCCGCGGGCGTCTTGTCCATAAAGGACACCGGCAGGCGGCTGAGCTTCTCCGAAAGCCGGATGCGCATGCCGGCGCAGTAATACCGGCTGATCACCGTCTGCAGGTAATAATATTTTATATAAGTGACGGCACCCTGCACGGCGTAGACAGCGAGCAGGAGGCCGAGCCCCGGAAGGAGTCTTGCCGCCAGGCCGGGGGTCTTGTTCACGGTCCAGTCATACAGCTGATCGATCCGGCTGCCCAGGAGTTCCGGGCCCGCCACCGCGCAGCCGATGAGCACGAGGCAGAAAGCCGCGGACAGCAGGATCCAGCCCCGGAGCGGCTTCATTTCCCGCACGAGGCGTTTGCCGGTCTCATCGAAGATCCGGCTTTTTTCTTCCCGGTTCTTTTCTTCGGTACTCATTCCGCACCACCTCCCGTCTGGGAGAGGTAGATCTCCTTATAGATAGGGCAGTTTTTCAAAAGCTCCGCGTGCGTCCCCGATCCCACGAGCGCGCCTTCCGCAAGGACGAAGATCCGGTCGCAGTGCATGGCCGAGACCACGCGCTGGGTGATGACGATGCGCGTCTTCCCTTTCAGCTTCTCGTTCAGCGCCTTCCGGACCTTGGCTTCTGTGATAAAGTCCAGCGCGGAAAATGAATCGTCGAACAGGCAGATCGGGGCGTCCTTCAGGATCGCCCGCGCGATCGCGAGCCGCTGCTTCTGTCCGCCGGATACGTTCGTGCCGGCCGGCTCCAGTTTGAATTCAAGCCCGTCTTCCTGCTCCCGGATAAAATCCGCGACCTGCGCCAGTTCCAGCGCGGCCCAGAGCTCGTCGTCCGACGCGTCGGGCTTCCCTATGCGAAGGTTCTCCGCGACCGTTCCCGCATAAAGCATGGACCGCTGAAGCGAGACGCTCACATTGGCGCGGATGTCCTTCGGCGAGATCGAAGAAGCATCCCGCCCGTCGAAACGGAGCGTCCCTTCGTCCGGCGTCCGGAATGCCAGCAGGAGCTCCGCAAGCGTCGATTTGCCGGAGCCTGTCCCGCCGAGCACAGCCACCCATTCTCCGGCGCTGATATGCAGATCCACGTCGGAAAGCGCCGGGAGCGAACCGCCCGGGTAAGTATAGGAAGCGTGATCCAGGTCGATGGCTCCGGAGAAACGCAGCCCTTCCGCGGGACGGTCTTCCTCCAGTCCTTCGGACTCGGTGATCTGGCTTAAACGCTTTACCGCCACTTTGATGCGCGGCAGCATGACGAGGTCATAGGAGACCGCGACGATGGCCTCCATGATGATGAGGATATATTGGGTGATGGAGAAAATATCGCCGGCGGTAAGGCCGCTTCCGCGTTCCATCCGAAGCCCGCCGAGATAGACGATCATCAGGGCCACCGCGTTCAGGACGAAGACCGCGGCAGGGTCGATGATCTCCATGGTCACATTGGACTTTATGAAATTGTTGGCCATGATATGCGTGGCCTCGGTGATACGCGCATGATGAGCCCGTTCCCGGTCGAAGGCGCGGATCACGCGGATGCCTCTCAGCCGCTCGCGGACAAGGTCGTTCTGCCTGTCGCACTGTTCATCCGCGACTTCCCACAGATGCTCGATCTTCTTTCCGAGAAGCAGACCCGCGCCGATCAGAAGCGGCACCGCGCACAGGATCACCAGTGAGAGGCCGACGTCCTTCCGCATACAGAGGAACACGCCGCCCAGGAACATCAGCGGGATGATCAGGACGCCGCCGCAAAGCGCGGAGATCACCCAGATCAGGGTATTCACATCATGGGTCATGCGGGTCACCAGATTCGACGTTCCGAGACGTCCCACCTCCGCAAGGGTCATCGTGTGGATCTTCCCGAAAAGCCCTGAGCGGAGGCTCTTCGTGTACTCCGCGACCGCTGAGTAGGAGACCCAGTACCCCCCGGCTACGGCAGCCAGGCTCAGAAGCGAGAGCCCCAGCATCCAGCCGGAGGTCTTCAGGATATAGCCGAAGGTGTCTCCTTCCGCGGCACCGTACACGCCTTTGTCCAGGATATCTGACATCAGTGTGGGCAGCAGGAGATTACAGACCGCTGAGATGGCCATGAGAAGCGTGGCCAGCAGGATCCTCCCCCAATATGGTTTTAAATATGACAACAACTTTCGCATAATGATTCGAATTACTTCTTACCCGGAGGGTTCCGCGAACAGACGCAAAAATACCGCAGCGAAGCAGCTCCCATAGTGGCTGCATCCTGCGGTATCCACGATCTGAAAGTTACTTAAAAACGGCGTGCAGAAACAAAGGGGGTTCCCCCTCGGTTGTGCGATACGCCTCTATGTAATTATTCAGTGATCATATTGCGAATCATCGGTTTCGCTCCTGTTCTGAATTCTGCAGAGTATTATACATGATGACGTTCGGAAAATCAACGGGTAATTTTCGGGGCTTTTTCATTCAGCTCATAAAGCTCCGTCTCTGTTTACCAGCCATGCGTCCACAAACATGTTTCTGGGTATGGCTCCTTCTGCCTCAAAAAGACTTACAGCCTGATCTCCTGTATATGACCATAGCAGTTCCGCTTCATCCTTCTCCTGATATCTGAATACTTTACCGGATCCTCCGCTTATCTGAAACGGCATGGCTCCGCTTTCTCTTTCATTCTCGGGAATAGTTTTCGTAGTCTGGCTTTCGACAATAAAGTATATCCCACCATCAGCCGCTGTAATATGGGCTACCGCCGTATTTACATTGCTGAAGGTGAAGAGCACCTCCGGTTCTGCCCTTTCTTCCAGCCTGACCCTCCATGCCGTATATACTGTTTCATACTCCAGTTCGTGGGCCTTATCTTCGTTATACAACCAGGTCATGTAAAACAGATCCCCATCAAAAAAGAATAAACTCTGATAGATGCACCGGGCAAACGGGTCTTTTTCGTAATCCTCCAGCCATACAATTCTTTTCTGCTCCGTAAAACTCTGATTGTATTGAAATAAAACGGTCCCTTTATCAGGATGAACACCTATTGTATACAGATGCCCCTGATAATAATAGAACTTGTACCCGAGGGCATTTGATGCCCAGCCATTCACGTAGTTTTCTCCGTCAGAACTCCCAAATCGGTTAAACAAACCTGCATCGCACGTTTCATCCCTGTGTTGGCAGGATTCTTTTGTACATAACGGAAACAACATGTCTGACTGAATATCATAGAAGTACAATGCATTATTGATCGCCAGATAATAACCATCCTCACTTAGAACGGCATGCGTTCCAGAAGAATACCTGGCGGCTTCCTGATCATAGACAAAGTCAGGAAATAGGATCTCCGTTTCAGAAGATGATTGGCTCTGAAATGCGGGGACCGTCGTAAACTCTGCCGGGCTGACGCAGCCTGGCAGAAAAAGGCAGAAAACAAGAGCCGCGATGATATACATTTTAGTTTTACAAAGACATTGCAGGCACCGCATATTTTCTTTTTTGGGCCTCATCCTGGCTCCTCCGTGATTGTCTCTTATAAGCCGGTGATAAAACTGTTTCAATTGACCACGCTTCCCCCCTGACAAATTTTTTTACTATCACAGACCAGGGTGAGGGTCAACAGGCGGAACGCTGTCATTCTCTTCCAGACAGCTGATCTTCTGTTATCAAATCGTTATCAATCGTGATAGCAAAAAGCAGCAGGCATTCTTCGGAATGCCTGCTGTTTCCAGCTGTTTGCGATCACTCAGCGCATTTTGACTTAAATAGTGTATCACTCCCACTCGACAGGACTTAACTGATTCCGTTTAGGAAATATTGTT
>JAEEGL010960426.1_pt1 | contig 10239 bp, 6 predicted proteins | sample 9134231 | NCBI WGS metagenome assembly JAEEGL01 (sample SAMN16246548, study PRJNA631951) | gut metagenome | biome: gut microbiome; feature: rumen; material: fiber-attached | host: Bos | place: Iran: Karaj | collected 2018-10 | reverse complement strand
CGCGGGGCGCTGCACGGGCTGTTCCGCGTCCGCTGCTTCACGCAGGACGACGCGCACATCTTCATGCGCCGCGAGCAGATCACCGACGAGATCATGGGCGTCGTGCATCTGATCAACGAGGTCTACACCAAGTTCGGGTTCAAGTACTTCATCGAACTGTCGACCCGCCCGGAGAACAGCATGGGTTCCGACGAGGACTGGGAAGCGGCGACCGATGGGCTGAAAAAGGCGCTTGAAAAACTCGGACTTCCCTACACGATCAACGAGGGCGACGGCGCGTTCTACGGGCCGAAGATCGATTTCCACCTCGAAGATTCGCTCGGACGCACCTGGCAGTGCGGGACCATCCAACTCGACTTCCAGATGCCGCTGAACTTTGAACTCGAGTATATCGACGAGAAGGGCGAGCGTCAGCGTCCGATCATGATCCACCGCGTGGTTTACGGCTCGATCGAGCGGTTCATCGGTATCCTGACCGAGCATTTCGCCGGGAAGTTCCCGGTCTGGCTCGCGCCGACGCAGGCGAAAGTCCTGCTGGTCTCCGAGAAGTGCTCCGAGTACGGCCACAAGGTCTACGAGGCGCTCCGTCAGGCGAAGGTGCGCGTCGAGATCGACGAGCGCAACGAGAAGATCGGCTATATGATCCGCGAAGCGCAGGTCGTCGACCGCGTGCCGTATATGGTGATCGTCGGGCAGAAGGAAGCCGACGAGGGAACGGTTTCGATCCGCAGCCGCGACACCGGCGAGACCGTGACCATGACCCTCGACGAGTTCGTTGCCAAGATCACGGACGAGATCAAAACCAGAAAAATGTAAACGGGAGCAAGCCCGAAAAAAGAACGCCGGAGTGATCCGGCGTTCTTTTCGCATAGATAGGGCGTCAGTTCGGCGGCGGATCAAACAGGGCCGCCGGGGGAACGTCCAGGACTTTCGCGAGCGCGAACAGTTCGATGTCGGTGACCGTTCGGCTCCGGTCCTCGATCCGGGAGACCGAGCCGCGGCAGACGTACACGCCGAGCAGTTCCAGTCGGTTGGACAGTTGCTGCTGGCTCATGTGTTTGGCGCGCCGGAGCGCGCGAACGGCGGGACCGACCAAGTTGCAAATCTCGCCGTCAATGATCCTTGCCATGTAGATCTCCTTTCCGCACCCGGCGTCACTCGCCGGGGAACTGTGTCGAAAAAACATGGAAAAACGCGCAATTTGTCCAAGTGACAGACAAATATATGCTATCACACTATTTGCGACGGCTCGTCCTGTTACGAGACAAAGCGTAATTTTCGTTCCCGTCGCGTTTTTCGATCGCAAAAAGAGCAGGGGTTCGACCGAAAGGGGCACAAAGCGTGCGTCAAGACCGCTATTCGGGCGATCTTTTTCTCTTTTTCGGGAAAACCCCCGCCAAAAAGTGCCGCTTCCCTATCCCCGGAGCGGCAGAAACCGACCTTCGCCGGGTGTTATAATGGCTCGGAACCCGGGCGGACCGGGGGTGAAAGGACGGTTAAAACGAATGGACAAGACAAATCAAATGCAAAAGGAAAAAACTTCCCCGAGGCGCCGAACGGAGCGGGCGATCCGCGTTTTGGCGGGTCCCGGGACCGCCCCGGGCACGGCGCTCCTGATCTGGTTCTTTTCGGGGCTGCTCGGGTTTCTGTTCGCGCCCGACGCGCTGCTCTTCTCGGCGCGTCCGATCGGGATCGCGTGGCTGACGGCGCTGCCCGGAACGGCTGCGGTCGCGGGGCTGCTCGGCGGACTTGCCGGCTGCCTCTTCCTCGGGCGGAGCGGGATCGTGTACGGTTCGCTTCTGCTGCTTGCGGCCGGGGCGAGAATGATCGTCAGCGTCCCCGGGAAGGGGCGGCGGTTTTTGCCCGATTCTCCGGGGCTCTTCCGCGAGCCGTCGCAGGTGCGCGCCTCGATTGCCTGCATCGCCGGCTTCGTTTCCTCGGGGTACCAGTTGTTCGCCGTTGGGTTGTCGACCGAGGGGCTGTTGTTCGCGCTCACCATGATCCTCGGCTGCACGACGCTCTCGCTGCTCTTCTCGGCGTTCTTCGACGGCGGGGTGACGCCCGGGGAACTCACCGGGCGCGCAGAAACGCCGCCGCGGACGCGGACGGCGTCGTTCTTTACTCAGATCGGGGCGCTCTCGATCCTGTTTTTTCTCGTGCGCTCGCTCTCGGCGTATTCGCTGTTTGGTCTGTCGCTCTCGGGCGTCGCCGCGGGGCTGCTCACGCTCTTCGTGTCGCGGCGGTACGGCGCTCTGCGCGGCTGCGTCGCGGGTCTGCTCACGACGCTCGGGACGGGGCCGCTCTTTGCCCCGGCGTTCGCGCTCTTCGGGCTGTTTTCGGGGATCCTATGGGAGGTCGGCGCGGTCTACGCCGTCGGGCTCGGGGTCGCCGCCGCGTCGGTCTGGTGCTCCTACGTCGGGGGACTGTCGGGGTTCCTTTCCACCGCGCCCGAACTCACGGTCGCCGCGCTCTTCGGGCTCCCCCTGATCCCGCGCGTCCTCTCGGAGGGGAGCGTCCGGCGCGCCGAGGAGAACGTGCGGGCGGGAGAGGAAGCGGTGCGCCGCCTGACCGAGGCGCACGACGGGGAGCGAAAGACCCGGATCGCCGCGCTCTCGGACGCGTTCTCTTCCCTGTCCCGCGTTTTCCGCACCGTCTCCGACGGCGCGAGCCGCCCCGACCGGGCGGAGTACGTATCGGCGTGCGACGCCGCGTGCAGCAAGTACTGTACGGGATGCGCCCGCCGCGCAGAGTGTTGGGAACAGGGGGATCGCCCGGCGTACGAAGCCGTGCGGATCCTGTCCGACCGGCTCTATACCGAGCGCCCCGCGTCTGCGGACTGCCTCCCCGACGGGGGGATCCGCGAGTGCGAATATCTGGACGCGATCCTCCGCGACATCCGCGAGGCGGGCGCCGCCCTGCTCCGCTCCGGCCGTACGGGACGGATCGGCGAGGGGATCGGGCTGGACTACGAACTGGTGGCGAAACTGCTCTCCGAGGCGGCGGAAGCCGACGCCGCCGAGAACCGCGAGGACGTCAAACTCGGGCTGGAACTGCGCCGCCGACTGCCCGAATTCGGGATCCGGAACGGCACGGTCTCGGTTTTCGGCGACCGGCGAAAATGGATCGTCGCGGGCGGGGTCGGCTGCGAGGGGGCGTCCTCGGACTCCGACGGGATCCGGCGCGCCTTTGAGGAGACGGTCGGTTGTCCCTTGACGCGTCCGGCGTTTGAGATCCGGGGCGAGACGGTCACGCTCGTGACCGAGAGCGCCAGGCGGTACCGCACCGAGATCTGCCGCGCCTACCGCTCCGCCGACCCCGGGGGCAGTTCGGGCGACACGGTCGGCTTTTTCGAGAACCGGCGGGACTACTTTTACGCCCTGCTCTCGGACGGCATGGGCTGCGGCCCGACCGCCGCCCTGACTTCGGGCGTGACGACGCTCTTTCTCGAAAAGATGCTCGGTGCGGGCAACGCCAAGACCACCACGCTGAAACTGCTGAACAATCTGCTCCGCAACTGCGGCGAGGAGAATGCCGCAACGGTCGACCTGCTCGAGTTCGATCTGCTTTCGGGGCGCGCGACCTTCATCAAGAGCGGCGCCGCGCCGTCCTACGTCAAGCGGGGCGGCAGCCTGTTCCGCATCCGCTCGAAGACCGTGCCGGTCGGGATGATGGCGACGCTCGACGCCGAGAAGATCCGCTTCGACGCCGCGCCGGGCGACGTGATCGTGATGCTCTCGGACGGCGTCAGCCAGACGCCCGAGGACGCGCCGTGGCTGCTCGAACTGCTCTCCGGTAAGTGGGAGGACGACCTGCAGGACGTGGCGCAGCGCATCGTCGCGGTGGCGAGCCGGACGCGGGAACACAAGGACGACCTTTCGGTCGCCCTGATCCGGATCCTGGCGGCGGAGGACGCAGCCGAACGCGCGCCGGAAGCGGAACCGACGTCCGTCGCCGCGCCCCTGACGCCCGTGTCCGTCGCCGTCCCCGAAGAAGGGGACGAGCCGCCGGAAGGATCGGACGAAGACGCCCAAGCCGCGCCCGAAGAGGACAGCCCCGCGCCCGCCCCGCCGCTTGCCCTGCCCGCCCCGGGAGACGGGGCGCGCGAAGCGTCGTGATCCCGGGCGGGAAAAAGGAAAAAACGACAACCCCCCCGAAATAGCGACATACGGAGCGCCGCTAACGGCGCCCCGTATGGATTTGCCGCCTTTCGGCGGCTATCGGTTGTTTCGGAGGATATGAGAGACCGCCCGCATTTCACACGGGCGGTTTGCTTTTATGCAGGGGGAGCGGCTTTTTCGATCTCGCGTTTGCGCCGTCGGAACAGGACCAAAAAGATCACGACGTCCACGGCGAGCGTGATCGCCCAGGAGACGGGATAGGAGGTCATCAGCGTCCGAAGCGAGGGCGAGAGCGGTACGACGAAGGCGATCCAGAGGATGCGCAGACCGCAGATGCCGCCGATCGCGACGGCGGTGGGCAGAAACGAGGCGCCCATGCCGCGGATCGCGCTCGACATTACGCCCATAAAGCCGCAGAGGAAGTAGGTCCCGACCACCAGCGTCAGGCGGGAGAACGCCACCTGCATCGCTTCGGGAGAGTCGGGGAGATAGAGTTTGACGAGCGGCTCGCGGAACAGAAGGATCGCGCCGTCGATCGCCAACCAGAAGATCAAAACGTAGGCAAGGCAGACCAACACCGTCCGCCCGATCCGGCGCAGGTTTTTCGCCCCGTAGTTCTGTCCGACGAACGCCATGCTCGCGGCGTCGGGGGCGTTGATCGCCGTCCACCCGAACCCCTCGAGGCTCGCCGCGGCGGTCGAACCCGCGATCACGACGTCGCCGAAGGAGTTGATGGTCGACTGGATCAATACGTTCGAGAAGGAGAACAGGCTCGACTGGATCCCCGCCGGAACGCCGTGGCGCAGGATGCGGAGCAGTTGGCTCTTCTTTAAGGAGAGTTTTTTAAGCGACAGGCGGCAGGCGTTGTTCTGCCGGGCAAGGAAGAAGAGCGCGGCGGCGGCGGACAGGTATTGGCTGACGATCGTGGCGGTCGCGACGCCGTCGACCGTCATGGAGAACTCGATCACGAGCAGAAGGTTCAACCCCACGTTGACCAGCCCCGCGCCCCCGAGAATGTAGAGCGGACGGCGCGCGTCGCCCGCGGTGCGCAGGATCGACGCGCCGAAGTTGTAGACCATGTTGGCGGGCGTGCCGCAGAAGTAGATCCGGAGATAGAGCGACGCGTCGTCGATCAGCGTTTCGGAACAGTTCATCCAGCGGAGGAAGGTCGGCGCGAAGACAAATCCGACCGCCCCGACCGCGACGCCGAGGATCGCCGAAACGGCGATCGCCGTGTGCGTGAGCGCCGACGCTTCCTTTTCGTCGCGCGCCCCGAGCGCGATCGCGATGGTGACGCTCGAACCGATCGACAACCCGAGGAACAGACCGATCAGCAGGTTGATCAGCGATCCGGTGCACCCCACGGCGGAGATCGCGTGGTCGCCGTCCTCGACGAAGCGTCCGAGCACGACCAGGTCGGCGGCGTTGTAGAACAGCGAGAGAAGCCCGGTCAGAACGACCGGGAGCGCAAAGGCGAAAACCCCCGGAAACAGGGGGCCGCTTACCATATTCAGTTTGCGCGCGCGGGGGCGCGATCCCCTCTGAGAGGGCGGGGTTGACTCGGCGCCGGAGGACGCCGTGCCGGTGGCTTTCGGTTCCATGAAAGCGGCCTTTCAAAAAGCGGTCAGAACTCGTTTTTGAGACTTCTCGCGAAGAGTTGTTTGATGCAGTCGGTAAGCGAGGCGCCGTGATAGAGGACGTCCTCGACGGCGCGGCAGATCGGAAGATCGACGCCGGTTTTATCGGCGAGAGCGGTCAGCGCGCGGACGGTGTAGTACCCCTCCGCGAGTTCGCCGTACTCCTCGCCCCGGGCGAACGCTTCGCCGAAGCGGCGGTTGTGGCTGTAGGGCGAGAACAGCGTCGCCTCGTAGTCCCCGAGGTGGCAGAGCCCGTAGGCGGACGACGGGTTGCCCCCGACCGCCCCGATCAGGCGCGCGATCTCAAGCGTGCCGCGCGACATCAGGGCGCCTTTGAGCGACGGGATCCCGAGCCCGTCGAGGAATCCCGCGGCGATCCCGACCACGTTCTTGGCGGCGGCGCCGATCTCGTTGCCGACAAGGTCCCGCCCGTAGTAGAAGCGGATCAGGTCGCCCGAAAACGCGTCGACCAGGGTCTGTTTGGTCGCTTCGTCCGCACTGTCGATCACCATACAGTTCGGGATCCCCGCGCAGAACGCCTGCACGTGTCCGGGTCCGATCCACACCGCGACCTTGGTTCTGTCGCCGAGTTCCTCGCCCGCGACCGTCGAGAGCCGCTTGCCGCTCCCGATCTCGAGCCCCTTCATACAGAGCACGGCGGTCTTCGGCAGGGCGGGCAGGGCGGCGAGGTCGCGCGCGAAAGCGCGCAGCCCCTGCGAGGGGATCGAGATCACGAGGATCTCGGCGCTGCAAAGCGCGGCTTCGAGCGAGGTTTCGAGTTTCACGCCGGCGGGGAGTTCCATCAGCGCGTTTCTGCGCGTCGCGAGCAGTTCTTCCATGCGGCTCGAACCGGCTCTGCCGTAGAGGGTAACGTCGTGTCCGACGTCCGACAGGTACTTGGCGATGAACGCGCCCCATCTGCCGCAGCCGGCGACCGTGATTTTGTAAAGATTTCTTTGCATCTGGTTTCCTTTCGGGGTTGGATCAGGCGGGGAGAAGACCGGAGAGCGAACCGATCCTGACTTTGCACACCCCGCATTCGCCGAGGCGGCGGGGCAGAACGAGTTCGAGCGTGCCGTCCTGTGAGAGGGCGGAGAGTTCACCTTTGACGTCTTCGTCGGGGATCAGGGCGGAGTGCGGGAGCCCGTGGTAGGTCAGAAGTCCGGTGAGATCGGAGAGGAAGTCGCGGCGGCAGAAGCCGTTTTTGCGGGAGATCCGCGTCGACATCGCCAGCCCGAGGGCGATCTCCTCGCCGGGCGTGAGTTCGCCGCCCGCCGCGCGGTTCGCGGCGGCGCCGAGGATCCTCCCGCCGTCAAGCAGAAGAGCGGCGCCGGTTCGCTCGGGGTCGGCGGAAAGGAAGTCGAGTTTGATCGACAGGCAGCGCCGGATCAGAGCCGGGTAGTCGATCTCGCCGTAGAGCGGATCGAACAGCGTGCGGTCGAAGAGCGTCGCGTACCGGATCGCCCGGGCAAGGCCTTCCCGGCGTTGCGCTTCGGGGCCGGTCGAAAGGAAGCACGGGTCGCAGAGCACCGCGCGGGGGAGCGGGAGCGGGTCGGCGCCGGTCGTGCCGCCGACCGCGGAATCGAGCATGGCGGAGAGCGTCGTCGGCAGATAGACGCAAAAACCCCCGTTGTTTCCCTCTTTTACGGCTTGCCCGACTGCGTCGAGCAACGAACCCCCGCCGAGGGCGATCAGGGCGTCCTGCTCGGTCGGCGCCGCGTCGTTCAACGCTTGCGCGACGGACGCCTTGTCGGGGGTGGGCAGGTCGATCCGGGAGACCGAGAGACCCGCTTCGGCAAGTGATTTTTCGGTTCGCTCGCCCCAGAGGTTGCCGACGGTCGCGGCGGCGAGCAGGACGGCGCGCGCGCCTTTGCCGAGGGCGGAGCGGAGCAGGTCGCCCGCGTCGCGGAGCAGCGTTTCGCCGACCAGGACGTCGCAGGGGGTCGGGCGGGTGACGGACAGGTGTTTCATCGGCGGTCTCCTTTCCCGGTTTTTTATCTCCCTTGATTATACCGCAACTCCCCCGGATTGTCAAACGGTTTCGGCGTTTTCCTTTTCTTTTTGTATGCGCGCGCGCGACCCGTTTACATTTTTCGACAAATGTGGTACAATATAGGAAAAGACGCATCAGGGAGGACGGATATGGTTTCGAGGATCTACAGCGCCGGGATCGTCGGCGTCGAGGGTTTTGAAGTGACGGTCGAATGCAGCGCGTGGAACCGGATCCCGCTTTTCGAGTTGGTCGGGCTGCCCGACGCCGCCGTGAAAGAGGCGAAGGAACGGGTTCGCAACGCCTTCGAGAACGTGGGTATCCCGTTTCCGTCGCTTGAACTCACCGTGAATCTCGCGCCCGCCGATCGCAAGAAGGAGGGGGCGGGGTTCGATCTGCCGATTTTGTGCAGTATCCTCCAATGCGCGGGGCGGATCCCGCGCGATCTCGATCTCTCCGCCGTCTCGATGGTCGGGGAACTCTCGCTCTCGGGCGAGATCCGGCCGGTGAACGGGTGTTTGTGCTTCGCGCTCGCCGCCCGCGACGCGGGGCGGAAGATCCTTTACGTTCCCGAACAGAACGCGCGCGAAGCGGCGGTGGTCTCGGGTTTGACCGTCTACGGCGTGAAGGACCTGTCCACCCTGCTCGCCCATCTGAACCGCAAGATCACCCTTGAACCGACCGTATTCGACCGCTCCGATTTTGTCCCCGACGAGGGCGGCGACGCCCCGGACTTCTGCGAGGTGAAGGGGCAGGAAAAGGCGAAGCGGGCGCTCGAGATCGCCGCCGCGGGCGGACACAACGTGCTCCTGATCGGGCCGCCGGGGTCGGGCAAGTCGATGCTCGCCAAGCGGCTGCCCTCGATTTTGCCGCCGCTGACTTTTGAAGAGGCGCTCGAGACCACGAAGATCCATTCGGTCGAGGGGATCCTCGGCGGGCGCGGTTTGGTCGTGCGTCGCCCCTTCCGCGCGCCGCATCACACGGTCAGTCCCGCGGGGTTGACCGGCGGCGGGAGCCAGCCCCGGCCGGGCGAGATCTCGCTTGCGCATAACGGCGTTCTGTTCCTGGACGAGTTGCCCGAGTTCCCGAAATCGGTGACCGAGATCTTGCGTCAGCCGCTTGAGGACGGGCGGGTGACGGTGACGCGCGTGCTCGCGAAGACCACGTACCCGGCACGTTTTATGCTCGTGTGCGCCATGAACCCCTGCCGTTGCGGGTATTACGGGGATCCTACCCACGTTTGTACCTGTACCCCGGAGCAGGTGCGGCGGTATCTTTCCAAGATCAGCGGGCCGCTGCTCGACCGGATCGATATTCAGGTGGAGGTGCCCGCCGTGACCTACGACGAGATGGCGGATAAAACCCGCTCCGGGGAAACGTCCGCCGCGATCCGCGAGCGCGTCAACGCCGCCCGCAAGTTTGCCGAAACCCGCTCCGCCCGCCTCGGTTTGTCCGCTTTCTCGAACGCCGCGATCCCGCCGAAGGAGATCTCTGCGCTCTGCCCGCTCGAGCCGGCGGCGGAAGCCCTGCTCCGCGACGCGTTTGAGAAACTGGGGATGTCGGCGCGCGGGCACGACCGCGTACTGCGCGTCGCGCGAACCATCGCCGACCTCGCGGGCTCGGAGACCATCTCCGCCGCCCATATCGCCGAGGCGATCCAGTACCGCTCGCTCGACCGCAAATACTTCCGTCAATAATATACGCGCGGGTACGCCCGCGGGGGACGCGTCCACTTTCTTGTAAGAAAGTGGAGCAAAGAACTTCAATATGGGGAAGTTATTAGCGGAACGGCTCGCGACGCGCCGTTCCGCGGATCTATAGACGATACTGTCGCCGTCCCTTGCCTTCCCCTTGAGGGGAAGGCGGAGCGGAGCACCAGACGAGGTGTTTCTTCGGCGTTCTGCAACGCCGCCCGGCTTTTGCCGAGCTGCAATTCACGCGACCGCAGGACGCAATTCATTCCGCCCTCGCGACGGTGCATATTATGCAAAAAGCGATGAATGAAGCGAATAAATATAAAAACTTGAAAAATATCCGAAAAAGGTCTTGACAAACGGCGGGCACGGTTGTATAATAGGCGCATAAAAGCCGAACGGCAAGAATAAATATACACGGAGACAACGAAAATGGACAAAAGCAAGATCAAAAAGGTAGTTCTGGCGTACTCGGGCGGGCTTGATACCTCGATCATCATCCCGTGGCTGAAGGAGAATTACAACAACTGCGAGGTCATCGCGGTCGCGGGCAACGTCGGACAGGCGGACGAACTCGACGGACTGGAAGAGAAGGCGCTGAAGACCGGCGCTTCCAAACTCTACGTCCTCGACCTGACCGAGGAGTACGTGAACGATTACATCATTCCGACCATGAAGGCGGGCGCGGTCTACGAGGAGTATCTGCTCGGGACCAGCCACGCGCGGCCCTGCATCGCGAAGGGGCTGGTTGAGGTCGCTCTGAAAGAGGGCGCCGACGCGATCTGCCACGGCTGCACCGG
>JAEEGL010766625.1_pt1 | contig 10239 bp, 10 predicted proteins | sample 9134231 | NCBI WGS metagenome assembly JAEEGL01 (sample SAMN16246548, study PRJNA631951) | gut metagenome | biome: gut microbiome; feature: rumen; material: fiber-attached | host: Bos | place: Iran: Karaj | collected 2018-10 | reverse complement strand
GCCGAATGTCAGCACGGTGTGCTGTCCGGCAAAGCCGGAAGTGAGGCGAGTTTGTTAGCGCGAAAGGGAGAACGGAATGCGCTCCAAGGGTTTCGGGCGACCATTGAGCGAACGGAATTCGAATCCCGCCGAGCTCCAACAAGACAAAAGAACCGTCCCCTTGTCTTTAAAGAACAAAAACTATCCATTGAGTATGACTATGTAATTGTTGACACGATTAACAAGCTTGGTTTACAATAGACAATGACAGAAAACGATTACAATCTAGAGGAAAGAAATGGTTCGGATATGGTCAGACTGAAGGATATAGCTGAGGCATGCGGTGTTTCAATTGCGACTGTTTCACGCGCTTTAAACGGTTTAACCAATGAAGGCAAGGAAAGGACTGCGTTTATCTGCCAGACGGCAAAAGAAATGGGATATTATCCGAATGCAGCCGCCAGGACGCTGAAGACAAGCAAATCAAACAACATTGGTATCATCTATGAAGATATGATGACCCATGTGTATTTCAGCACCCTTTTCGATTCCCTCCGGCGTGAATCGGAGAAACTTGGATATGACCTGACCTTTATAGGCCGGGGTGACTTTACAGGCCAGCAGTATTATGAGAATGCCCGGCAAAGATGCCTGGACGGTGTAATTGTTGTCCAGGCGGATTTCGATGCCGCCGGAATTATGCATCTTGCAACCAGCAGCATTCCCACGGTCATTGTTGACCACACCTATGAAGGCGTTGATTGTGTGACCAGTGATAACCGGGCCAGTATGGAACAGATTGTCCGCTATGTATACCTGCATGGGCACCGGAAAATTGCCATTATCCAGGGTCAGAAGGGAATGGTCAGCCGTGAGCGCCTGGCCGGTTTCTATAAAGCATGTGTTGAATTGGGCGTCAGGGTTCCGGTGGAATATGTTCGTGAAGGACTTTTCCAGAACGCTGTGGCTTGCACGGAGGATATCCTTGAGCTGATGAAACTTCCGGACCGGCCTACCTGCGTCCTTTGTCCGGATGATGGAAGCGCTGTGGGCGCGATGGCGCGGCTGCATGCGAAGGGCATCAAGGTGCCGGAAGATATTGCCCTGGTTGGATATGACGGAACACTTATGAGCCAGATTATTACCCCACGTCTGACAACATTCAGCCAGGATTGCACAAGGATTGCCCAGGAAGTATTCAGCATGCTGATTGACGCGATAGAGTATCCGGATACCCACATACCGAAGCAGGTCACCGTAGTCGGAAAAATCATCGAAGGTGAAACGGTGTAAGCAAGATAAGGCATTACCACGAAACTGCACACAAAAGACCTCTGTTTCAACAGAAACAGAGGCCTTTTTTCGGCTTCAGACGGTTTATTCCTCTTCCGGAGTTATTCCCATCTTCCGGGTCAGATCACCAAGGGATTTGTCATACTGGGCCTTTGTAATGGCTCCGTTCTGTAAAAACGTATCCAGCGTCTGCTTCTGGCTCAGAAATAACTGTTTCAGCTGTTCTTTGTGAAGATCAGGATCCGTATGGCGAAGTGATGAATCCATGAAAGCATACCTCTCTTTCTGCGGAGACCAATAAACGCTTTATCATTTCCTGCTACTGATGAAGGGATCCCAACGGCCGGACAGATAGTGCCAGACAAAGAGAACGAAGAGCAGCATATTATGCCCAATCATACATCCCCAGGCGGCAACCAGGCCCATGCCGAGCAACTGTGTGCAGATATAGGTTCCGGCTATCCGGATCATCCACATACCGATTACATTATAAACAAAAGGTGCGACGGTTTTTCCGACACCCTGCATCAACCCTTCCACGACGATCGGAACACCATAGAAGGGTTCGGAGACAGCGACCATCCGCAAAACGGTTGTGCCCAGACGGATTACGCTTTCATCTGCACTGAACAGGCGGACAAGCGGTTCCGCGAACAGGAAGAGCAGACCTCCGGAGACGATCATCAGAGCCACCTCAAGCGGAAGGATGGTGCTGCTCAGACGCTTCAGCCTGTCATGATCCTTCGCACCATAGGCGTTTCCGCTTAACGTGGCTGCGGCTGTCTGCATACCCCAGCCCGGGATGTAGAAGGCACTTTCAACCGTGTTTGCGATTGTATGGGCTGCAGTGGATATGCCGCCGAGGGCATTGATCATGGAAGCGAAAACCACATAACCGAAGGAAGTGGCAAAGCGCTGACCCAGGTTCGGAAGAGCCACCCGGAAACAGGGACGCAGGATCACCGGATCGGGGCGGAAAGACTGACCGACAGGTGAAATGACGGGATGCTTCCACAAAGCCCGTGTCATTGCCAGACCGCCGTAGACGAAGGAAACGGCGCTGGCCAGAGCAGCGCCTTTCACGCCGAGACCGGCGCCCGGGAAGGGAATGGACAGATTCAGGACGGATAATGTACGGGAAGGATAAATCAGCAGAATGTTCAGCACTACATTGATGCCGTTCACAATCAGGCCGATCCGCATAGGCGTCCGTGTGTCTCCGGCGGAACGAAGGACAGTTCCGAGCAGAATGGATGCTGTCCTGAAAAGCATAGGGATATAGATGATCAGGAAGTATTCAGAGGCAAGACCGCAGATGGCGGGATCCACCTGCATCCAGGCCGGTACATGACCGGCAGCCATGACCGTCAGGAGGGTCAGCAGTGAACCAAGCAGCATGGTAATGGTACAGGCTTGGGCACTGGCTTTCCTGGCTTCATCCGGCCTGCCTGCACCGATCTTCCTAGCGATAAAGGCGAGGAAACCGATTCCAACGGCGGAAACGACACTACCGATCAGCCAGTTCACCGTACCTGTAGCACCGACGGCGGCGGTCGCCTGTGTGCCCAGGGAACCGACCATTGCCGTATCGATATACTGGACAGCTGTCTGAGTCAGCTGTTCCAGCATTGTAGGCCAGGCCAGGGTGAAGACCGTGCCAAGCATGGATCGGTCAAATCTGCTTCTTTCCCGCACTTGTTTCTGACGACTCCTTTTCCAGATAAACAGCCGGTTCAGGCTTGATATAAAAACCTTATCCGGCGGGTAAATGACTGATTGCAACGGTCATTCTATCATGGTTTTACAGGATGTCAACAGACTGGATATATCCTCTCATTAAACAGCTTGCACTGCGGATGAAAACAATGATATGATTCGGCTGCAGGATGGTTTTTAAACACTGAAATGAAAGACAGAAGCGTATGAAATACAGCAATATTACAAGGGGAACCTTTCTGGACAGACCGAACCGGTTCATTGCCCATGTGGAGCTGGACGGCAGAAGGGAAACGGTACACGTCAAGAATACGGGACGGTGCAAAGAACTGCTCCTGCCCGGGGCGGAGGTCTGGCTGACCGCGCCGGGAACGGAAGGACGAAAGACAAAGTATGACCTGGTGACCGTCCGCAAGGGGAGCGGTATGCTGGTCAACATTGACAGCCAGGCACCGAATGCCGTCGTGCGGGAATGGCTGGAACGGCAGGGGTATGACGTCATCATTCCCGAATACACCTACGGTGATTCGAGAATCGACTTCTATCTGGAACGGGGCATGGAAAAGACACTGATGGAAGTCAAGGGCTGTACACTGGAAATAGACGGAATCGGCTATTTTCCTGACGCTCCGACGGATCGTGGCGTCAAACACCTCCGGGAACTGGCAAAGGCCGTGAAGAACGGGTACAGGACAGTGATTGCTTTTGCAATCCAGATGGACGGAATTACGGAAGTGAGGCCGAATATACAGACACACCCGGAGTTTGGCAGTGCAATGCAGGAAGCGGCGGACGCGGGAGTGGAAATTCTTTTCCTTCCATGCCATGTGGAAACCGATCAATTATCAATCATCAAGTAATTGAAATCCGCCTGTCTTCACAGACAGGCGGTTCCTTTTGAACGAGTGTTTTTTCAGGTGTCGGATTCGGGAACAGTGTAGTGTGGCATAATGATGCCTTCACGGTCAAAACGGGCTTTGACCCGGGTGCGGATTTCCCGCTCAATACGCCAATGTTCGCCAACGGGACAGACAACAGCTACCTGGAGCCGGACTGAATTCTTGTCGAAGGCGACAATGCTCATGACATCCGGCACGGTTTTCATGCCTTCCACTTCCTTGGCGGCGATCTCCATTTCTTCTTTGACCATGTTCACCAGGCGTTCCTGGTTTTCCTCATAGGGGCAGGGAATATTGACAATGGCCCGCTTAAAACCGCGGCTCATGTTGGTGATGGTGCGGATATCGCCGTTGGGGATGCAGTAGATGTTTCCGTTGTAGTTGCGGATGGAAGTTGTCCGGATGGTAATGGTTTCCACCGTGCCGTCCAGTCCGTTGATGCTGACCAGGTCGCCGACCGCAATGGAGCCTTCACCCCAGATGAACAGACCGGAAAGCAGGTCCTTGACCAGCGTCTGGGCACCGAAGGCCAGCGCAATACCGACAACCCCGGCAGCGGCCAGGATGGAGGTAACGTCCACGCCGAAGAGGCGAAGGATGATCGTGGCCAGGATAAAGAACATGATATAGCTGAAAACGCTGGTGATAATGGAACGGAAGGTTTCGGAACGCTGGGTGTTGACGCGGCCATTCTGGCAGCGCCGTCTGGAAACCTTGACAATAATCAGTTTGCCGAGCTTCAGGAGAAGAAGCCCTACGATCAGTACCGCACCGGCAATCAGCAGCCGGCTGACAAGCTGGGGCAGGTGGGAGAGAAAAGCATCGGCACTCTCAGCTGCGTTGTTGACTGTATCCTTAAGGTCATTGGCAACCTGCTCGCCCATACCGGGAACCGGCGTGGACCTGGCAGCAATGTATCTGACAGCATTTAACATACAGCATCCTCCGTTTGATTCGTCGGATCGTTATCCTGTTTGCGAGTATGGCCGCAAAGGCCGATTTTCTCCAGTAACAGCGTGATCACACCGACAAACAGGAAGAGATAATAGGTAAAGAAACGCCAGAGCAAAAGGGCGAGGCCTTTTGTTCCGCCGGGAAAGATTCCGTTGAAATAGCACATGAAACCGCCTTCCTGGGCGCCGCTGGCACCGGGAAGGGGCGTATAGCTGGCACTGACGAAGAGCAGAAGGCCCAGGGTCAGCAGATGATACCAGGGAGTGCCGGAAAGCCCGAAGGCATAATAGACAAAGACAATGGAACCGGTCAGGGCGAGCATGCTCAGCGTACTGCACAGGCACTGGAAGAGCAGCTGCACGGGAGAGGAGAGCAGGCCGCGGATAGCCGTGTGATAGGTATCCAGCACTTCGTATGTTCCGTTCAGGGCGGCTTCCTTGTCCTTAATCAGCCGGATCCGGGCGAGAAGCCCGATCAGACCGGAAGCAAGCTTGCGGATGAGTGTACGCCGGAAAGCGGCCAGCAGGACCAGCGGAACCACACTGAAATTGATTATCCAGCCAATCCGAACCGCCCAGATAACGCCTCCGAGCTGCTGATAAACAAAGGCACGATTAAACAGCAGAAAGAGCAGACTGAGGAGGGAAACTATAAACTGATTGGCGATGAGCCGGATGGTGACAGAGGTGGTGCCGTTTCCTACGGGAACACCGGCCTTGCGGAGTGAATTGACCTGCATCGGCTGACCGCCGCTGGCACCGGGGGTGATATTACTGTAAAAGAAACCGATCAGCGTGACGCTGAGTACGGTCCAGAGGTTCAGACGGAAACCCTGCTTTTTCAGGCAGTACCAGGTGCCCAGCGCATCAAAGAAGGTATAGGCGGCCCAGCAAAGCAGCAGACCGGCAATCCAGCGGGCATCCAGGCTGCGGAGCGTATCCCAGGCGTTAGCCAGTTCGGGATTGCCGAAAGCGATACAGAAGACGGCGACAAAGGAGAGAACGATGAACAGTATGCTGAGGACACTCTTCAGCTTTTGATTCATGCCGGCGTCTCCTTTCCCCGTAACAATATCCCTATTATATTATCCGGTTTTTGCAGTTCTGTCCAGCTGAGGAGATGGATGACAGCTTTTCAAACAAGGGGAAGCATGGTAAAATATGGACAGTTCCGAAAAAGAACGACAGGAGATGAAACATTTGAATCCTGCACAGTCTGAACCTATGGTCAGCGTTGTGATTCCGGCTTATAACGTGACAAAAACCCTGCCGCGCCTGCTGGATTGCCTGCTGAACCAGACCTGGCAGAATCTGCAGATTATTCTCATAGACGACGGAAGCGAAGACGCGACTGCCGCCATGGCCCAGGAAGCAGCGGAGAAGGATCCGCGGCTGACTGTAGTCACCCAGGGCAATCTCGGGATTTCCTATGCCCGGAACGCGGGCCTGGCCAAGTGTGAGGGGAAATATATCCGCTTCATTGACGCGGATGACACGCTGCCGCTTGATTCCATTGATCGGATGGTTCGGCGGGCAGAAAAAGACGGTTCCGAGCTGGTGATCGGCGGATACGATCAGTATTTCGGGGACAGGCGAAGCTTTCACAACCTGGCGGGGCGGGATGATACGGTTCCCAGTGAGAAAATGATGCGTCACCTGTGCGACCACGCCAACTCCTATTTCTATGGCGTATTGTGGAACAAGCTGTTTCTGCGGGAGATTGTGGAGAAGTATAATTGCCGCTTCCAGGAAGACCTGACCTGGGGTGAGGACTTCGCTTTTGTGATGGATTATTTTATCGGAGTGAACCAGGTGTCCTTTATGAAGGATTCCCTGTATGATTACCGGCGTTCAGCAAACAGCACCTCCATCCGGCAAGTGCTGGACTGCGTAAAGCACCCGGCGGAGAATACCAGAATCAAGGGTGAACTGTACTGGCATCTGAAGAATATGTACCGGAAACGGGGACTGTACGAGCAATACAAGAACAGGCTGTGGCTCTACCTGTTCAGAGTAGGGCTTGGCTGAAAGCTTTCAGCCAATGAATAATGAAAACTTAAAACTGAAGAATGGCGGAGAAAAACGCACCCGGATGGGTGCGCTTTTATTGAATTAATGCGCCTGCGGCGTAGTAAGGGATCCCTCGGCTCGGCTACGCCGCCCTGGGCTGCCGCCCGTTCTCCACTGAGGAAGAGCCACTGGCTCTTCCTCCGGGCGTTCCGAACCCCGGGATGACATTCAAGGAATGTCAGTTTAGAGTGAAGAGTTGTCGGCACTGACGCGCTGGCGGGTGCCTGCCAGCGCGATTATGGCGCCGACAGCACAGATAGCGACGGCGGTGAGCATAGTTGGCCTGACACCGGCGGTATCGAACATCTGTCCGCCAATGAGGCTGGCCAGTACGGAACCGATGGTTGTCATGCTGAAGGCGAGGCTCTGGGCTTTCGCGGAATCCTTCCGGGCTACCTGGCGGTCAGCGTAGCTGACGATCAGCACGGTATAGAGGGCGTAGCTGGGCGCCTGAAGTACGCGGGCGGCAAAAAACAGCGGAATGGTCGGTGCCAGGGCGTAGGCCAGGATCTTCAGTACAAAGAATACAAAGGAGAGACGGATATAATGCACCGTATCCCATTTCTTCGGCAGTTTTGAGGAGAACATCATGATGGGCACTTCCGTGATGGCTGTGAAGGCAGCAACATAGCCCATGATAGCGGTATCTCCGCCGAGGGCACGGATTTCATTGATCAGGAAGTTGCCATCCATGTTGTGCGCGATGAAGATGATAATAGTACCGAAGAGCATGAGGCAGAACATCCTGTTTTCCCGGATAAAGACGGGCAGGGAGGAAGACTGCTCCCGGATTTCGGTTTCAGCCGGCGGCATGGCGGCTTCAGCTTCCCGGAGATCCCGGTCAATCAGCCGGTTGCCGGCGAACTGGAGCAGGACAACAGCCAAGCCGGCAAAGGGCAGGGACAGATGGCCCCAGCGGGCTGTAATGATGCCCAGAAGGGTGCTCAGGATGACGAATGAAAAACTGCCCATGGAACGGGCAAAACCGAAATTGAGGGGTGCCTTGGCCCGCTCCAGCCGTACGCACAGATCCAGGTTCATGGCGTTGACCGGCATCATGGCGGTGATATACAGCACATAGCAGGCAGCATTGAAGAAATCCCGGCGGGGATGTACCCGCAGGACGATGAGCAGCGCCACCTGAATGGCCAGCAGCACATTCACTACCGAGGCATGACGGAGATTCCGGTTCCGGTCAATCTGTGCGCCGAGGACGGGACTGAGCAGTGCTCCGCCCACGTTGCCCAATGCCAGGATGAGGCCGAGCTCGGCATTGGAGCAGCCGATACCTTGCAGATAGACGGCCGCATAGGCGGTAACCACACAGAAGGCCATCCAGAACCCGCCGGTAATAAGTGTGTAATGGAGGGTAACGGGAGACAAACCTTTTTTCATCACTTTACTCCGTTATGGTTTAATCAGAAGCCAAGGGTATCGTTGACCAGGATCACATGGATCCGGCCGGCATGGCGGCTGAAGCGGGTGATCAGGAACTGGCAGCAGATGGTATCCGGGCTTTTGCAGTCCATGCACTTGCCGGTTTTCGCACAGGGCGTGGACAGGCCGAACCGCTGGGCATTGGTCGGGGCGGCGATGTTCCGGGCACGCTTCATGGCACTGTCCAGATCACCGCAGACCTTGTTCATCCCCACGATAAACAGGACTTCCTTCGGGCCCTGGCAGATGGCGGAGACGCGGTTGGCGTTTCCGTCAATGTTCACGAGGATACCGTCGTCTGTCATGGCGTTCACACTGGCAAGGAAAACATCCGCGTCATAGGCGGCCAGCATGGCGGCCCGCTTATCTTCCATAGCATCCCGATCAATGAAATGATAATTGCCGTCCTTGACGGCTTGCACCAGGCCGATTTCATGGGCACTCATGGCGCCGCCCATGGTGACGGTGCTGTATTCCGGAATCAGGCTGAGGGCAAGCTTCAGGGCTTCTTCCTTTGAGGCGGCATAGTATCCGCTCATATTGCGGGATTCCAGCCCTTTGATGACTTTCTGCGCAAGGAGTTCGTTTCTTTTGAAGATGTTTGTATTCATCCGCGGCCTCCTGTATTTGTCCGTTATTGTTCTTTGTACTGCGATGATAACAAAAAAGGAACGGACCTTCAAGAATAAAAAAGGTTTTGAATGAAATAAAAGAGAGGTTTCAGCTTGAACTGAAACCTCTCTGGCTTATACGGTTTATTTCAGGGACTTCCGGGCAATGATCAGGTACCGGTGAGTGGTTCCGTCAATACTGCCTTTTTTCTCCAGCTGTGCCTGCATCCGCAGCAGACGGTCAAAGCAGCTGTCCACAGAGAAACCGGGGAACTCCCACTCAATGATACGGGCAAACCAGACAAAGGCGCCCACGTCATAGAAGCGGATCTGTCCAAAGTGTTCTTCCGCCCTGACGATCTCGAAACCGGCCTGCTCGAAAGCGCTCTGCTGTACTGAAAGGTGAAGACCGGATGTAGGATCCTTTGTGTCCGGGAATACCATCCGCACCAGGTCCAGGTCATTCCTGTCACCGACCTGCTGGGTGATAAACAGTCCGCCGGGCTTCAGCACCCGGTACAGCTCTTCAGGACAAAGATCCCCGTGACGGTTGATGACCAGATCAAAGGAGCTGTCCCCAAATGGAAGATGAGCTGGGTCAGAGCATTCCCTCATGTCAATTCCCAGGGGAATCAGCTTTTCCTGGCACAGCTTCACGTTGGGCGGAAAACCTTCGGTTGCCGCGGTGTTTTCATAGGGATGACCCAGGGAAAGCAGGAATTCACCGCCGCCGGTATCATAGTCCAGGAGCTTCATATCCTTTTTCAGGTACTGACGGATCAGACTGTCGTAGTCCCAGGGGATGTCGTTCTCCTCTTCGTACTTATCGGCGATGTGGGAAAAGTCCCAGCCGTGAATGTGGGCGATTGCTTCTTCCTGTTTCCAGAGTTCCTTTAATTCCTGATGATTCATTATTCTGCGTTCCTTTCTTTTTCATGATTGTTATTGGGAAGAAAGGTGCAGTTCCTGACAACAGATTCTGTTACTGTTTGCTTACTCGGTGCAACCTGCTGTCAGTTTTAAAGAACTGCACCGAGTTGTTATCTCGCATCCTCATTTGTTACCTCCTGTCATGTTTTACAAACACAACATGGAAATTATAGCACAATCACATTCAGGAGAGAAACTGTTTAATGAAGAATAAGAAAACCTCCCTTCACCGGGAAGGGAGGCTGAGAATCTTATTTGTCGAAAGCCGGGGGAACAGGCTTCGTGATCTCCTGCAGGCGGCGCTGGCGGCGGGTGAGCATATCAGGAGATTTGGCCTGAATGTCACCGGCT
>JAEEGL010752022.1_pt1 | contig 10239 bp, 5 predicted proteins | sample 9134231 | NCBI WGS metagenome assembly JAEEGL01 (sample SAMN16246548, study PRJNA631951) | gut metagenome | biome: gut microbiome; feature: rumen; material: fiber-attached | host: Bos | place: Iran: Karaj | collected 2018-10 | reverse complement strand
CAAAGAGGGTGTTCCAAAGCCAGAAGCCCGACATGGCGAAGCAAGTGGCTGCCACGCGCCAGCAGTTGGTCAAGGCCCAGCAGGAGCAGCGCCGCTATAAGGAACTGGTGGCCGATGGGGCCGCACCAAGCAAGATGCTCGACGATGCCACTTCGCAGGTGCAGGTTCTGCAGCGCCAACTCGAAGCTCAAGTTTCGGCACTGAACACCCAGACGTCGACACTCAACTCGCAGATGGCTGCCACCGACGTGCAGGTTCGCCAGCTCTACGACCAGCTCGCTAAGTGCCACGTCTATGCTCCCATCAGCGCTACGGTTCTCGAGAAGTACGTGGAGCGAGGCGAGTTCGTGACTACTGGCAAGCCACTGTTGAAGCTGGCCGACACAGAGAACATGTTCATTCGTGCCTACGTGACCTCAGCTCAGCTGAAGGGCATTAAGGTAGGAAAGAAAGCCAAGGTGTTTGCCGACTATGGCGACGGACAAAAGAAGGAGTACGAGGGCGTGGTCAGTTGGATCAGCAGTCGCTCGGAGTTTACGCCCAAGACCATTCTGACCGATGACGATCGTGCCGACTTGGTCTATGCCGTTAAGATTGCCATCAAGAACGACGGCTATGCTAAGATCGGCATGTATGGCGAGGTGAAGTTTTAGTGATTAGTGTTTAGAGTTTATGAATGCTATAGAGGTCAATCATGTCTCGAAGAGCTACGGACGAGTCAAGGCATTGGACGACGTGTCGTTTGCTGTCGGTAAGGGCGAGGTGTTCGGACTGATAGGTCCCGACGGCGCCGGCAAGACCACGATGTTCCGCATCCTATGCACATTGCTGCTGCCCGAGCAAGGCACGGCCTTGGTCGATGGCTTCGACACAGTGCGGCAGATGAAGGACATCCGGCGGCGTGTGGGCTATATGCCTGGTAGGTTCTCGCTCTACCAAGACCTGACTGTTCAGGAGAACTTGGAGTTCTTCGCGACGCTCTTCGGCACGACCATCGACGAGGGCTACGACAGCATCAAGGCCATCTATTCGCAGATAGAGCGCTTCCGCGACCGAAAAGCAGGCGCCTTGTCGGGTGGCATGAAGCAGAAGTTGGCTCTCTCGTGTGCACTTGTCCATTCGCCCAGTGTCTTGTTTCTCGACGAACCGACGACAGGTGTCGACCCTGTCAGCCGCAAGGAACTATGGGAGATGCTCGGCATGCTGAAGGAGCGCGGCATCACCATCGTGGCTTCGACGCCCTATCTCGACGAGGTGAGGCGTTGTGAGCGCGTAGCATTCCTCGACCACGGACACCTGCGCGGCATTGATAAGCCCGACATCATCCTCGACCGCTTTGCCGACATCTTCAATCCCCCAGGCATCGAGCACGACAAGACGACGGAGTTGAAGGATGAAAACGTGATTGAGGTGCAGCATCTGGTGAAGGCGTTCGGCTCGTTCCATGCCGTCGACGACATCAGCTTCACGGTGAAACGTGGCGAGATTTTCGGTTTTCTTGGTGCCAACGGAGCTGGTAAGACCACGGCCATGCACATGTTGACTGGACTGAACCAGCCCACCAGCGGCACGGGTACCGTCGTCGGCTACGACATCCGCACGCAGCATGAGCAAATAAAGAAGCACATTGGCTACATGTCGCAGAAGTTCTCGCTCTATGAGGATTTGACCGTCGCTGAGAACATACGCCTCTTTGCTGGCATCTACGGCATGAACGACAAGGACATAGCACGCAAGACTGATGAACTGCTCGAACGCCTGAACTTTGCAGAACACAAGAATGACCTGGTCGCATCGCTGCCCTTGGGATGGAAGCAGAAGCTAGCCTTCTCGGTCTCCATCTTCCACGAGCCAGGCATCGTGTTCCTCGACGAACCGACAGGAGGCGTCGATCCTGCTACACGACGCCAGTTCTGGGAATTGATCTACGATGCTGCCGCACGTGGCATCACGGTCTTCGTGACCACTCACTACATGGACGAGGCCGAGTATTGCGACCGCATCTCTATTATGGTCGATGGTAAAATCAGCGCTCTCGGCACGCCCGACGAACTGAAGCACCGGTTCAATCAGCCCGACATGGACCACGTGTTCACCTATCTGGCACGGCAGGCCACCCGCTCATCCGACTAAAAGCGAAAAGAACATGAAGCAGTTTCTATCATTTGTGATCAAGGAGTCGCGTCACATTCTGCGCGACCGGCGCACCATGCTCATTCTCTTCGGCATGCCTATCGTGCTGATGCTACTCTTCGGTTTTGCCATTACCAACGACGTGAAGAACGTCCGCACCGTGGTTGTCACGTCACAGATGGACCATTTGACGCAGGCTGCTGTCGAACGCCTTTCAGCCTCGGAATACTTCAACATCACCGCTATCGTCGGGACAAGTCGTGAGGCTGAGCAACTGATACGTCATCAGCGTGCCGACATGGCGGTCATCTTTGGCAAGGACTTCGCATCGAAGAATGGCGGTTTGCAATTCATTGTCGATGCCTCTGATCCCAACATGGCGCAGCAATGGACTACTTATGCACAGCAGACCATGGGCAACGCCGCGTCGTCGATTCTCAACTTGAAGATGCTCTACAATCCTCAGATGAAGTCGGCCTACAACTTCGTGCCTGCTATCATGGGCATGCTGCTTATGCTGATTTGTGCCATGATGACGTCCATCAGCATCGTTCGCGAGAAGGAAAAAGGAACAATGGAGGTGCTCCTCGTGTCGCCTGTGCGTCCGCTGATGATCATCGTGGCCAAGGCTGTGCCCTATCTGGTGCTGGCCTTCATCATCTTAGTGAGCATCCTGCTCATGGCCCGCTTTGTGCTTGGTGTTCCGTTGGCTGGCTCCATCGTATGGATATTTGCTGTCAGCGGCATCTACATCCTGCTGGCCCTGTCGCTGGGGTTGCTCATCTCGAACATTGCCACTAATCAGCTCATGGCGCTACTACTTTCGGCCATGGTGTTGCTTGTGCCCATCGTCATGCTTTCGGGCATGCTCTTTCCCATTGAGTCGATGCCGACGATTCTGCAATGGATTTCGGCCATCGTCCCGCCTCGCTATTACATAGAGGCTATGCGCAAGCTGATGATCATGGGCGTGGGCATTAGCGAGGTGATGCGCGAAGTCATTATCCTGTCAGGTATGACCATCTTCTTGCTGGCGGTCTCGCTTGCCAAGTTCAAGACGCGTCTGGAGTGATTTATTTTGGAAGTTAAAGAAGTTAAAGAAGATAAAGAAGTTAAAGGGGTTAAAGGACAAGAGTCCTGCTACTGTCAGTTTTCAATGATGATTAAGTATCTATTACAAAAGGAGTTCCTGCAGATACGTCGCAACTCGTTTCTGCCCAAGCTCATCTTCGTGTTCCCCATCATGATCATGTGCGTCATGCCTTGGGTGATGAATCAGGAGGTGAAGAACATCCGCGTCAGCGTGGTCGACAACGACCGTTCCACTATGAGTCAACATATGGTGCACAGCATAGAGCAGAGCAACTACTTCATCTTCAGCGGTCAGCAGCCGTCGTACGAGACTGCCTTGAAAGAAGTCGAGAAGAGTCGTACAGACATCGTGCTGGTCATTCCCCGTAATTTCAGCCGTGAACTGACACTTGGCCATCAGCCTCAGGTATTGATAGCTGCCAATGCCGTCAACGGTACAAAAGGCGGTATCGGCAGCAGCTACCTCTCGCAGATTGTGGCGGCCCACGTCAGTCCCAAGATGGTTGCCGTTCAGTCGAAGGTCGGTACTGCTCAAAGTTTGCCCACCCGAAGCATCTCAATGCTATTCCTTTATAATAAACATCTGAATTACAAGGTGTTCATGATACCAGCCCTGCTGGCCATCGTCATGATGCTTATGTGCGGCTTCCTGCCAGCGCTGAACATCGTCAGCGAGAAGGAGACGGGCACTATCGAGCAAATCAACGTAACGCCTGTTTCGAAGTGGTCGTTCATCCTTGCAAAGCTCATCCCGTACTGGCTCATTGGCTTGTTCATCGTTACGGTATGCCTCTTGCTGGCTTGGGCCATATATGGCATCACTTGCCAGGGACCGCTGTGGCTGGTCTATCTGCTCGCCATGCTGTTGGCGCTGTTCGTCTCGTCGTTTGGACTGCTCATCAGCAACTATAGCGACACGATGCAGCAAGCCATCTTAGTCATGTGGTTCTTCGTAGTATGTCTGATGCTGCTCAGCGGGCTCTTCACACCAACGCGCTCCATGCCTGACTGGTCGTATGCAACGACGTACGTCAACCCCATGCACTACTTCATTGATGCCATCCGTACGGTGTTCGTGCGTGGCGGCGGCTTCAGCAGCATCGCCCATCAGGTGCTGGCTCTTGCATGCTTTGCCCTGCTCATGGGCTCCTGGGCTGTCGTGAGCTACAAGAAGAATTCTTGATGTGCCCCTCTCAGGTAAGTAAAGTGTTCTGTAGGCTTGAGCAGAATGATTCGCTGTTTAGAGGATAAAACTCTGTAGGCACAAGAAAATTGCTTCGTATGTATAAATTAATTGCTTTGCAGGTCTCAAAACAACATTTCGCAGGAATCTTAAAAATGTCCCATAGTTATAGAAATCAGTCTTTGTGACCCTCGAAATATAGTGTACCAGGCTCCAATGACATGGCCTTCAACAGACAATTTCTGCCACTTGCTTTGAGGACACTTAATTATTATTTCCCTCAAATAAATCTTTTTTCGCTTTGTTCTTTGCTCACTTATTTGTATCTTTGCAGACTATGACAAAAGAACATCTTCTCAACGATTTGAACGAAAGCCAACGCGTGGCGGTGGAGTATTGTGACGGTCCGCAACTGGTGATTGCTGGTGCTGGCTCGGGTAAGACGCGCGTGCTGACTTATAAAATAGCCTATCTGTTGGAAAGTGGGCTGCGGCCTTGGAATGTGTTGGCACTGACCTTCACTAACAAGGCTGCCAACGAGATGAAACAGCGCATCGGAAATCTCGTCGGACAGGATGCCGCCGTGCGTCTGCAGATGGGAACCTTCCACTCGGTATTCTCGCGAATCCTACGTGTAGAGGTTTCGAGTATAGGCTTCAACAGCAATTTCACCATCTACGATGAGACCGACTCTCGTTCCTTACTGAAGGCTATTGTCAAGGAAATGGGCCTCGACGACAAGGTTTACAAAGCTTCGACGGTGCACAACCTCATCTCGATGGCGAAGAACCATCTAATTTCTGCCGAGGAATATGCTGCAGATCGCGAAGTGCTTCAGCGCGACACGTATGCCAAAGTGCCGCAAACGGGCCGCATCTTCATGGCTTATGAGCAGCGTTGCCGACAGGCCAATGCCATGGACTTCGACGACTTGCTCGTGATGACCTACCGTCTATTCCGCGATCATGCCGACATTCGTGAAAAGTATCAGCAGCGTTTTCAATATGTGCTTGTCGACGAGTATCAGGACACCAACTATGCTCAGCAGCAAATCGTGCTGCAACTGACCGAACTGCATCGTAAGGTCTGTGTTGTCGGCGACGATGCTCAGAGCATCTATGCCTTCCGTGGTGCCAACATCGACAACATCCTGAACTTCCAGAAAGTCTATCCTGAGTCGCGTTTATTCAAACTTGAGCAGAACTACCGCTCAACACAACGCATCGTTCAGGCTGCCAACAGCCTGATCAAGAAGAACGAGCGCCAGATACCGAAGGACGTCTACAGCCGCAATGCCGAGGGCGAGAAGCTCGTCCTGAAGCACGCCTATTCCGACAAGGAGGAAGCTGCCATCGTCTGCAAGGACATCAAGCGCATTCGCAGGCAGGACGGTTGCGAGTATAGCGACTTCGCCATCCTGTACCGCACCAACTCGCAGAGCCGTACTTTCGAGGAGGAGATGCGCCGCCAGAACATTCCTTACCGCATCTATGGCGGCCTGAGTTTCTATCAGCGAAAGGAAATCAAGGACATAATAGCCTACTTCCGGTTGGTTTGCAATCCTGACGACGAGGAGGCTTTGAAGCGTGTCATCAACTATCCGACACGTGGCATCGGCTCGACAACCGTCCAGAAGATTGCGCAGACGGCACAGGCTTCGGGACTGAGCTTCTGGCAGACGATGGCCAATCCGGCTGTTTCAAGGCTTGCTCTTACGAAGTCGACCTATCAGAAGCTGGCCGATTTCATGTCGATGATTACGGCGTTCATGGAGAAACTTGCTACAGCCGATGCCTATGAATTGGGTAAGGAAATCATCCAGACGAGCGGCATATCTAGCGATTTGTTTGCGGGCAACGATCCCGACGACCTCTCGCGCCAACAGAACCTCGAAGAGTTCATGAATGGTCTGCAGGACTTTGTCGATACCCGGCGCGAGGAGGGTAGGGAGAACGAAATCCACCTGAATGACTTCCTGCAAGAGGTGTCGCTGCTCACCGACCTCGATAGTGACGACAATAGCGAAAGCCGCGTCGCGCTGATGACGATACATGCAGCCAAAGGCTTGGAGTTTCCCACGGTCTTTGTGGTTGGCATGGAGGAGAATATCTTCCCAAGTCCAATGTCCTGTAACACGCTGCGTGAACTCGAGGAGGAGCGCCGCCTGCTCTATGTGGCTATCACGCGTGCCGAGAAACATTGCATACTGACCTGTGCGAAGAACCGCTGGCGCTATGGAAAGATGGAGTTTGGGGCTCCGAGCCGTTTCCTTCGCGATATAGATCCCAACCTGCTCGTGATTGAAGGTGGCGACGGCGGCAGCGACTATGAACACAATCGCAGATACACGGGTGCCAGCGAGTGGGGCGAGCGGCGTGGGCAGTCGTCGTGGCGCATGCAGAATTCACGTCCTGTGGCATCGCAGTTCATGGCCGACGAAAAGCCTAAGATCACCAGCCCGCGTCAGCCTGAGCGCGCTGTCGCCCCTTTGTCGGAGAGTTTCAAACGTCAGATATCGTCAGCAGGGGGAAACCTGCGCCGTGTGAGCGATGCCCTTCGAAATGGTGGGCGTGCCAATCCCGTGCCACAAGGTGGTGGTCAACCGTCGTCATCTTCTGCAGCTCCGCTTCATGAAGGCAACGTCATTGAACATCAGCGCTTTGGTGTGGGCACTGTAGTGAAGGTGGAAGGCACCGGCGAGAACATGAAGGCTACGGTTGACTTCCGCAATACGGGAACAAAACAACTGCTATTGAAGTTTGCCCGTTATACCATTATTGGGTAAATAAAGAAGTTAAGGAAGATATTTCTCCGCTTTGCTACGAAATCAGTAAAGCCGAGCGAAAGAAGTAAAGGAAGTTTAAGAAGTAAAGGAAGTTAAAGGACAATACCCTCATTTTGTATAAATCCAAAGAGGTATACCAAAAGGTATGACTAATGTCCTTTAACTTCCTAAATGGTCGAAGACCGTATTACTTCTTTGACTTCCTTAACTTCCTAAAGAAATCTACGAATTCATTGAGAGCAGGAACTCATCGTTGTCAAGCGTCTTTTCCATGCGTTCGCGAATGGTATTCATGGCCTCGATGGGGTTCATGTCGGCAATGTACTTGCGCAGGATCCACATGCGGTCGAGCGTAACCTTGTCCTGAAGCAGGTCGTCGCGACGTGTGCTGGAGGCAACGAGGTTGACCGACGGGAACACACGCTTGTTGGAGAGCGAACGATCGAGCTGAAGTTCCATGTTACCCGTACCCTTGAATTCCTCAAAGATCACTTCGTCCATCTTCGAACCCGTGTCGATGAGTGCCGTGGCGATGATGGTCAGCGAACCACCGCCCTCAATGTTACGGGCTGCACCGAAGAAGCGCTTGGGTTTCTGGAGCGCGTTGGCATCGACACCACCTGTAAGCACCTTTCCTGAAGCAGGTGAGACTGTGTTGTAGGCACGTGCCAGACGAGTGATGGAGTCAAGGAAGATGACCACGTCGTGGCCACATTCCACCATACGCTTGGCCTTCTCCAGAACGATGCCGGCAATCTTTACGTGGCGCTCGGCAGGCTCGTCGAACGTGGAGGCGATAACCTCGGCATTAACAGTGCGTGCCATGTCAGTCACTTCCTCAGGACGCTCGTCAATCAGGAGCATCATCAGGTAAGCCTCGGGATGATTGGCTGCGATAGCATTGGCAATGTCCTTCATGAGGATGGTCTTACCAGTCTTGGGCTGAGCCACGATCAGCGCGCGCTGGCCCTTACCGATAGGCGAGAAGAGATCGACGATTCGTGTCGACATGTTAGTGGTCTTCGGGTCGCCGCACAGGGTGAACTTCTCATCGGGGAAAAGGGGTGTGAGGTGCTCGAAAGGCACGCGGTCGCGCACGTCTTGAGGCATGCGGCCGTTGATCATCTCGATGCTTGTAAGGGGGAAGTACTTCTCGCCATCGTGGGGCGGGCGTACACGTGCCTGGACAACGTCACCGGTCTTGAGTCCGTAGCGTTTCACAAGGTTGTTGGGCACATAGACGTCGTCGGGCGATGAGAGGTAGTTGTAGTCGCTGGAGCGCAGGAAACCATAGCCATCGGGCATGATTTCGAGCACACCATTTGCCGGTATCATGTCGTCGAAGTCGTACTGCACATTCTCCATGGGCTGCTGCATGGGCATAAAGTTGTCTTCAGGCATGCTCTGGAGGGGCGAAGTGGGATTGTCGAAGATGTCGTAGGAAGGCATGGCGCCATGATCCTCGATGGGCAGGTCGACAACAGTAATGAAGTCGGTACCGTCCTGCGGATCTTCTTCCCAATAGGGACTCTGCATCTGGCCCATTACTTCGCCACCGTCGTTCTGGTCGTGTTCGCCCATCTCATTCTGCGCATTCATCTTCTGCTGCAGCTGAGCGATGAGGTTGCTGTCGGCCTCGTCGTCACTGAAGTTGCCAGATGCAAATTCAGCTTCGGGCACATAGCCGTCCATGGGTTCCTCGTCATCCTGCATGGAAGGAAGGGACTCAGGCTCGGCCTCATATTCGGGAACGTCGTTTTTCTCTGCTTCCTTTTGTGCCTCGATGGCAGCAATAAGCTCGAGTTCCTTCTTAGACTTGCGACCGCGATGCTTCGGCATGGCGGCAAGCATTTCCTCAGCTGTGGCCTCCTTTTTGACGTTCACGTTCTCTTCCTGAATGGTTTCGGGCTCGTCGGCAACGGGAGCGGCTTCGTTCTCGGGCACCTGCCCAGGCTGGTTGTTGTCCTTTTGCAACTCCTTGAAGAGAGGCATCTGCTCGGCAGGTGCAGGAACCTTGTTCTTCTTGAGGTCAAGATTCTCGCCGTCTTTGCCATTCACGCTGTAGACGTGGTCTGTGTCTTTCTTCAAGATACGTGTGCGCTTGCGCTTTGTACCCAATGGATTCTTGGCAGCCTCAGCCATAGCCTGCTTTTCCAGGATGTCGTAGATAAGCGTTTCCTGGTCACTAATAGTAGCATCGGCACCTATTTCGCGTGCAATATCAGCCAATTCGCTGATATCCTTGGATAGTAATTCGTCCTTGTAATACATGTATAAAATTATGAAAGTTGATGAATCATGAAGCGTTTCAAGAACTGAAACGCGCGGTTGTTTTTTCAAAACCGATGCAAAGTTACAAAAAAGTTTCTTTATAAGTGATTGAAACTTTGAGTTTTTTCGGCTTTTAACAAAAATTATTGATAAGCATCAATAAAAGAAAAGGCTTACCTTGCGGCAAGCCTTTCCTTACTATATAAATAATGTGTAGTCCTGATGCAGACGATTACTCGCCCTTCTCAAGCTTAGCCTTCAGCTCTGCCAGAGCGTCGAGGTCGCCAAGCGTGGTGCTGGCAGCGACATTCTGGATGGCGGGAGTGGCGTCCTTCTTAGGAGCAGCCTTGCGGGCAGCAACCTTCTTCTCCTCGTCTTTAGCCTCCTCGAAGGTGCGGCTGTGCGAGAGGATGATGCGCTTGGTCTCCTTCACGAACTCAATCACCTTGAACTCGAGCTCCTCACCCTGCTGAGCCTGTGTGCCGTCAGCCTTCACGAGGTGCTTCGGTGTGGCAAAGCCTTCACCGCCTTCGTTGAGCGTGATCACGGCGCCGCGGTCCATCATCTCGGTGATCTTACCGGTGTGGACGCTACCAGGAGTGTAGAGAGTCTCGTAGGTGTCCCAAGGATTGTCCTCGAGCTGCTTGTGGCCAAGGCTCAGACGACGGTTCTCCTTGTCGATTTCGAGAACGACAACCTCGATGTCAGCACCCTGCTGAGTGAACTCTGAGGGGTGCTTCACCTTCTTGGTCCAAGAGAGGTCGCTGATGTGGAT
>JAEEGL010487475.1_pt1 | contig 10239 bp, 9 predicted proteins | sample 9134231 | NCBI WGS metagenome assembly JAEEGL01 (sample SAMN16246548, study PRJNA631951) | gut metagenome | biome: gut microbiome; feature: rumen; material: fiber-attached | host: Bos | place: Iran: Karaj | collected 2018-10 | reverse complement strand
CCAGGGGTGTCGAGGATGTTGATCTTGTAATCGCCGTAGTTGAATCCCATGACCGAAGTGGCAACCGAGATACCACGTTGTTTCTCGATTTCCATCCAGTCGCTGGTGGCGGTCTTCTTGATCTTATTGGATTTCACGGCGCCTGCCACGTGGATAGCTCCACCGAAGAGCAGCAGCTTCTCGGTCAATGTTGTCTTGCCGGCATCAGGGTGAGAGATGATGGCAAAGGTGCGGCGGCGGGTGATTTCAGTAGTCAGGGACATTTATTCTAGTTTATTGTTTATAGTTTAAAGTTTAAAGAAGTTTGAGGGTGTCCTTGAGGCTGTCGAGCCAGTAAGGAACGGTGACGCCAAATGTGGTCTTGAACTTGGTCTTGTCCAGTACGCTGTAAGCAGGACGATGGGCCTTGGCAGGGAACTCATTGCTGTGGCAGGGTTGTACGTCACAAGTGGTGATGCCTGCCAGCTGGTGTATGGCCTTGGTGAAGTCATACCATGAGATGACGCCCTCGTTGCTGAAGTGGTAGATACCACCATGCCATTGCTCGGCACTCATGACGGTGACAATGGCACGGGCGAGGTCGCGGGCACAGGTGGGGGAACCAACCTGGTCAAACACCACCTTCAATGCGGGCTTGTCCTTGCCCAGGGCGAGCATCGTCTTGACAAAGTTCTTGCCGTAGGGCGAGTAGAGCCATGCGGTGCGCAGGATGACGGCATCATCGCCGAGCGCATTGAGCAGCTGTCGCTCGCCGTCAAGCTTGGTGCGGCCATAGGCCGACTGTGGGCAGGTGGGCATCTCCTCGGTGTAAGGAATACAGCCCTGGCCATCAAAGACGTAGTCGGTCGAGACATGGACCATGCGAGCACCATGACGCTTGGCGACGCGGGCGAGGATGCCCACAGCGTCAGCATTGATTCGTGCAGCCAGGGGCTCGTTGTCCTCGGCAGCATCAACAGCGGTATAGGCAACGCAGTTGACGATGATCTGAATGCTGTGGTCGGAGACGATCTGCTCGACAGCAGCCTCGTCGGTGATGTCAAGCATGACGATATTGTCGCCAGCCACATCGGTGAAAATGGCGTTGAAGCGCTGGTCATCGGCCAACACATTGCGCATCTCGTGGCCCAATTGGCCGTTAGCGCCAGTGATGAGTATATTGGTTGCTTCCATTGTCAGTTGTCCATATCATTTAAATCGTCGCCGAACAGCGGCTTCTCCTCGTCACGCTTGTAGTAGGCGGCAAGCATGCCGATGAAGTGCGAAATCTGTGATATCGCAGCGGCGGTGTCCTGTGAAATTTCCTTGCCCTGGAGATGCAGCATCATCACGCCATAGAGGGCATTGAAGCAGGTCTCTAGCTCGCTGGGACGCTCCTGCTCGGGCAGTGAGGCGCGCAGTTGCACGATGATGGGCAGGGTGCGGTAGTAGTCGGCGTGGTATTCGGGAAAACGCCCCTGGTCAGCCAGCAGCTGCTGGTGCAGGTCATTCAGGCGGATGAGCACGTTGTGGCACACGCGGATGTGGCCCTTCTCGCGCACGTTCTCCATTTCCATCATCTTGATGAGCGACTCATACCACTCGCGGATGTCGTGGCGTGTCTTCTCGTCCACGTCATAGCGGGCGATGACAGCCTTGTCCACCGTGTCGATGTCCAGATGGCAGGCACGTAGCAAGTCCTCGACCTGCCACAGGTAGAGGAGATATTCAGCGATATTTTCTTGGCGTTTTTGTTGGGCGATGATCATAGCGTCGTGGAGCGTTAGCCGAAGCGGCTGATGTTGCGCAACGTGGGTTCGTCAACGATGCGGATACGGCGACCGTCAACGGTGATGATGCGTTCCTGAGCGAAGGTGGAGAGGGTGCGGATAGCGTTGGCGGTTGTCATGTTTGACAGGTTGGCGAGGTCCTCGCGGGCCATGTAGATTTTCAGTGTCTTGCCATCGTCCTCGTAGCCGTAGTTGTCCACCAGCATACACAGAGCCTCGGCCAGGCGGCCACGGATGTGTTTCTGGGTCAGTGTCACCACCTTGGAGTCACTGCCGCCCAGATGCTTTGAGAGCTCGTGGATGAAGAACCAAGCCAGTTTCATGTTGCCGTCGATAAGCTGTTTCACCAAGGTCATGGGGAGACAACCCACCTGTGACGGCTCGATGGCCATTGTGCTCGCCACATAAGGCTCCTGGGCAAACCACGCGCGGTAACCAAAGTACTGGATAGGGCGGTACAGGCGCAGGATCTGCTGCTTGCCACCGATGCCGTTCTTGAATCGTTTCACCTTACCCTTGATGAGGCACCACAGGAACTGCGGCTCATCCTTCTCGGCATAGATGATCTGACCTTTACGGAAGGTGTGGATGACAAAATTCTCGGCGATGAGATGTTTCTCCTCGCTGCTCAGGATAGACCATATATCAGCCAAATCCTCCCGTATAATATCCTCTATAGTACTCTTTTTTACCATGTTTTTACCACACCAGTTGATGGAAAACCATAACATACTGGTTTAACGTGCAAATTTACGCACATTTTCTCACCTGCCAAAATCCATACTCGTAAAAATCACTAAAACGACAATTGGAGGCAGTACTTTGGCGGCTCATTGCCGTCTGGATGGGGTCAGTGGCGGAAGGGGTCGGGGATGGGAACGGGACTATTGGGGTTGAAGCCAGGCTGGCTCATGACGGCGCCAGGGGCAGTGACGGGGCGGTAACGCGGGTCGCCCCAGTCGCGGTTGTTCTTACCATTACCCAAAAGGTTGTCGAGCAGTTGATAGATAAACGGACCGGCATCAAACGAGATGGGGGCACCGAACAGATTGAAGGTGGGTTGAACGACGGGCATCGTGCGCCACCGCCCCAGGTAGGGGTCATAGACGCGGCGAGCGCCCACGTCGAGGGAGAAATTGTCGCTGGCTTTCCAGCCCAGGGTGCCGCCGTAGGAACTGCTGCCCAAGAAGGGCATCGCTGCCACCGAATGGAATTGCTGATTGACGTAGTATTGCCCGAAAGCGTTGAGCGACAGGCGGTCGTTGAGACGGAATGAGGCGCTGCCGAACACGCCATAGTCGTTCCATGCTACGCGGTCAAAGTGGTACTTGCTGCCCGTCACACCCGCCGTGACTTGTAGGCGGTCGCCCATGGGCATGGTGAAGGCGACACTGGCACTCGCCATGTTGCCCATGCCAGGATAAGTCGTGTGGCCACTGCTGCCGGTCAAGTATCCGCCGCCCACACGAGTGATGACGCCTCCTGACGCCCAGTCGCGGGCGTAGGGATTGGTGTCGTAGTGGAAACGGGGCAGATTGGTCAACTGACTGTTGCGCCAGTCTGGCTGATAGATGGAGAGCGAGTCAGCCCATTGATTGTGATTGTCGAGCTTGAGGTCGGCGGCAGTAGGCAGCTTGGCGTTAAAAGTGGGCTTGATGTTGGTCGCGGGTGAAACGGTCATAGGCAGTTCGGGCATAGTGAACTGTGGGCTGATTTTTGACTGGTCAAACTGCAGCTTGATGCCCTGATTCTCCTGAGCCGTCCCGATGAGGGCGACCATTATTGCCAATATGGATAACACCCGCTTCATGCCGCAAAAATAGCCGTTTGTCCCGAGACGGGCAAGCGGGAAAGGTTAAATAGTCTTATTGTGCGCCAGGCATGTTCTCCCAAGCGGCACGCAGGGCTGCAACGATTTCGTCATAGTCCTGGTTGGTGAATGCCTCGTCGCTGTTGGATAAGATGGTGAATGTGATGTTATTGTAGGTGCGGTGGGCACCCGTGTCTTTCATGCCGTTGCGCAGGTAGAAGGCGTAACGCCTCTGCCGCTGTTCGGGATTGGGCGCATCGGGTTGGAAAGGCGACTCGATATCCATGATGTAGGGGCATCCGTTGCGGTAGTTGTTGACCATGGAGGTGAAGATGCTCTGACCGTAGCCTTTTCCCCGCAACTTCTCATGTACGGCGAAGTACCATACCCAATTATACCGAGGAAGACGTAGCACCATCGTCAGTCCCACAAACATCTCGCCGTCATAGTAGGCCGTGTAGTCGATGTCCATGGCATCCAGCAGATAGATGAGCTCGTCGTAGGGTATCTGCTCTCCGACAGGAAACGCTGTCTCGTAGAGCCTCCTCAACTCCTCATTCCTTGCATTTTGGCTATCGATAACGACTGCTTTCAACATACTGAATTACCTTTGATATCAACTTTGAAAAGGAGATGTCCTACAATCCTAACTTTTTGCTTTTTCCAACTCTTCTCCTGCGGCTTCCCATTGGGCCATGACTTCTTCAAGTTCACGGGAAACTTTGGAGTGGGTGTAGTAGATGTCCAGGTCCTCGGTGGAGGCGGTGGACAATTTGTCCTCGATGTCGGCGAGTTGCTGTTCCAGTTCGGCGATACGGGCTTCTAGCGTCTTCACCTTTTTCTCGGCTTGGCGGATGAGGCGTTCACGCTCCTTCTGCCGCTGGTAATCCATTTTGCCTTGGCTGACGGGAGACGCAAGATTTTGCGTCTCTACATCATTTGCAGGAGCTGGCGCGTTCTTGATTTCGAGCTGTTGCAGGGTGTCCAACTGCTTCTTCTGGAGGAAGTCGTAGATGCCGCCGAGGTGCTCGCGCACGCGGTGTTCGCCGAACTCATAGACCTTGCTGACGATGCCGTTCAGGAAGTCTCGGTCATGGGATACGACGATGACCGTGCCGTCAAATGCCTGTATGGCCTCCTTGAGCACATCCTTGCTGGTCATGTCCAGGTGGTTGGTCGGCTCATCGAGGATGAGCAGGTTGACAGGTTGCAACAGCAGGCGTATCATCGCCAGACGGCTCTTCTCGCCACCGCTCAGCACCTTGACCTTCTTGTCGGCGTTCTTGCCGCCGAACATGAAGGCACCCAGAATATCGTTGATGCGTGTGCGGATGTCCCCCACAGCGACATAGTCGATGGTGTCATGCACCGTCAAGTTCTCGTCGAGCAGTTGAGCTTGGTTCTGAGCAAAGTAGCCGATCTTAACGTTGTGGCCAATCTGCAGTTTGCCGTCAAAGGGGATTTCGCCCATGATGCACTTGACCAGTGTCGATTTTCCCGCTCCGTTCTTGCCGACGAAGGCGACCTTCTCGCCGCGCTTGATGGTGAAGGTCACGTCATGGAACACGTTCAGGGCACCGTAGTCCTTGCGCAGGTCCTCGGCGATGACAGGATAGTCGCCGCTGCGGGGTGCGGGCGGGAATTTCAGCCTCATGCGTGAACGGTCCACCTCATCCACCTCGATGCGCTCCAGTTTGTCGAGCATCTTGATGCGGCTCTGCACCTGGACGGCCTTGGTCGCCTTGTAACGGAACCGCTCGATGAAGTCCTCGGTATCGTGGATGAGCTTCTGCTGGTTCTCATAGGCGCGCATTTGCTGTTCCACGCGTTCCTTGCGCAGCTCCACAAACTGGCTGTAGCTCACCTTGTAGTCATAAATCTTGCCCAGCGAAATCTCGATGGTGCGGTTGGTCACATTATCGATGAACGCGCGGTCGTGGGAAACCAGCAGCAAGGCACCGTTGCGGTTCTTCAAAAAGGATTCCAACCACTGGATAGACTCAATGTCCAAGTGGTTGGTCGGCTCATCGAGCAACAGCACGTCGGGTCGGCGCAACAGCAGCTTGGCCAGCTCAATGCGCATGCGCCAGCCGCCGCTGAACTCACTGGTGGGGCGATCAAAGTCGCTGCGTTCAAATCCCAAACCGGTCAATGTCTTTTCTATCTCGGCCTCAATGTTCTCGCTTTGCATCAGGGACCGTAGTTCGGTCTTCTCGGCCACACGTTCGATGAGTTCCTGGTAGTCCTCGCTGTCATAGTCGGTTCTGTCGGCGAGTTCCTGGTTCATGTGGTCGATGGCGGCATCCATCTGCTGCAGGTGCTCAAAGGCGCGCTGGGCTTCCTGCTTGACGGTGAGTTCGTCCTTGAGTACCATCTGCTGCGGCAGGTAACCTATAGTGATGTCGGCTTGGCGTGCAACTGTGCCGTTGGTGGGCATTTGCTCACCGGTGATGATGCGTAGCATGGTGGTTTTGCCGGCACCGTTCTTGCCCACCAGTGCTATCTTGTCGCGCTTGTTGACGACATAGCTGATGTTCTCGAACAGCACCTGGCTGCCAAATTCCACCTTCAGTCCTTGAATAGAAATCATGTGAGAGTTGTAATTTTCAGGCTGCAAAATTACAAAAAAACCTAGATATACCAGATAATCCAGGCTTTCAAGATGTTCAGGAAACTCTAGAAGAGGCTCAGCGGTTTAAGTTCAATGCTGGCGCGAGCCCGTTTCACATAGTCGGGGTTGATGTCGATGCCGATGCTGCGACGGTTCATCTCATAAGCGATTTTGCATGCCGTACCGGTACCGCAGTAGGGGTCGAGTACGATGCCGCCTCTCGGGCAGGTGGCGACAATGGGCAGGCGATACAGCATGTCGGGGGCGACACAGTAGTGGGCGATACCCGATCGCTGCACACCGATGGTCCACACGTCACCGGGCACCATACCGTGTCCGACTTCAGGCTGCAGGTATTGTTCCTTGACCTTGCCTGATTTCTTGCGTCCCTTGTCATCGTTGCGGACAATGAGGCCATAGGTGTGACGCAACTCTTCATCGTTGTAATAGAAATCATCGTTCTTGACCAGATGGAACATGAACTCATGCACCTTGCGCAGGTGGTCATGGCTGCCTTGTGGCGAGGTCGTCGTCTTGTTCCACACGACCTCGTTGACGAGTTGCCAACCTTGACGGTCCATCATGGCAAGGACAACACGCCAGGGGATGCCCTGGACAAAGCCGTCGGTCGTGTCGTCTCCCATGTTGAGCCACAGTGAGCCTTGCGGCTTGAGCACTCGGCGGGCTTGAGCCATGGTCTGGAGCAGTTGGTTGATGAATTCGTCGGCTGTGGTGGCCGAGATGCTCTCGGTGCCCTGGGTGCGGCGGCGCCAGTAGGGTGGAGTAGTGACAATGCAGTCGATGCTCTCGCTCTCGATGTGATTCATCACGGTGGCGGCATCGCCTTGCTCGATGTGGGGCATCGTCGCCCGTCCCATGCGGAACACGATGTCGCGCTCCACCGAGTCCCTTGAATCGCTCATGGTGTTCTCTTTGTCCTCCGATTCTGGGCTTTCGGTCCCTGCCAGCATGTCGTTCAGCAGGGTAGCCGCACGGCGCGCCATCTTGTCATGGGCGATACGTGAGAAGGCTTCGTCGGCGAGCCAGGCAGCGATCAGTTCATCGGGATCAGTCTTGAACAAGCGTGCCAGCCTGAGAACCTGTTCGCGCTTGGGGCGACGTTCGCCATGTTCATATCTGCTATAGGCGGGCACATCGACCCCGATGGCCTTGGCAAGGTCTTTCTGGAGCTTGCCGCTGCTGATGCGCAGTTGCTTGATTTTCTCTGAGAACAGCATAATGAAGGACAAATTTGTTAGAATTTGACAAAATTAGTGCAAGTCATGGACAGAACAAAATAAAAGACGCAGTTTTTTATTTTTTATGTCATGACGCCGCCTGATTTATGGAAAATTAGTGCAAGTCATGGACAGAACAAAATAAAAGACGCAGTTTTTTATTTTTTATGTCATGGCGCCGCCTGATTTATGGAAAATTAGTGCAAGTCATGGACAGAACAAAATAAAAGACGCAGTTTTTTATTTTTTATCTTTTTTGTCCGCTAAAAACATCGAAGATGTTGGCGGTTCGAAGAACCGATTTCAATGAGAAAGACCATGCAAGAACCTCGGAGAGGTTCGCAGCTTGGTCACAGAGCAGACCGCTGCAAGTGCCTCGAAGAGGAACTTTTTGGTTGATTGGAATTTGGTTGTGGAAGTTCGTCTTCGACGCACTTGCTTTTTGGTATAGCTGTCACCAAGCTGCGCCCGTCATCGACGGGCTTGCATGGTGTTTTCCATTAAAGTCGAGTCTTCGACCCGACCAGCCTCTTCGAGGCAAGAACCAAGCCCATGATTCATAAGAGGCCAATATTTATCTTATTTTCAAATGATTACTGAGCCACTAAATGATTTTTTGCAGACACAATATGTCATGACGCCGCCTGATTTATATGAAATTCAGGCGATACTTTTGATTGAGACAAAAGTATCGCCTGAATATATCGTCCCTTGATAAAATCAAGAGGTCATTTTTTCTTCTTGCGGCGGTGCTGGTAGCGCCAGTGGTGCTGAATCGAGTGATACAGGTAGTGGCGGAAGGGGTGCAGCAACCAGTAATGGTAGAAAAGGAATGCCAGGAGGGCGGCAAACGAAGCTGCGTACACATTGTTCAGGTCGTAGTTGTAACCTGAATACTGCATCAGACCGATTTCCATCAGCAGGGACAAGACGCCCGTTGATACGGCAATGCCGATTTCCTGGTTAACCTTGCTGTGGTGGGGCAGGCGTGCCTTGGCATAATCAAGTATAAATACCAGGCAGGCAATGAAATACAGCACAAAGTGTCCAACATATTCAGCATAGGGAATGGAGTGGAATGCATTCAGCCCAAGGGGGTTCTTGGCAAATGTGAAATAGAGGACCAACAAAAGCATCACTGCTGTTGGAACTCCTTTAGGTATTGACAGGATGAAAGTTTTCATTTGGTGTTATTCAGTTTTTTCAGCGTGCAAAGGTAGTGCTTTTTTATTTAAGAAATGATACTTTATTAGGATTTTTTAATTTTTGGCTTGTTTTTTTAGGGTGGGATGGTGCCTAAGTGGCAGATATTTCCTATTTTTGCTCATTATTCTGAGGTGGCTATGATCAAGGATTTCTTTGAGATGACAAGGCATGAGCGTCGCGGGGCTATTGTGGTTCTGGTGACGATTGCCCTGCTGCTGGCGGCGACGTGTTTCACACGATGCCACCGCCGGGCAGAAGTGCCCCAGCAGGCAGATGTCATCCGGCAGTTTGAAGCAGAACTGGATTCCTCGACGGTGGAAATCTCCAAGCCTCTTCCCGAAAAGGCGGCGAGTCCAGCAGGCAAGCATCACAAGGCGTCTCCCAAGCGTTCCAAGCCCGCTCATTCGCCCAAGCCGTCCCCCTCGTCGCGTCCCATGGAACCGGTTCCTCAAATCTAACCATGAAGCGGCTCTCCAGAGGGGAAATCTCGGTGAGATGTTGCCAGTGTCATAGAATATACTTACTTTTGTAGCCGATCTTCTAATAACTATTCACAATGGCAAAACGAGTTGGATTTGCGACACGCTTGGGTGCCATCGCTGCTGCGGTGGGCTCGGCAGTGGGTTTGGGAAACATCTGGCGTTTCCCCTATGAGGCAGGTGAGAATGGCGGCGGTGCTTTCATTCTGGTGTATATCATCTGTATTCTGGTGATGGGCATTCCCGTGATATTGAGCGAGTTCATCATCGGTCGCTCGACACATAGCAACATGAAGGCGGCGCTGTGCAAGCTGTCGCCGGGCAAGAAGTATTATCTTTTTACCTATGTGTGCATTTTAGGCAGCTTTGTGGTGATCGGCTTCTACAGCGTGGTGTGCGGATGGATTATCGAGTACCTGTATCAGGCCGCACTGGGCAACCTGAGCGGGCACACGCCACAGGAGTATAGCGACATGTTCACCGCGTTGGTTGCCAGTCCCTGGCGCTGCGTCGGCTGGACGGTGATTTTCCTTGTCCTCAACTTCCTGGTGATGAGCCGTGGCATTGCTAAGGGCATTGAGCGCGTGGCGAGCATCATGATGCCGTTGCTGTTTATCATCCTTATCATCTTCTGTATCAACTCCTTGCTGTTGCCCGGGGCTACCAAGGGTCTGCGTTTCATGTTCGAGCCTGATTTCTCCGAATTGACGATGAAGGGTGTTCTCGCTGCCTTTGGTCAGGCTTTCTTGTCGCTCTCTATCGGTATCTCGTGCCTGGTGACCTATGCCTCCTATTATAAAGATGACATGTCGCTGGTCAAGGATGCGACGACAGTCGCTGTACTTGATACGATGGTGGCCATCCTGTCGGGCGTGATGATTTTCCCGGCGGTGTTCTCCTTCGGTGTGGAGCCGACGGCAGGTCCCCGTCTCATTTTTGAGGTTTTGCCGGGTATTTTCCAGCAGATGGCGGGTGGCTATCTCTGGGCACTGCTGTTCTTCCTGCTGGTGTTCTTTGCCTCGTTGACTTCTACCATCTCGTTGAGCGAGATACCCATCACCTTCATGATCGAGGAGCACAAGATGTCACGTCCCCGCGCCATCGCATGGACGGCACTGTTCACATT
>JAEEGL010215803.1_pt1 | contig 10239 bp, 6 predicted proteins | sample 9134231 | NCBI WGS metagenome assembly JAEEGL01 (sample SAMN16246548, study PRJNA631951) | gut metagenome | biome: gut microbiome; feature: rumen; material: fiber-attached | host: Bos | place: Iran: Karaj | collected 2018-10 | reverse complement strand
GGATGGCTTCCGAGTGTATTTCAACCAGATCCGTATGGTACAGCATGCTTTTTTCCGTGATTACGTCGCTGATCAGCCATACGGTATTGTAAGCATTTGTCAGCGCAGAAATCACCGCATCGCGGACAGCCTTGTCAGTCTCCCGCTGCTCCCGCTTCTCCGTGATATCCGAGATGAATACAACATAGATTCCGCCATAGGATTTCGTCACGCAGTAATGACCGTAATCGTCCACCCAGCGAATCCTGCCGTCTTTGCGGGTAATCCGGTATTCCGCATAATCCATCTGCTCCTCGCTGGTATCAATCTGCTGGACAATGGAGACGGTGATACTGTCATAGTCATCAGGATGCACCATTCCCCTGAAGGTGAAACCGGTCAGTTCTTTGAATTCCTTCAGATCCGCGCAGCCAAAGATGTCAAATACCGGCTTATTGGCGTAAATCAGTTCTCCCGGTTCTTCTGCTTTATAGATGAAAAATCCGCCGGGCATATGTCCGCCGATTTCCTCAACAACGGGGAGGGTCTCTTCTGTCAGATCAAAATGTCTTCCGATCATAAGAACTCCTTTGGCTGCCGGCGTTCACCCGGATTGTTTCCCTGCTACATTCAATACGAACGGCAGGGAAGACGCAAAGAAGCGGGCTGATCCGGAAATCCGGGATTTTATTCATTTCCTGCTCAAACGCTTATACAACGGCCAGCACAATCAGCGCAAGAGCAGCTTTTCCGGTGACCGGGTTCAGGGCGATCCGCCGGATAAAGGCGTGGACGGTTTCACCATTCGGCAGCGTTTCCTGAATGCTTTCCCAACTGCCGGTTTCACGCTGCCGGGCGATCGCGTCGACAAAGGGACTCCGGAATTCCGGATCGGTCAGGGATATGACCGCCTGCTGACCTTCCTCCATCCGGAAACCGATATACCGGTTCAGGAATTCGCGGTAGCTGCGGTTGGCACGGATGATAACCGCATCATGATCGCCGGTTTCCAGGACAGCCATGGGCAGCGTGCGGAAATAGCTGCCGTAGTCCTCCTGCAGATCTTCTTCCTTTGCGATCATGGACGGATCCTGCAGATTTATTTTGCTGACGCTGTCGTAATATTCGGTTTCACCCGGGTTTTCCAGACCGATCCGGAGACCGGTTTCATGCCAGCCCCGCAGCGCGTCCTGACTGACGGGCGGACTGAAGAAGTATCCCTGCACCTTGCCGGCGCCGATTTCCCGAAGGAACATAACCTGTTCCTCTGTCTCCACCCCTTCAACGATGGTGTTGATTCCCAGCCCCATAGCCATGCTGATCAGTTCCGTCAGGATGACCCGGCTCCTGTCGGATCCGTCAAACTCCCGCATAAAACGCATATCCAGCTTGATTGTGTCAAAATGAAGATTATGCAGCACATCCAGCGAGCTGAAGCCGCTGCCGAAGTCATCCATCCATACTTTGAAGCCTTTTTCCCCGAAACGTTCAATCTGCCGCTTCATAAAATCAAAATCGGAACCGATGACGCTTTCCGTAATTTCAATCCGGAACAGGCTCGGGTCGACCCCGGCCCGGTCCACACGGCGGGTAATCTCCTCCACCATATCGCAGGCGTCAAAATCCGTCCGGCTCAGGTTCACTGAGACCGGAACAGGAGGCAATCCTTCTTCCGCCTGCCGGCGGAGGAACTCCGCCACCTCATCCACCATATGCAGATCCAGTTTATACGCCAGACGGGCTTCCTCCAGAGCAGGGATAAATTCCGCCGGGGAAATCATACCTTTTTCCGGATCGTTCCACCGCGCCAGCGCTTCCCCGGTACAGATCCGGTTGTTGACCAGGCGGATAATCGGCTGAATCCAGGCACGGATATGTCCGCCGGCGATGGCGCTGTCCAGATGATCCGCAATATACTGCATCCTGGCCCTGTTCCGCGCGGCACTCGTGCTCAGGTCAGCCAGTTTCCGGCGGACATCCTCGCTCCGGTAGAAGGATTCCTTGTTGGAATACATATCCTGATCCGCGCGGCGGAAGAGCGCCAGGAAATCCGTATCCCTCTGCGGATCAAACACTGCGAAGCCTTTGGAAACCGACAGTTCCGCGTCCGGATGAACCGGATGACGGTTCTTCTGAAGAACGGCATCCTGCAGGAGCGCCTTTGAACGGGAAACGGTTTCTTCATCAGCTCCATCCAGCACAGCGAGGAATTCATCGCCGCCGATCCGGAACAGACGTTCCCGTCCGAAAACTTCCGTAAGGGCGTCCGCGGCCTGGATGATGATTCCGTCGCCTGTTTCATGGCCGCAGACGTCGTTGATCTGTTTCAGATTGTTGATATCGAAAATGCCGATGGCAAAAGAAGCACTTCCATCCCCGATCTGCCGGTTCAGCTGCGCCACTGTTTCCAGGTACGCGTTACGGTTGCTGACGCCGGTCATCAGATCACGCCTGCCCTGGGCGCGGGCATAGCGAATATATTCCCTCAGCCGGTCCTGGGTTTTCTGCAGCCGCTGCCGGATGGATTCGAAATCGCTCTTTCCTTCCGGCAAAGGATCGGGATCATCCCCGGCGTCACCACTGTCACCCAGGCGGATCTGCTGCGCCAGCTGCTCCACTTCGATTCCCAGTTCACCGGCTTCCTGATGCACTTTCCACAGCTTTTTCCGCAGGCGCCCCGAGATCATCAGCGTCATGCAGATGCCAGCTGCCAGCGTCAGAAGCACAGCGGCCAGCACAGTCCACAGCTGCTTTGAGATACGGTCATTGTACCAGCTGGCGTCAAAATCCACCGCCACGATGCAGGCAACCTCTCCGGTGCTGGTAAATACCGGGCTGTAGGCGCTGTAAAAAATGCCCCAGGCATCCTCGTAAGCCTGCTGATCCACGCTGCTGACGCCCTGAAAGGCAGCCACCAGCGCCGGCGTCGTGACGACCGGATCATTAAAGGTACCGGGGTCGTCCGACGGATCAAGCCCGAAGACGTACTGCCCGTTTCCCCGGTCATAAATGCAGTAAATGAATTCCAGCTCAATATTGTCGTAGAATGTGCGCAGGGTCTGCATGCCTTTTTCGAATTCCGGCGATCCGATGTCTTCTTCCGTCATATTGGCCAGGGCGTCACCGTCCATCATCGCGGCGGCCGTGTTCGAAATATCAAGCATCCGTTCGACAATCAGAGTACGCATCGCGTCACCGGACTGGGAAGAAAGAAGAAAGCCGATGACTCCTGTGACAAGAACGACAACAGCAGACAGGACGATAACCGAGGTCATCGTCAGGCTGAGACTGTTTTTCTTCCTCAACATTTATTCCACTTCCGATGTTATTTCAGGATTTATATGATCTTTTCAAAGCAAACGGCAGGTATCCGCTCACTTCAGCAACGGGGTTTTCAATATTATACCACAAACATGCGGTTTCACAAGCTCTTTCCGATCCGGCCGCATACACGGCCGGCACTTTTCCCTGCCCGGCTACGTCATCAGAGCAGGAAAACCAGTATGCACGTTCGTCTGCACGCAGTTTTCTTCCCGGCCGGATGAGGTTTGCAAGGAAACTTTAACGGTTTAGTAATTTTTTACAAAGCGGGGAAATTGCAAAATGCAGGTCATGTTTTCCGGACGATGAAAGCAAACGATTGCATGGGACAGACTGTTTTTTTATAAAAATATGTATTGACAAATACACCGGATATTGCTTATACTCAAATTACCGAAACCGGTTTAGTAAAGGAGAATACCGTGAGCGCAACGATCAGAGACGTGGCGAAATTCTGCGGGGTATCTGTATCCACCGTATCGAGGGTGCTGAACGGCTATACGGATATCAGCGAGGAAACGGCGAACAAGGTATTCGCGGCGATTGAAAAGCTGGATTTTGTTCCGAGCAACACGGCGAGGATGCTGTCCAAAAAGGATACCAGGATCATCGGACTGACGATTCCGGATATCAAGGACCCGTTTTTCTCCGAAAACGCGGCCGGCGCTGAGAAGCTGCTGCTGGAGAACGGCTACCAGATTTTTTACGGGAACATGGAGCGCAGCGCGGAAAAACTGATGAGCTTCCTGCAGCAGGCACGGCAGATGCGGTTTGACGGCCTGATCATCACGCCGGACGAGTGGACGGAAGAACTGCTGAACATGCTCCAGAAAATCCACATTCCGGTGGTGGCGCTTCGCAGAAGACCGCCGCAGAGCAGCGGGGTTCCCTTTGTGGACAATGACCATTACAAGGGCGCCATGGAGATGATGACATACCTTAGCGACCTGGGTCACACAAAGATCGCCCACATCGTGCTGCCGACAGGAATCGGGGAAATCCGCCGGGAAGCCTATCGGGATTTCTGCCGCATCCGCGGAATCGAAGCCAGGGATGTGAAAATCGATCTGCCGGCGAACAAACTGGATCAGGCAAAAGAAAACGGCTATCGGGCGATGCAGCAGATCCTCGCGGCATATCCGGACACGACCGCGGTCTTTGCGGCGACGGATCAGCTGGCGATCGGCGCGATGGTGTATCTGCGGGAAAAGGGAATGGCTGTTCCGCAGGATATATCCGTTGCCGGCGTCAACGATATGGATTATTCCTCCCTGCCGTGGTTCGACCTGACCACCATGTCCCTGAACCGTACGGAGATGGGGCGCGCCGCGGCCCAGATGCTCCTGGATATCATTGAGAACAGGCAGGCCCATCCGGAAAACCTTCTTCTCGGAACGTCCATAATTGTACGGGGAAGTACAATTAAAATATAAAAATGGAGGAAAGGAAAAATGAAAAAGGTCATCACGTTAACCCTCTGCCTTGCCCTTCTCTTTGCGGTGTGCATTCCCGCAAACGCCGAAGTGGCGCAAAAGAACTCGTTTACCATGTACAGCTGCTATGTTGAGGCGGAAGTGGCCGGCCTGGTGGAACTGTTCACCCAGGAAACCGGCATTGAAGTCAAGTATGTCCGCCTCAGCGCCGGCGAGATGCAGGCCCGGGTGGCAGCCGAAAAGGACAATCCCCAGGTTGCCATGATCTTCGGCATGGGCAATGACCTTTCTATGGCCATGGCGGCTGAAGACCTGCTGGATCCCTATGTTCCGGCGAATATCGACCAGATGGACCAGCGCTTTGTTGATCCCAACGGCATGTATGTTCCGCTGCAGATCATCGTCACCTGCTTCGGCAGCAATGCGGACTGGCTTGCGGAAAAAGGCCTGGAACCGCCGACCAGCTGGGACGACCTGCTGAAACCCGAATACCAGGGCGAAGTCTGCGTGGCCCATCCGGCGACCTCCGGCGCCGCCTATACCGTACTGTCCCAGACTGTACAGCGCCTGGGTACCGAGGAAGGCTTCAAGTACCTGAAGGAACTGGACAAGAACGTACTTGTCTACACCAAGGCAGGCGCGGCTCCCTTCACTTCCGCAGGCCTGGGTGAGGTCGGCGTGGCCATCGGCTATTCCGATAATGCCCAGACGGTGGTGGACCAGGGATATCCGCTGGTTGTTTCCTACCCGAAGGAAGGCGCCGGCTACGGCGTAACCGCAGCGGCGATGGTCAAGGGCGGCCCCGCGGACGAGCAGGAAGCGGCCCATAAATTTATCGACTGGCTGATCGGCGAGTCCGCCATGACGCTGGCTTACAGCGAGTTCAACCAGTATCCGCTGAACACAACGGTGCATCCGGAACCCAAGATGATCCCGATCGAGGATATTTACCTGATGGACTTTGACCCTGTGCTCTCCGCAGAAACCAAGAAGGCAAACTGCGAGACGTTTGAAAACGAGGTTCGCTCTTCCGCGGACGTCAAGTAAATCCATCCGCGGGAAGGAGCAGGCAGACCGGCTGCAGGAACAGACAGTACAGCCGGTCTCCTGCCGCTTCCCGGATTCACGGGAAACGGAACAACTGCCGGGACCGGGCGCAGAACCGGAATTCCTGACAGGATACCAGCCGGGCGCCAGCTGAGGAGGTAACTATGGATTCTCCGGGAAAAGCCAGGAAGAAAAGACAGAAGAGTGAAAAAAGGAAGGAATTCCTGCTGCTGATGAAGCAGCCGGGGCTGCTTTTTGCTATTATTGTCGTTTTTGCGATCCTGATTCTTTTCTGTATCTATCCGATCGTCCGCCTGTTTATTTCCTGCCTGACGGACAAGACCGGACAGCTGAACCTGGACAACATCAACTATGTCTTTACGAAAACAGACTTTTTCCAGGCGTTCTGGAACAGTATCAAGCTGGGACTGTTCGTCGGGCTGATGGCGACGATTGTAGGTTATCTTTACGCTTTTGCAATCACGCGGACAAAGCTGCCCGGGAAGAAGTTTTTCAACGTTATGGCGATCCTGCCGATCCTGTCCCCGCCCTTTGTGATCTCACTGGCCGTGATGCTGCTTTTCGGCCGCAGCGGACTGATCACAAAGAACCTGCTGCATATCCGGGGCAACAATATCTACGGATTCACCTGGCTGTCCATCGTCCAGATCCTTTCGCTTTTCCCGCTGGCCTACCTGAACCTGAAGGGTATGCTGGAAACCCTGGACAGCTCAGTTGAAAATGCCAGCCGGACGCTTGGCGCCAGCCGGCTCAAGGTTTTCCTGACGGTGACGCTGCCGCTGTCCCTGCCGGGATTCCTCAGTTCCTTCCTGATTATCTTTGCCAAATCCCTCTGCGATTTCGGCAACCCGCAGGTACTGGCCGGCGACTATAACGTGCTTTCGGTATCCGCTTACCTGCAGATTGTCGGACTGTTTGACCTGAAGACGGGATCCTTCATTGCCCTGTCGATTCTGCTGCCGTGCATGCTTGCCTACCTGATCCAGAACTACTGGGTGTCCAAGCGTTCCTTTGTCACGGTAACAGGCAAAGCCACGGGAACGGTGGAACTGATCGGCGAAAAGAAGATTGTGGTCCCGCTGTTTGTCACCCTTCTGCTGATGACGCTCTTTACGATCCTGATGTACGGGACAGTGGTCTATGTTTCGTTCGTCAAGACCTGGGGCGTGGACTGGTCCATGACGCTGGACAGCTATCAGTTTATCTTCAAGCGGGGCGCGCGGGCGATCAAGGATACGCTGCTGCTGTCCTCCGTCGCGACACCGCTGTCGGCTTTGCTGGGCATGCTGATCGCATTTCTGCTGGTACGGAAAAACTTCTTCGGGAAACGGCTGATGTCGGCGGCTTCCATCATTCCTTTCGCGGTGCCGGGCATTGCCCTGGGCATCGGATACGTGGCGGCATTCAATACCCGTCCGATCCAGCTGACGGGGACGGCGCTGATCATTATCGTCGCCATGGTCTTCCGGACGCTGTCCATCGGCGTTGAAACGGGATCCAACAGCCTCCGGCAGGTGGATCCGAGCATTGAGGAGGCGGCCGTCATCCTGGGGGCGGGGAACGCGAAGACCTTCTTCAGCGTTTCACTGCCGATTATGAAATCGGCCCTTTTCTCGGGCCTGCTGAATTCCTTTATCCGGTCCATGACCAGCGTCAGCGCTGTTATCTTCCTGGTTTCGGTCAACTGGAACCTGCTGACAGTCAACATTCTTTCGGAAATCGAATCCAACCGGCTTGGCGCAGCCAGCGCTTACTGCGTCGCCCTGATGGTGATGGTCATCCTGGCCGTCGGCGTCCTGGAGTTTATCGTGAACGGGCTCTTTGCCCGGAGGAGAAGATCGTATGAGTGAAGGACAGAAAAAACAAGAGGCGGTCGGGGTCGAGATCAGGGACCTGGTGAAAACATTTCCCGCCTATGATCAGAAAAACAAGGAGATCTACGCGGCGAACCATGTGACGCTGTCCGTGAAACCGGGTGAGATGGTGACGCTGCTGGGACCTTCCGGCTGCGGGAAAACCTCCCTCCTGCGCATGGTCGCGGGCTTCCTTATGCCTTCCTCCGGCGAGATCTATATCGGCAACCGGGAGGTCAGCAAGATTCCGCCGAACAAGCGCAATGTCGGGATGATGTTCCAGAGCTACGCGCTTTTTCCGCACCTGTCCGTCTATGACAACGTGGCCTACGGACTGAAACTCAAACATATGGGAAAGCAGGAGATCCAGGACCGGGTCAGGGCTATTCTGCAGCTGATGCAGATCGAGGACTACGCGAGCAGGTTCCCGAACGAGATTTCGGGCGGACAGCAGCAGCGCGTCGCCCTGGCGCGCGCTGTGGTGACGGAACCCAGCGTCCTGCTGTTTGACGAACCGCTTTCCAACCTGGACGCGAAACTGCGGGAATACATGCGGGAGGAGCTGCGGAAGATCCAGAAGCGGGTCGGGATTACCAGCCTCTATGTGACGCACGACCAGTCCGAAGCCATGGCGATTTCCGACAAGGTCATCATCATGCGCAGCGGAACGATCGAGCAGACCGGTACGGCCATGGAGATTTACGCGCGGCCGAAGAACCAGTTTGTGGCCGGCTTTATCGGCAAGGCGAATTTTATCCTGCCGGACGAAATCCACTCTGTTTCCGGCGGCCGGGCAGACATCACGCTGCTGGGCCGGCGGATGACGATCGAGGCGTCGGAGGAGTGCCGGAACGGAGAACCCTGCGTCGTCATGATCCGTCCGGAGGATATCCGGATTTCCCCGGAAGGAAACCTGAAAGCCAGGATTATTTCCAAGGCATATTTCGGCCAGTACATCCGCCACTTCCTGGAAATCGGCGGATGTGAGATCGAACAGATGGATTTTACCCAAAGCAACGCAGCGCTGCAGGAGGGCGACGAGATCGCGGTATCCCTTGTGACGGATTCTCTCCGCCTGCTTCCCGCCGACGACAATAAGGAAATCTGAAAGGATAAAGCGATGGATAATCTGTATGCGGAGATCCTGAACCTGGCCGCGGACGCGGCCCGGAAAGCGGGGACTTTCATCCGCGAGGCGCGGAAAACCGGCCTGCATGTGGACGCCAAATCGCGGATCGATTTCGTTTCAGACAAGGACAAAATGTCCGAAAACATGATCCGGGAGATGATCCTGGAGAAATACCCGGACCATCTTTTCTTCGGGGAGGAATCCGTCTACGGATGTACGCCGGAAGAGGAAAAGGCGGAGATTGAGGCCTTCCGGGACGAGGATTTCGTCTGGGTGGTCGATCCCATTGACGGCACAGTCAACTATATCCGGGATTACCCCCAGTACGCGATTTCCATCGGTGTCGTACATCACCGGAAAATCGTGGCCGGGGTTATCTATGATCCCTTCCGGGATGAGCTTTTCACAGCGCTGGCCGGGAAAGGCGCATTCCGCAACGGCGAGCGGATTCACGTTTCCTCGGCCCTGGAAGCCGGGGACGCGATCATCAATACCAGCATGCCGACGAACAGTATGCAGACCCGGGCGGACATGGTTTCCCGGATTCCGCAGGTATCCGAGACCTTCCAGTCCATGCGCGTCTGGAACTGCGCGGCGATCAGCCTGGCGTCCGTGGCCTGCGGCCGGTCCGACGCGGACTATGAGGCAGGCATTCACCTGTGGGATATGGCGGCAGGAATCCTGCTGGTCCGTGAAGCCGGCGGGAAAGTGTCCCGGATGGACGGCTCTCCCTGCACGCTGACCCAGACGGACGTCATCGCCAGCAACGGACAGGTGCACGCGTCGGCGGTGCAGGCGCTGAATCCGGAAAACAGATAAAAAGCAAAAGGTGAAGCAGATGGAACTGAGCTCTTCGGCGCTTCGGGCGAGGAAAAGACACATGAGAAGGAAAATGGTCAGGCAGCACTGGCCGCTTTATCTGTTCCTGCTGCCGACGATCATATATTTCCTGCTCTTCCGTTTTTATCCGATGTACGGTCTCCAGCTGGCTTTCAAGAATTACCGGATTCTGGACGGGATTTCCGGAAGTCCGTGGAACGGCGTGGAAAACTTCAGACGGTTTTTCTCCACCGCGGATTTCGGAAAGCTGATGTGGAACACCCTTGGCGTTTCTGTGTTTACGCTGATCTTCACTTTCCCCCTGCCGATCATTCTGGCGCTGCTGCTGAACCAGCTGCCCTCGCTGAAGTACAAAAAGCTGGTTCAGACCACGGTGTACGCGCCTCACTTCATCTCGACGGTGGTCATGGTGGGCATGATCTTCCTGTTCACCTCGCCCTCCTCCGGGCTGCTGAACAAGATCCTTGAGGCCATGGGCGGGAAAGCGATCCATTTCACGGCGCTTCCCGGCTGGTTTGTCCCGCTGTACGTGGCTTCCGAAGTCTGGCAGAGCACCGGGTGGGGAAGCATCCTGTATTTGGCGGCACTGTCCGGCATCAATCCGGAACTGCACGAG
>JAEEGL010182782.1_pt1 | contig 10239 bp, 8 predicted proteins | sample 9134231 | NCBI WGS metagenome assembly JAEEGL01 (sample SAMN16246548, study PRJNA631951) | gut metagenome | biome: gut microbiome; feature: rumen; material: fiber-attached | host: Bos | place: Iran: Karaj | collected 2018-10 | reverse complement strand
CAATATCTCTAACTATGAATATTTTAGATAGTATTAATATGAAGAAAATCATCAATTTAAATATTTTGTGTAACAACAAATATTCAAATCATGCTATAATTAAAGAAGATACTAAAAACGTTATACTATATGACTCATTAACTGATAAAGAAAAAGAGTATATTACTCAAGAAAAAGAAAGAATAAAGAATAGATTGTTAGTATAGGAGGGTATATGGAAAAGATAAAAAAGAGAATTGAAAAGAAGAAAAAAACTGCAGCTGATTATATATTACTAAGTATTTTTATCCTACTACTTATATTTGTAATATATTTATTGTTCAGATTAAAAGATGCTAAAAAAGAATATGAGTTAACAAAAGATGCAGATTTTACTATGCCAATAATAGAGACTAGATTAAGCGCAGTTAAAGTTAATGTTTCAAATAAGAAAAAAGATGATGTTATTACTTATAAATTGAATATAACGAATTATCGAAGTGATGAAGTAAATAAAAAAGAAGTTCAATATAAGATTTATGTAAAACCAGAAGTAAAAGCAGAGTATACATTAAAGAATAGAGAAGGTAAAAATGTATTAGATGAGAAAAACATAACTGAATACATTAAACTTCCTGGTAAAAAGAAAACAGTTGATTCATACACATTGAAGATAAAACTAAAAGAAGATGTGAAAGAACATAAAGAAGTAATAATATTTATAGAAGGGAAAAAGTAATATGGAATTGTTCGAAGAAGAAAAATTAGTATTAGAAGTAGATGGTGAAGAAAAAGAGTTTGATGTTTTATTCACTTATCCATGTGAAGAAACTGGTAAAGTTTATATTGGTTATACAGATAATACTTTTACTGAAGATGGTAGAAAAAAATTATTTTATTCAGCATATGATCCTGTTGTAGGTCCAACTGTTTTAGAAAAAGTAAAAACAAAAGAAGAAGTACAGTTAATTAAAGATATATTACGTGAAATAGATAGGAGTGTTAAAAATGGATTATAAGATATTTGAAGATATTCCTGAATTACAAAAAGAAGTAGATGAAGCCTATAAAGAATTAAACCAAGCTACAGTAAATAATGATAGAGAAAAAATCGATGAACAATTACCAAAAGTTTCTGAATTATCAAATAAATTAAATGATAGATTAAAAGACGTACAAGAATATGTAGATTCACATGACATAGATGAATATAGAGTAAGAGTAGATCAAGCTAAAGAAAGTTTAGAAGCTGCTAAAAAGCAAGGAAATCAAGAAGAATATGACTTTGCAGTAGCAAATCTAGAATTCGCTGAAAAGTATTTAGCAGATCTAGAAAAAATACGTGGTTTACTTCCACAAGATGAAGAAAAGGTTGAAGAAAAAGAAGAAACTATTGTTGAAGAAGACCCTAAAGAAGAAGCAATAGTAGAAGAACAACCAACTGAAGAGACAGCAGTAGAAGATGAAGTTGAAGAAAACAAAAGAAGAATCAATTTAGAAAGAATCAAAGCAAAAGCTGCATATTATTATGAATTAAGAAAAAATAAAGTAAAAGAAAAACTTAGTGAAGAACCAGTAGATTATGGAGATATGACTACTGATTTAAAAGAAGATATGATTGCTTTCTTAAATCTTCAAGAAGTAAGAGAAAGAGTATTAGATAGAATAGTTAGTATTCAAGATGAAATAGATGATTTATTCTTGGGTTCAGAAGAACAAGAAGATGAAAACTTGGAAGATAAATACATCCAAGTAGAAGAATTAGAAAATAGATTAAAAGCACAATATATCATGAGAGACTTAGTAACTAAAGTAATTCAAGATTATGAACGCAGTCTAAGTGTTATTCCAAGAAGTAAACTAAATCAATATTTAGAAAGAATTAAAGAAGATCAAGAATATCAAAGTCATAAAGAAGAAAATGTTGATAGAATACTTGATAACATAGATAATAACTTTGATTTTAATGATAATGTAAATGATGATTTAGAAGAAAGTCTAACACGTGATATTCAAAAGGCAGAATTAAAATATATTACTAATAGAAATAAATCAAAAGAAACACAAAGATTACTTAAAGAAGTAGAAGCTAAAGCTTTTGAAGAATTTGATAATTTAATTGGTATCTATAAATCAATATCAAATAAAGATATTCCATCAAGATATAGAGAAAATATAAATAGTAAAATTAAATCTATAGGTAGTAGTATTTCTACTTTTAGAAATAATAGAAAAAATAATGAAGAGACAACTCCTGAAGATAATCACATTGATATTGATTATTCAGTAGTAGATAATGATTCAAATCAAGAATTTGATTCTAAAGATCTTGCAGAATTAGAAAGAATGAGTTTAAAGTCAGAAGCTAGAATAGATGAATTACAAGAAAGAATTAAAGAACTAGAAGAAGAAAAACGTGTATATGATGAACAAGCTAAAGAGTGTTGTGATGAGATAATCGCAAAATCACAAGAATTAAAAGAATTAATGGAAAGAAATGCTTCTAAAGAAGAAAGAGATAATAATAAAGAAGAAAGAACAAAATCTTTATCAAAATTAGATTTTGCTAATTCTAAAATAGATGAATATCAAGAATTAATAAATCAATTAAATCAAGAAATTGAAGAAGAACAAAAAGAATTAGATAGTATTACAGAACAAATAAATACTGCTAGAGAAACAAATGTAGATCAAAATGATAATGATATAAATGTTAATTTAGATTTAGATAATAATAATAATGTTGCTACATCAGATGATGACTCTTCTGATCAAGGAGATAATGATTCACAAACTGATCAATCAGACATACTTGATCACTTAGGTGAAGACATCGAACCATCAGTTGATAATCAAGAACCAGAAGATAATCAAGATTTTGATGATGACGATGATTATGATGAAGAATATGATCCTACTGCCATGGATGAATTAAGAATACCTGGTATCATCAACAAGTTAGTAACTGATCCTGAAACAGGAGATCCTATCTCTGTAAGCAAAATAGATAAGATAATTGTAGATAGTTCTAAAATTTCAGTAAAACAAAAATTTGCAAAAGAATTTGTTACTGATGCTGCTATTTATGGAGTATTTGCATTCGCATCATGTGCTATTAAAGCAATACCATACATAATAGATAAAGCAGTATCAAAATTAAAACTATTATTAAATCCAGCTTCAAAGGTTAAATTAGAAAAAGTTGCTAAAAACTACGATACAGAATTAACTGAAGAAGAAAAAGAAATATTATTACGTAAATTTAAAAATAATGTTGCTAATTCAGATAGATCTGTAGAAGGAATCTTATCAGTAATTAGAGAGAAAAATGATCAAAGAATAAGAGAAACTAAAATTAGTAAAAGAAAAGAAAAAGTTGTAAATCTTTATAATAAACTATTAACTAATTATAATGAAGCACAAGAAATTAAATTAATGATTGATAGTTTAAGTAATGGAGATATAACTATCGAAGAAATATGTGAAACATTAAAGATTGAGAAAACTGATGAATTAACAAGAGAAGGTCTAATAGAAAGACTTAGTAAAAAAAGAGAAAAAATCCTATCAACAGCTTGTAAAGATATAAGTAAATTCTATCAATTAAATAGTAAACTAAGAGAACTATATGATGGAGGTATTGGAGTTCATTCAAATACTGAATCCATAAGAGCTATAGAATCAAGAGTAAATCAACGAAAAACAGTACGATTTGGTAAGGATATAAGTACTGCTGAAGGTGTTGAATTACGTGAAAAAATTGATGAATTAGGTCAAATCTTAGATTTAGCAGTTGCTCAAAATGATAACGAAGCTGCTTTAAAAGCATTTGTTGGTATACAACAAGAAAATAAAAAAGCAGAAGAAGTAGGAATGACATTCATTAGAGTATTGAAAGGAAATCTATTTCCAGCAGGTATTCCAATTATTCCAGTTGGAAGAGGTCATGTTGGTGTTGGTAATTTCGATCCAGTTTCTCATGAAATGGATTATCGAACTGATCCATTTGTAAGACAAGTATTAACATTTGCTGGAACAATGGTAACTTTGACAGCAGCAGTTAATAACTTTATGGAAAACTATGGATTAAGAAGAGTAGCTGAAGAACAAAGAGCCCTTGAAGAAAAACTTCATACGCAAGGAGAACAATTACAAGGATACGATGATGAATTAATAGATGGAATGAAAGCTCAAGATTCATTAATGATATCTGGAGACAAGAATTTCCATGAATTAAATGATACTTATTGGACAGATCCAGGTAATTATTTAGTTAATGACCCTGCTCATCACCAAGAATTAGCTGAATTATATAGTACAACTCAATCATCATATCAAGAAATTGCTGATTTGTTATCAACAGGTCAAATAACGCCTTTAGAAGCAGCAGAACGTCATGCTGAAATAACAAGTACACTTGAAGAAATAACACATGAATTATTTGAATCAGCTAAACCAGGTATGGAAGAATATATGAGAAATCATCCTCAATTCGACTATTCAGCATTACATGGAGCAATAGAAGAATTTGAAAGAAATCCAAATTCTCTTACAGCAGAAAATAATGCCTTAATGGAAGCAATTAGAATTGGTGAAGATTTGGCTACTACAGCTGTTACAACAGCTAAGCCTCATTGGTTACATGATATGATAGGTGTTTTAGGAGCACTTACACTTGCACATCAAGCAAACAAAACATTTGGAGATGTACCACAAGAAGAACCAGTTTCATTAGCTGAACTTGTAGACAAATCAATTGAGTTAGATGAAAAAATAGCTGAAGTAAATGAATCAAAAGAAAAAACAGATGATGTTGACGACATGATGAAAGATGAAGATAATAACAAATCTAAAGAAGGTAAAACTACAGGTAAACATTAATAATAAAAGAAAGTAATATACTTTCTTTTTTTTGACCACTATCAACAATTATGATATTATTAGTATGGAAACTAAGGAGTATTTATGAAACTAAATAATAAGTTAAAAGAAAAAATATATAGAAAAAAAACAAAAGAAGAACAAGAAAAAAAGAAAAAACGTCTTCAAGAATTATTAATTATAATTCCTGGTTTATTAGCTACTCCTAAAATAAAGACAACAAAGAAAAAAGAACAAAAGAAAAAAGACTTAGAAACAGTAGAAATAATAGAAGTTAATAAAAAAAATAAAGAAGAAATCATACCTCATGAAGAAACCCAGTTAGAAGAAAAACACCCCGAAGAGAAAAGTGTTAATTTAGAAGAAAAAGAAATAACAAATATAACTAAAAATAAAGATGATAAAGAAAAAACTGATCCTCTTGACATTCTAATAACAACTCTTATTATTAGTGCAACTAAAATTGATAAACCAAAGAAAGAAAAGAAACCCGAAAAAAAAGTTGAAGAAAAAACTCAAGAAGAAAAAGAAGAATTTGAACAAATAGCTTCATCTAAAATAATAGAAAGATATCATGATAAATTATTAGATATAAAACATGAATTAGGTGAGATAGAACTAGAATATCAAAAAATTGAAGAAGAGTATGAAACCATCTATAAAGATAAAGATATCAAAGAATTAATAGAAAGATTAGATATATTAATAAAGAAGATAGAAGAACTTCAAGTAAAAATAGATGTTCCTAACTCTTATGATGATAAATATATTTTTGATTTAGTTAATAGTTATATAGAAGACTTTAGTAATCAAAAAACAGTTGAAGATATTAAATCATCAGAATTATATATTGAATTATATAACAAGATAGAAGAAATAAACGAAGAGAAAGATAAATTACAAAAAGAAATAGATGAACGAGAAGATTTAATAGAAGATAGTGAAAAAGACTATGATAAAGTTAAAAATAAACTTGAAGAATTTAAAGATGATGAAGAACAAATAGAGAGATTCATAAATGATGCTTATAAAGAAGTAGATAAATTATATGCATTAGTAAAGAATGCAGTCACTATTAAAGAAAGAGTATTAATAAGAGAAAGACAAGCTCATTTGTTAGCTAACCTAATGATAATGGCTATAGCCACAGATTTAGCTATTAATAGAAATCAAAATCCACGAGCTTTAGCAATTAAAGTGGCTGTAGGAACTTATTTACTAAATCATATTATGAATAATCAATTTAGATATAGAGAAGAAGTAAGATACGATGTTATTAATTATACTTATGAACTACAAAAAAGTATCAATTCAATAGATGATATTAAATACTTATTAGATAAATCTTCTGCTGATATTAAAGAAATAATAGAAAAATTTAAAAATGAATATCAAGAATTTATTGATAATAATGATGAATTTAAAGAATTAATGAATGATTTAGAAGAATTGTGTGATAAACTAGATGAGAAAAAAGAAGAAGTAGAAAAAATGAAAAAACAAGAAGAAGATTTATTAAGAGATAATTCTCATAAAATTAGAACTCTAACTTAATTGTAAATGTTATGTAATATTTAAAAATATTTATAAAAAGAGTATGTAACTATGATATAATTTATTATGAAATGGAGAAGATTTTATGTTGTTATTAACAAAAGCAGTATTAGCTGCTTGTCTAGGATTTTTATTATCAGTAATACTAGGATTATTCTTATTACCATTACTTAGACATTTTAATATAGGACAAAAAGTAAGTTCATATGTAGGTAAAACTCATATTAAGAAAAATGGAACTCCAACTATGGGAGGATTAATATTTATTATACCCACTATATTGATAACACTTGGTTTATTATTAACTGGTAAAGTATCTTATACATCTAATATGGGAATAGTATTATTAGTGTTTATTGGATATGCCTTAATTGGATTTTTAGATGATTTTTTATCTATAAAAAGAGGTAATAATGAAGGCTTAAATGAATATCAAAAATTAATATTACAAGTATTAATAGCTATTGGATTCTTCTATATTTATATGAGAGGTGGAGGACAAACTGCTTGGATAGTTGGAACACTTCATATTGATATAGAAATGACTTGGTTATATGGATTATTTATCTTATTTATACTAGTTGGAGGAAGCAATGCTGTTAACTTAACTGATGGACTAGATGGTCTAGCGGGTGGTCTTTCAGCTATAGCTTTTGTAGCCTTTAGTTTGATATCATTTGTCGTTGGATTTGAAGATATAGGAATCTTTAGTTTGATTCTAGCTGGATCACTTTTAGGATTCTTAATGTATAATACTCATCCAGCTAAAGTATTTATGGGAGACACTGGTTCACTTGCCTTAGGTGCAGTAATGGGAGCTATTGCTATACTTACTCATAGAGAATTAACTTTAGTAGTTGTTGCAGGAGTATTTATAATTGAAACATTATCAGTAATTATTCAAAACTTTTCAGTACTAGCTTTTAAGAAAAAAATATTTTTAATGACACCATTACATCATCACTTTGAAAAACTAGGTTGGAATGAACAAGATATTGTAAAAGTATTTTGGGTAATTGGACTAATTTGTGCTACAGCTGGAATAATATTTGGAGTATGGATATAAGAAGAGGATAATCCTCTTTTTTATTGAAATAATATATGATATAATAAAGCAAGAAAGAGGATGATGATATGATTCTAATAGAATATGGTCTTATTATAATTGCTATCATAATTTCTATGTCAGCACAAAGTTTTATCAAATTATGGTACAGTAAGACATCAGCTATGAAAAATACAAAAGGATTAACAGGAAAAGAAGTCGCAAGAACAATATTAGATAAAAATGATTTACATAATGTTAAAGTTGAACCAATTGAAGGACAATTAACAGATCATTATGATCCTTCTACTAAAACAGTAAGACTATCAGAAGGAATTTATAATGAAAAGTCAATTGCTGCTATATCAGTCGCATCACATGAATGTGGTCATGCTATTCAAGATAAAAATGGTTATTTGTTTTTGATGATAAGAAGAAAACTAGTACCATTTGTAAATTTAGCTTCAACACTTGGTTATATCGCAATCGTAGTAGGTTTAGCTTTTTCAATGTTAAAACTATTTGAAATAGGTATAATTGCTGAATGCGTTATCTTACTATTCCAGTTAGTAACACTTCCAGTTGAATTTGATGCTTCAAGAAGAGCATTAAATAAAATTGATGAATACCAAATGGTCACAACTAGTGAACATAGATATGCAAGAAAAATGCTTACCTCAGCAGCTCTAACTTATGTAGCCGCAGTAACTTCAACATTACTTCAAATTTTAAGATTAGTTTTAATTTTTAGAGGAAATAGAGATTAGTAAAATGATTAAACTAGTAGATAATATAAATGAAGCAGAATATATAACACATGCCGCTACAATGCATGCTGATGAATTATTTGCTACAGCTTTTCTAGAATTATATAAAAAGAATTTAAAATTATTTAGAACTAATCAAATTAATGCAAGTGATTATAAAGATAAAATAATTTATGATATTGGTTATGGAGAATTTGATCATCATATGCCAGATGCCAAAGTAAGACCAAATGGTATTAAATATTCTTCCTTTGGTCTATTATGGGAAAAGTATGGAAAAGAATATTTAAAAAATGAAAAGATAGATAAAATTGACGAAGTATATGACTATATAACAAAAGACTTAGTTGAACAAGTTGATGCTAATGATAATGGTCAATTTCCTAAAATAGAAAGTAATCATAGAGTAACTACTTTACCTGATATTTTTAAATTGTTTAATCCAAAAGTGTTTTCTAATGAAGAAGAAAACACACAGTTTATAAAAGCAGTAGAAGTAGCTAAAGTTTTATTAGAAGAAGAAATATTATATTCAATCACAAAAGTAAAAACAAAAGAAATAATATTAGAAAAATTAAAAAATAATGATAATAAAAAATACTTAGTATTAGATAAGTATTTACCATATGAAGAAACAATTCTAACAGAAGAATTAGGTAAAGATATACTATTTGTAATTTATCCATCTAAAAGAGGAGGATACGCTCTAAAAACTGTACCTAAATCAATAGAAGATCGTTCCCTAAGATTACCACTTCCAAAAGAATGGAAAGGTCTAAGAGATAAAGAGTTAGAAGAAAAATCAAATATCAAAGGTTTAATTTTCTGTCATAGTTCACAATTTATCGCTACAGTAACATCGCTAGATGTTGCTATAGAAGTAGTAAATAAAATCATAGAAAAAGAGGTTTAATATGAAAAGAATGTTAATAAAAAATGTATTTAAAATAACTATTATAATTTTATTCGCATGTCTAAGTACTTATTATATATATAATAAGTTTCATAATGAAAGAAGTGTAGATTATTCATCTGATTCTCTAGATATTACTTTTAGAGAAGAAAGTGGAGATAAAATAACTATTGATAAAGTTACTCCATTAAATGATAGTGTAGGATTATCATCTAAATCTTATGAATTTACTATTAAAAATAATTTAACTGAAAAAATAGGAGTTACAATTAAATTAGTAAAAGATGAAGATGCTATCTTAGAAGATGATTGTTTAGAAAGATCAATTCCAGAAAAATTTATAAAAGTAGCTATCAAAGAAAACTCTAAATTAAATGAAATACATACAATTAATGAATTGATTGATCAAAACCTTTTATCCACGACATTAGAACCTTTAGAAGAAAGAACTTATAATGTTAGAGTATGGACTTCAAGTGAAATGAGTGAAACTAATGAAGATCTTCATTATCATGGTAAAATATCAATATTAGAAAATAAAGATATTGAAACAAGGAGTTAATATGATAGATTTAAATGTATTATATAATCGTAATGAAGAAAAAATAGTATTAAATGAAACATATACAATACCTCAAGAATTAATCACAGACACTAGAATCAAATCTCTTACGCCAGTTAAAGTAACAGGTTATATTAATCTAGTACAAGATGAAGATTTATCAGAACAAATTTACATTAACTGTGATATTAAAGGAAGAATGATGTTAGAAGATTCAATATCATTAAAAGAAATACCATATGATTTTAATATTAAATATGATGATTATTTAGAAGAAAATTTAAAAAATAATGAAAATAGACTTGATATATTTCCGTTTTTATGGGAAAATATAGAACTGGAAGTCCCAATAAAATATACTAAAGAAGAAAATTTGGAAAAATTTCATGGAAGTAATTGGCGAGTTGTTTCAGAAGATGAAATAGAAGCCGAAGAAGATATAAATGATAATAATCCATTTAAACAATTATTGGACGATTATAAAAAGGAGTGATTAATAATGAAATTAAATATCCAACTATTTGCTGTCCCAGATCAT
>JAEEGL017086184.1_pt1 | contig 10240 bp, 9 predicted proteins | sample 9134231 | NCBI WGS metagenome assembly JAEEGL01 (sample SAMN16246548, study PRJNA631951) | gut metagenome | biome: gut microbiome; feature: rumen; material: fiber-attached | host: Bos | place: Iran: Karaj | collected 2018-10 | reverse complement strand
TCGTATTATCACCCTTAATAGAAATCCTTATAAAAGCAAAAGCGGTCATAGATGGATTTAATAAAAATATAAAAAAGAATAACGCAATAATCGCCAATCAAAACTCTGCAAAAAGGGACTGTCAACTACTAATTTGGGTTTTCTTTGCTAAACAGCTTAAGGATACACTGCGTGAATATAACAGGGTTTTATCTGGGTTGGAACGAGGAATAAAACAGGTCGAGTCACGAATTAAAGGGCACGAGGATAGTATAAAAACATATGACGAGACAATCAAAGAGAAAGAATCTCAACTCACTAGTGTTGTCCCGACTGTAAATGCAATTAACAAGATTTTAGATGGCTTTGGTTTTAATGGATTCTCTCTAGCTGAAAACCATAAAAAGCCCGGAACATACATAATCATTAGGCCAGACGGTACAGATGCAAGCAGAACACTAAGCGAAGGAGAACATAATTTTATCTCTTTCTTATACTTCTATCATTTGTGTTTTGGAAGTCAGACCAATACCGGCATAACAAACGATAAAATACTTGTTATTGATGATCCGATTTCCAGCTTAGACAGTAATGTTTTATTTGTAATTGCAACGCTTGTTAAAACGATTATTCAATACTGCCTAAGAGGAGAAAGAGGAATAAAGCAAGTCTTTATTCTTACTCATAATGTATATTTTCACAAGGAAGTAACATATTTGGGAAGTAGAGAAAATTTTTCACAAAACAAAGCAACATATTATATCATCCGCAAGAAAGATGAAAAAAGCTATGTTGTATTATGTGAAGAGAATCCTATAAAATCATCATATGAAATCTTATGGGATGAGCTTCGAAATCCAACCGAGTCATCAGTAAAAAGCGTTTTTAACACAATGCGAAGGATTCTGGAGCATTATTTCCAGGTAATAGGTGGAATTAAATACGAAGAGTGTATTAATGAATTTGAAGGAGAAGACAAACTCATTTGCAAGGCTTTAATTGCATTTATAAATGATGGATCACATTCTATTTTTGACGATTTGGTCGTATCTTTTGATGAATCATCTTTAGAAAACTATCTTCGTGTGTTTAAGCTGATATTTGAACGGCTACATCATATTGATCACTATAATATGATGATGAGGGTCAATTCAAGTATGCTGTAGCCAAGGTGTTATAGTCAATTGATGGAAAGGAACAAATGTATGGGTTATGATTCTGATGATAGATTATTACGTTCGGGTGTGGGTATTAATGAAAAGCACGAAAAGATTGTAAATAGCAGATTGATGCTTAAATCTTTTTTACCATCTTTCAATTATGATGATACTAACGGTCTAAAATATCATTATACATCACCGCAAGGGCTTAAAGGGATTCTATCTACTCGTACATTATTCTTTACAGACAGTCAATTTCTTAATGATTTTAGAGAAAAGATAAATATCAATTCTGAACTAGAATTGTTCTGGCGTAATAATATTAAGCGGTATGATATCGGTTTTCAAAATTTGCTTAACAGGATACGCGTAACCAATTATGAAGATAGTGGCTTCTCATATATAGATCGAAGCACCGATGAATTGTGTAGGTATTTTGTTTTGTCGTTGTCAACGAATGGCGATAGTCTATCAATGTGGAAATATTATTCAAAAGCAAATGACTATGATGGCTATTGCCTTGAATTGTTCAATATGGCATTAAGTGATGAATGGATCGATAGAATAACTGGGGTGGCTGTTATTGCTAGCCAGATCAAGTATTATTCCGATGAAAAGCAGCAAATACTCTTAGACATTATTAATCGTCTATATACAATCTGGAAATCATATCAATTTTCTGAAATGCTTGACAAAAAAATAATACAAGAATTCACTTCTTGGATATCAGTTGAGGCTTTATTCTTCAAAGATGAATGTTTTGAAGACGAAAGAGAAACACGATATGTTGCAATAGTGCCAAAAAGCGAACTCTATCATCTATATTATGAATATAAAGGGGTTAAATACAAAATGTATGATTTTAGAATTGTTAACGGAGCGCTTGTCCCATTTATAAAAATGCCCTTCAATGATTGGAATTTAGAAGAATGCTGGGCAATAAGAAGTATCCGGATTGGTCCGTCCGGCAATGATAGACAGAAGGAAGCTGGTTTGAAACAGTTCATCCAGTCCCTTGATTATAAAATGGCAGATTGTAGAATAATTCAGTCAGATATTCCTGTGCGATACTGATTGTATTATCCACTAATATTTCGTTCATGCTTGATCCAACTAACGAATTTTTGTATTATATCATTGTGTTTTACTCATTCACAGCGCCGGTTTGTTATCACATGATAACGAAATGATAACAAAATCAAGGATAGCCAGTAGAATAGGAATAATCTGAATAATCAGAGTCACTCAGAACACCAGAGATCACAGAAATTAAACAAAATCAGTTTGGTAGCAATGAATGGGAGTAGTATTCAGGAAGCAAGTACGCGGTGTGCGCGAAACCTTACTCCGCAGTGCGGAGTCGCGACTATTGATGTTGCGGAAACGGGTTTCATTTTGCAGGCACTCTTCAGTGTGCCTGCATTTGTGTTATCATGTGATGTCTTTTGATCGCGACACCGCAAAGAAGATTGTCTGTTTGCTTTCAATCTTCAGCCTCGCATGATAAAATAAGGTGATTCCCTGCAGGAGATTGAGATATGTGGCCCAGGAACAGATATGCCGGTTCCCGGCCTGTCTGCCCCCGTTCCCGGGAACACAGGGACAGTGCCCGTACGGGCAGGAGGAAAAATGCGCACTTTACTTGAATTGTACTGGACGTTTGTGAAAATCGGCTGCGTCACCTTCGGCGGCGGATACGCGATGCTCCCCATCCTGGAGCGGGAACTGGTGGACAAGCGCCAGTGGACCACCATGGACGATCTTCGGGATTATTTCTCCATCGGCCAGTGTACCCCGGGCATCATCGCGCTGAATGTCTCCACTTTCATCGGTGAGAAACGCGGCGGGGTCAAAGGCGCCCTGATGGCGACCGCCGGATTCCTGACAGGCCCGATCATTATTATCCTGGTCATCGCGGCCTTCCTGCAGAATTTCGCCTCATACCCGGTGGTCCAGCACGCCTTCGCCGGAATCCGGGTCTGTGTCTGCGTACTGATCCTGCAGGCCGTGCTCCGGCTGTGGAAAAAATCGGTGGTCGATCCGTTTACGCTGGGTATTTACCTGGCCGTCTTCGCGCTGAGTCTTCTGTCCGGTTTTCTGCCGTTCAAAATCCCGGCCGCGGTCCTGGTGATTCTGTCCGGCATTGCCGGCATCCTGGTGGCGAACCGCAAAAACCGGAAAGCCGGAAAGGCAGGTGAAACCGAATGACCCTGCCGCTGCTGATGTACGAGTTTTTCAAGACCGGCCTGTTTTCCGTGGGCGGCGGCCTTGCCACCCTGCCTTTCCTGTATGAGATGAGCAGCCGTCATCCGGAATGGTTCTCCGTTTCCGATATCGCCGATATGATCGCTGTTTCGGAGTCCACCCCCGGCGCCATCGGAATCAACATGTCCACCTACGCGGGATTCCGGACTGCCGGTATCCCCGGCGGCATACTGGCCAGTTTCGCGCTGGCGCTGCCCAGCGTCATCATTATCCTGATCATTGCCCGGTTTCTGAACAAATTCCGCCGGAACCCGCTGGTGGAAGGCGCGTTCTACGGCCTCCGTCCCGCTTCCATCGCCATGATCTCCGTGGCCGGCCTCAATGTGGTCAAAGTAGCCCTGGTCAATATGGCCGCGCTGGCGGAAGGAGGCGGCGGCTGGGGAGAATTCTTTATCTGGAAAGCGATTGCGCTGGCGGTAGTCATCTTTGTCGCCCAGAGAAAGCTGAAGTGGAGCCCGATTATCTTTATTGCCCTGTCCGCCGTCATCGGCGTCGTCTTCCGGTTCTGATCCGGCGCGGAAAATCCCGGCATGAAAAACGGATGCGGCCAATCCGTCCGCGTCCGTTTTTTCATGCCGCCTTTTCGTCCTCCCGGCTTTTTCCCCGGACAAGTACGCTCCGGGAATAGCGGATAATCAGCAGCGTGGAGCAGAGGATCCAGCCGACGGGATACGCCAGCGCCACGGCCACAAACCCGGCGCCGACCGCTTTGGTCACCGCCAGGTATACCTGCCGGAACGCCACGAAGGAAATCAGCATGATGACGGTCGGCATGGTCGCGTCCCCCACGCCGCGCAGCGCTCCCGCGTAAATCTGGTTGAAGCAGATCGCCAGGTAGAAAGGCGTCACAATCCGGATAAACCGGATGCCGTATTCGATGACGTCCTCTTCCGGGGAGAAGATCATCATCAGCGGCCTGGCCAGCACGAATACCAGCAGGCCCAGGACCGCCGTCGCGATGATGCTCATGAACACCGCGGTGCGCACACCCTTCCTGGCCCTTCCGATCCGTTTCGCTCCCCAGTTCTGGCCCACGAATGTTGTGGAAGACATGCTGATGCTCTGCACCGGGATCAGCGCGAAGGCGTCAATCTTGCCGTATACGCCGTATCCGGCCATGCAGGCGGACCCGAAATTGTTGATATATGACTGGACAAACACGTTCGAAAACGACGTGATGGCCGCCTGGATACTGCTGGGCAGCCCCAGCCGGAGTATCTGGCGCAGCGAGTTCCGGTCGATGCGGATTTTCCGCCAGCGGATGCCGTAGTTGCCCTTCTCCATGCTCAGCGTCACCAGAATGAGCAGCGCGGACAGGACCTGTGAAAGCACGGTCGCCAGCGCGACGCCGTCCACCTTCATGCCGAACCCGAGGACAAACAGCAGGTCCAGCCCGGTATTGAGCAGCGCCGAGAGGATCAGGAAATACAGCGGCCTCCTGGAATCGCCGACGGCACGAAGAATACCGCTGCCGAGATTGTAGAACAGGATACCCGCGATCCCGGCGAAATAGATGGACAGGTAAAGGCTGGAATCCCCGAAAACGTCCTCCGGCGTCTGCATAAACCGGAGCATGGGCGTAATCATGAACTGACCGATCACCGTGGCGATGACGCTCATCAGGAACGTCACCGCGACTGTGGTATGCACCGCCTTGCTGAGGCCCTCGTCGTCGTGCGCGCCGTACCGCTGGGAAATGACGACAGAAGCGCCCGTCGCGAGTCCCGCGCAAAACCCCACCATGGTGTTGATAATCGGGCCGGTGGATCCGACCGCCGCCTGCGCCTGTTTTCCGACAAACTGGCCTACCACCAGCGTGTCCACGGTATTGTACAGCTGCTGGAACAGAAGCCCGATCGCCATCGGAATGGAAAAGCGGATCATATGCAGCCAGATACTGCCTTCCGTCATGTCGGAATCCGTCCGGGCCATGATACCGCCTCCTCTCCTGTCCGTGTTGCATTGACTTTCGTCAATCACTTTCTGCCCCGGATCATATCACAGATCCCGCCGCCGGACAATGGCTGTTTTCTCCTCCGGGCCGGTCCGGAACGGCGCCGCGGAACGGGGATGGAACCCCTCCGATTTGATTTATTCCGAAAAATGAGTATAATGGTCGGAACCGGGACGCGGCCCCGTGCCTCGTCCCGGTTCTGATAAAGGCTTTATGATTCCTGATATATCTGTTCAGTATTGAATAAAATGACAGTTCATCCCCTTTCCGGGGAGAATATTACATACGATGAATTCGGGAAAGTGTGGTTTATGAATATCAATGAAACGATGATGCAGTTCTTTGAGTGGTATCTGCCCAATGATGGTTTATGGTGGAAACGGTGCGCCGCCAAGGCGGGAAACCTTCACGACCTTGGCATTACCCGGGTCTGGCTGCCCCCGGCTTATAAGGGAACCAGCCAGGAAGACGTGGGATACGGCGTTTATGATATGTATGATCTCGGTGAGTTCGATCAGAAGGGGACCGTCCGCACCAAATACGGGACGAAAGAAGAATATCTCGACGCAATCAGTTCTTTTCATAAAGCCAATATCAGTGTTTTTGCGGATATCGTGCTGAACCACCGCATGGGCGGGGACGGCACGGAAATCGTCAGCGCGGTCAGCGATTCAATGGACGACCGCAACGTCCAGATTGACGACGCGCAGAAAGTGAAAGTCTGGTCGCTGTTTACCTTCCCGGGCCGGAATGGAAAATACAGCCGGTTCACCTGGAACCATACGCATTTTACAGGGACGGACTGGGACGAGAATACCCGGGCGATGGACCGTATCTTCCGGTTCACCGGGAAGAAATGGGCCCGGAATGTCGATCCGGAAAAGGGCAACTTCGATTACCTGATGGGTATGAACGTGGATATGCAGAACCCGGCGGTCGTCCGGGAAATCCAGAAATGGCTGGAGTGGTATATCAATGAAACCCACATCGACGGCCTGCGCCTGGACGCGGTAAAACATATCAGCTTCCCCTTCTACGGGAAACTGCTCCCCTATATCCGGAAGGAAACCGGCCTGTCCGTTCCGGCGGTCGGCGAGTACTGGAGCGGCGAACCGGACCGGCTGCTGCACTACCTGGACATGGTGAATAACGAGATGTCCCTGTTCGACGTATCGCTGCACTATAACTTCTTCGACGCATCCCAGGGCCGCCGCAGCCTGAAGGGAATCTTCGACGGCTCCCTTGTCCAGGCGCGGCCGCAGAATGCCGTCACTTTCGTGGACAATCACGACACCCAGTACGGCCAGAGCCTGCAGTCCTTTGTGGAGGACTGGTTCAAGCCGCTGGCCTACGCCCTGATCCTTCTGCGCCGGGACGGCGTACCCTGCGTCTTCTATTCGGATTATTACGGAAATCCCGTTCAGAACCGGCCGCTGGTGCCGAACCTGGGAAAACTCATCAAGGTCCGCCGCTGGTATGCTTACGGGGAACAGAAGGACTGCTTCGGGGACGATCACCTGGTCGGGTGGGTCCGGCAGGGGGACATTGAGCATGAAAACAGCGGCGTCGCGGTCGTGATGAGCGACGGTGAAGGCGGCACGCTGCCCATGGAAATCGGCAAGGAATACGCCGGCGAATCCTTCCACGACGTCATGGAAAACTGCGCGGAGCCTGTCGTCATTGACCGGGATGGCATCGGCCGGTTTTCAGCCTGCGCCGGAAATGTGTCCGTCTGGGTCCGGAAGAAGGCTTTTGAAGATATCATCGTCAATGAGTAAGCGCCCGCGGGATTCCGGCGGCGCGAAAAAACCGGGGCTCCTTTGGCCGGAGCTCCGGTTTCTGTGATTTATTCCGGTTTTTCATTTGCCGAGCATGTCGAGGGCTTCGTCGAACGTGACGCAGTCGGCGAAGCAGTCCGGCCAGATCTCTTCGTTGTAATACCGGTACGTCGTTTCGCCGCTCATGTAGTCGTTGTCGAAGGTGGAGTTGGTTCCTTCGGGAACGATCACCTCATAGCCCCTCTCAAAAGCGGACTTCACGGTGGCGTCGATGCACCAGTTCGTCTGCAGCCCGATGATCATCAGGCGCTTGTCTTCCTGCTGCTCCATGTATTCCCTGAATTCCTTGCTGCCGAAGCAGCTGTTGATGGTCTTGACGAAGACCTTTTCTCCCTTTTCCGGGGCCGCCCGGTCGGTGATCTCAAAATCAGGATCCCCGGCGGAGAGTCCGCTTCCGGGACCGGCGTCGTGCTGTACATAGACGACTTCCACATGGTTTTTCCGGGCGGCCTCAATCAGCCGGACGGTCCTGTCCATAAACGCGTCGTAATCGTACAGTTCGCTGTCGGCGATGCCTTTCTGCATATCAACAACCAACAGAATCATATTTTCCACGCTCCCTGTAACAACATTCCCGCGTATTATACGGGAACAGCCGGGCAGCGGTCAAGGGACACGGGAATCTTAGCCTGGTTGGCCCTGCGGATAATCTCCTCCTGCATCCGGGCGTCGTACAGGTCTCCCGACAGAATCACCGGCGCGGAGAACTGTTCATAGCGGATCAGCTCGTAGACGCATCCGGTGGCGTTGTTTCCGTTCCGGGCCCAGTAGTAGTCCATGGAACTGTTGAAAACGACGATGCCGTACCCGTCCTTCCGCGCTTCCCTGTCCAGCGCGGTCAGGAACTCCGTTTTCAGGAATGTATGCGCCTGGGACAGGCACACACCGATTCACTTCTTCACATTCGCCATAGATGCCCCTGCCTTTCGCTTTCCGTGTCCCGGGGTTTTGTCCGGCCTGCCGGATCTTATTGCTTTTCGCTGATCTTCGGAACATGGTATTCGACGCCCTGGTCGAAGCGCACTTCCTCCGGCGGGGTTTCCAGTTCCTCCGGATGGTCAATGTAATGGATCACGTCCGCGAAGAAGGCGGCGTAGTGAGCGCCGGAGCAGACCCGCTCGTCCGCCGTGATCCCGAACGGAAGCCAGCGGCGCATCCGGGTCCTGCCGTCCGGTTCCACAAACGCTTCCTTCAGCACGCTGCCCATGCCGATGAACAGGCCCACGTTGCCGAAGTTATAGATATGATGCAGGGGATGGTGCAGGCCGATGGAACTGTTGTTGGTGATGAACATGCCGCTGTAGAAGGGGAGCTCCCGCATGAGTACGGAGGGGGCGATGCCGTACCGGTCCAGCAGCCGGACGACCCCGACGACCAGCGTGGCCAGGCCGGGAACCGCCAGCACGCCCCGGGCCAGCCGGATCACAAAATCCCCGTCCTTCATGGCACGGCTCTTGGATACCGCGTCGTTCATCCGGTCGCGCACGTCGTACAGCGTATCCGTCAGGTCGAACAGGATCCGCACCGTGGACTCGGGGCTGTCGTGGTTCTGGGGATCCTTCAGGATCGTGTAGGACACGGAGCAGTTGTTCCGGATATAGTACTGCTTGTTGAAAATAAACCGGTTGACTTCCGGGTGCCGGCTGATCGCCCGGACATAGGCGGCCACCACGATCTGCATGAAGGTGATCTTCTGGCCTTCGCCGCCTTTGCGTACGATATACCGGCTCATTTTTTCATAATCAGCCCTGTGCTCCAGGAATACCTGGGCGTCGCACCGCATTGGCATCAGGTACGGAGTGATCTGCACGATGGGGTCCTGCTTCTTCAGTCTTCTTCCGTCCGGTCTGCGTCCAAACATAAATCGTTCCTCCTCGCGGTTGGTATGGCGTTTTGGGTGGCGGCGCCTGCGTCCGCCGCTCCTGTCCGTCTGATGTATCCCTATTTTATCATGTGTATTGCCGTTCCTCAATAATCAGATGCGGCGCCTTCCGGAAAAGCGTCATGCGCCCCGCGGTTTACGCGTCGTCGGAGACATGGTATAATTGGCCGGATCAACATGGAAAACGGCATAAACCGGCCGGGCCGGATCGTATCAGAGCCGGAAAACACGCGGCGGCGCGGACCCCCGGATGGAAGCGGATCCTGGAAAACGGCGTCCTGGCCGCGTCGATCGGACGGATTCTTTCCGTCATTCTCGGGATCTACGGAATTGTCGCGGTAGCCCTGATTACCTCCATCATCGTCAACTACTACGGGGAAATGAAAAAAGCCGATCCGGACCGGCCGGATCAGCAAAAGGAATCATAAACCGGGAGGACAGATCCGCCGGGGGAGTCCGCGGGATTCCCCCGGTTATTCATACATGCGGTACCGGTTGTCCGGATCGGCCTTCGCCTGGTACAGCGCCGTATCCGCCCGGTTGAAAAGCTCGGAATAGTTCGTCTCGTCGCCGTGGTAAACGGCCGCGCCGATGCTGACGCTGATCTTCTTTTCCGGATCCGGCATCGCGACGTATTCCGCCGCGCCGCGGATCATATCCTCCGCCGTTTCCCGGGCCGCCTCCAGGTCGTTCGTGTTCCGGATGAACACGATGAATTCGTCCCCGCCGAAACGCCCGATAATGTCGTCGCCGGTGAAGCGGCTGTCCAGGTACCGGCCGAGCTGGCTGATCACGCGATCCCCGGCGTCGTGGCCGTAGGTGTCGTTGATCGACTTGAAATCGTCAATGTCCAGCAGGAACATGATTCCCTTGTCGCCGGAATTGCCTGACATGAATTCGTTGATCGCCCGGGTCAGCGCGCCTTTGTTCCGGATCCCCGTCATCTCGTCGGTATCCTTCTGGATATTGATCTTCCGGGTCAGCACGAACTCCCGGATGCGGATCGAGTTCGCGATGACATGCAGGAACATGCCCACGATCGCGAAGATAATCACGTTGATGGCGTCGTATGTCCAGACCTCGTACGGCTTCATGTGGTACATCCAGGTCAGGAACACGGCGGACGCGGCGAGCAGCTCAATCGCCATGAAATACGGCTTGT
>JAEEGL016232924.1_pt1 | contig 10240 bp, 9 predicted proteins | sample 9134231 | NCBI WGS metagenome assembly JAEEGL01 (sample SAMN16246548, study PRJNA631951) | gut metagenome | biome: gut microbiome; feature: rumen; material: fiber-attached | host: Bos | place: Iran: Karaj | collected 2018-10 | reverse complement strand
CTCCTGGCCGAGTTCGCTGAGGTCGGTCTTGGAGAAGTCCGTGTCGAGGTCGGCGGTGATTTCGCCGTTGGCCATCAACTGGTCGATCGTGTCGGCCGCGAAACCATAGGCCTTCTTGGCGGCCTTGGCGATATCCTCGCGCGTGGCGACGGCGAGGCGGATGGGCACGTCCACGGCGAGGCGGAGGCCGTCCGCCATCGCAGTGTTGAAAGGGTCGGAGGTTACGACGGAGAGGACGCCCCCCTCCATTGCCACGGGGGCGACGTTGTACTGGTAGACCGCGTTTGACGGAAGATGGGCGATGGCGTCCTTGTCGGGATTGATGTCGGCAAGCGCGACGAAGGACATGCCGAGCATCTCCGCGACCTTGCGGAGGAAGGCCTCCTCGCTCACGCCGGCGTAGGTCACGGCAGCGCCGGGGATGCCGCCCTCGGTTTCAGGAGCCTTTTCGAGAACCTTGTCAACCTGCGGTTCGGAGAGCATCCCCGTCCGCAGGAGCATTTTGGCAATGAATGTCTCGCCAGCCATGCGACTACTGAGTTAAAGGTTGAAGGGTTGAAAAGTTGAAGGGTTGAATGGGTTATTGACCAACCGACAAACTGACCAACCGACGAACCGACCAACTGACCTTTATTTCTTCTGAAGCCACTTGCCGGCGTCATCCTGGTACCACTCGCCAGCGGCAAGGTAGTTGTCGCGCACCTTCTCGGCGTACGCCTTTTCGACTTCCGCAGGTTTCTTGCCGGTCGATTCCGCCATCTCTCCGATTTTGACACGGCGCTTGGCATTCATATCCTCGACGATGTCGCGCTCCTCGTCCGTGACGTCGCCGCGGACAACCGTGTAGCCGCGGCTGTCCATTCCGACAGCGCCACGGGCGTACATCGCCTTAAGCTGATCGAAGTTCTTCGGGGGCGCCTTCTTTTGGCCTTCGAGCTCCTGCTCGAGCGCCTTGTCGAGCTTGAGGTTCACGTCCATCGTGATCTGGATGGGCTTCACCTCATGCTCCGTCTTCACGGAAAGGCAGCCCGTCTGGAAGGCTCCGACAGCCGCAACGGCCGTAACAATGCAAAAACAAGTTTTCGTAGTCATGGTTCTTTCTCCTTTCGGCCAAAAGCCGCACTCTAAACAACGGAAAAGAGGCCGAAATATTATCCTTAGTATTGTAGCGGGTTTCGGAACGAATTGCACCCTTTTTCATAAACGCGGCCAGTTCGCCTTCCTCGGTCACTTCCCCTTCAGCTTTGCCGCCTTCAGGGCGTAGTTCAATATTTTTTCAAGGGCGCCGTTGAGGGAGATGTTGACATCGACCGGAGTGATGGTCTTGCCTTCACGCGATTTGCCATTTAGGCGGATGACCAGTTTGCCGTCGCCGCCTCCCCTGGGCTGCTGCAGGTCAAAGCGGAGAACATCGTAGTCGAGGTTGCGAAGCGCCTTGCCGAGATTGTCCGCGACCTCCTGTGGAAGGCCACCGGAGGCGAGCAGGGCGCTGACGCGCTCGGCGTCGCCGACGCAGATCTTCCCGACGTCGCCCGGCGGCGTATAAAGGAAGGAGTCGCGAAGGCGGATTTCGGAGCCGTTCTGGAAGATGTAGAGCGGAATGCGGCCGTAAAGGCGGCCCGTGGCGGACGTTCCCTCAAGCTGCGGGAACATCGTGAGGAACTTCTCGACCTCGACGCCGTCGACAAAGACGGTAAAGCCTGTGCTGAGGCGCTTGAAACTGAGGTAGAGGGCATAGAGTCGGACGAAACCGCCGCAAAAGCCGACGCTGCCCTCTGAAATGACGAGGCTTTCCTGGTCGGCGAGCATGATGGCCCGGCCAGCATCGAGTGAGACAGTTGCGATTGCGGCGTTCGTAAAGGCAAACGGCATTGGCATGATGTCGAAATGGGGCCCGATGCCCTTCATGCGCAGGATGCCCGACGCCCCGCCCAAAGACATTGGAATCCCGCCGGACTTCATGGAGGCGGAGCCGTTGCGAAGCCTGGTTTCAAGCGTCCACTGCGGCAAGGCGTTTGTCACGCCTAGCCTGAAGGAACCCTGGGCGGCGGCGGAGAAAGCGATGTCCGTGATGGAGGGCGGCACCTCGGCGAGGCTGAGAAGCGAAGCCAGAAGCGGCGTCCGCTCGTTCAATTCCCGGCGCGAGACCTCTGCGGCGATGTCGATTCCCGCCGGAGCGACATCGGCGCGCACATCCGCTTCGACCGATCCGTCGGCACAGGCAATGGTCCCCTTGGCCGCCACGCCATATCCGCCGGCGGAGGTGACGTTGAATGCCATTTTTGCCTTAAGGTCACCCGGCTGTATGGCCTTGGCCGAAGCAAAACGCGGCGCCAATGAGGCGGCAATGTTTCCGCACCGCGCTTCAGGAACGTAGTCAAGCCTTCCCGCAAGCGCGCCGCCCCAGAAGTCGCCGTCGATGCGTCCGACATAGCCAGCCGCGCCATGCTCCAGGCGAATCTTCCCGCGCATGGTGGTTGCCGGGAAGATGGCGCGAACCTGCGGCGTGAGCAACGGGGCGAAGTCAATGACGCCCGTATCACCTTCGGCGACGCCGATTGTCCATCCCTGAAGAGGATCGGGATTGACGACTTTTTCGCCGACGAAGGCCTTGGAGGCAAAAGCCAAGTTCGGCACCTTGTACTCAGGCTTTATGGTGAAGCCTGACACCTTGGCGCTGTCAATGCGCTTGCGCATGAGGCCCGAAAGCGTGTATCGGATTTCGGCGGAGTCAAACGACGGTGCCGTGGGCAGCGCCCCCAGTCTGACTTTTCCGACTTTTACGCCGCCAAGGGCAATGCGCTCGATGGCGATTTCATTCTCGTAGCCATCGGCATGCGGTAGAAAATGGCAAACGGCCGCCCTGGCGAGACGGGGCCCCCAACCGGAGGGAAACGTCGCCGCCAGGGCAAAGATGACGGCCAGAACCGGCACCCAGATTGCGAGGCACCGCCACAGTCTCCTCTTCGGCCTGGGGCGGGCCTCAGTTTCTTGATTTGCCACAGAGCTCATCGCTCAACAAGCCCCCGCCTATTGGGCGGCGGGGGCGGCCTCTGCGGCGGACTGCGCAACGGGTGCCGCCTCGGCCGAAGGTTGGGCGTCAGACTGTGCCGCGGGCTGTGCCGCAGGCTGTGCGTAGGGCGCGCATGTCGCGTTGAAGGGCGTCGGCTGCACGTAGACAGGCTGCTGGACGTAGACAGGCTGCTGAACGTAGACAGGAGCCGGCTGCTGGACGTAGACCGGGGCAGGCTGCTGCACGTAGACAGGGGAAGGCTGCTGCACGTAGACGGGCGCGGGCTGCTGCACGTAGACAGGGGAAGGTGGCGTGTAAACCACCGTCTGGCGGTAGACGGGTGCCGGTTCCGACGCGATGGCCGCGCCAAGTGCAACCCCGAAAAGTCCGGCGGCGAAGAGGCCTGGGCCGTAGTGGTGGTGGTGGTGGAATCTCGGAGGAGGTCCGTACGGATGGGCCGCAGCCTCCATTGGGACGAGCAGCGTCGCGCCCAGTGCAAGCGTGACGGCGGTGCGAATGAGTTTTTTGTTCATTGTCAGTTCCTTTCTCCTTGTCGTCTTGGACAACACGTTAAACAACGGGCGAAGATCCCCGAAATTGTACGATTTCGTACTATTTCATGATTTTCCTCGCGGCGTTGGCCACGTTGACGAGGTGGTCGGCCACACGCTCGGCGTTTGAGGCTAGCGAGAGGTACTGCGCGCCGACATCCGGCGTGCAGACGCCGGCGTCGAGCCTTGCAATGTGGTTTGCGGCCATTTCGTCCGTGACGTCATCTATCCGGTCCTCAATGGCGTATGCCTCTTCGAGGGCCTTGCGGTCATGGTTGATGTAGACTTCCATAACCTTGCCGAAGAGGTCGCCAATCAGCGATTTCACAAAGTCGACTTCGCCAATCGCCTTTTCGGAAAAAAAGTGGTTCGAGGATTTTAGGTTTTCCGCGTATTCCACGATGTTCTCGGCGTAGTCGCCGATGCGTTCCAAGTCCGAGACGGAGTGGAAGGCGGTGGCGAGGAATATGTGGTCCTCCTCGCTCATGGGAAGCTTGGAGAGCTGTACCGCGAACTTGGTTATCTCGGCGTTGAGGAAGTTGAGTTCCCGCTCGTTCCGCCGGAAGAGCTCAAGCTGCGAGAAGTCCAGCGAGCAGATGATGTCGCAGGCGAAGTTGAAGTTGCGGAGGGCGAGGTCAGCCATGTTGACAATCTCGTTCTTCGTCTGTTGGACGGCGATCGGCGGCGTCTTGAGAAGATGTTCGTCGATGTAGTAGAGGCGGTTGTCGTCGGGCTTCTTCTTCTCCTCCTCCTCTTCAATCTGTGCGATCTGCGCCTTCGGGTGGACGCCGGGGACGAAACGGAGGGCGAGCTTGACGAAAAAGCCAGTGAACGGAATGAGGAGAAGGACGCTGACGACGTTGTAGAAGGTGTGGAACATCGAGAGCTGGAAAGGCACGGCGCGCGGAAAGAGGCGCGCGAATGGCGCGCCTACATGGAAGGCTCCGCCGCTAAGTGCGATGGCGATCTCGGTAATAACCAGAAAGGAGAAGGCCCTGACAACGTTCTCCAGCACATGGAAGGAGGCCACGCACTTCGCCTTGCGAGACGCGCCAAGTCCGGCAAGAAGGGCCACGACGCAGGCGCCTATGTTGGAGCCGAGGATGAGGTATATGCCCTGGTCGAGTGAGATGAGACCGGAGACGAGCATCGTGATGGAGATCGAGGAGGTCACGGACGATGACTGGATGACCGCCGTGAGCACGACGCCTGCGAGAACCAGGACGACCGAAGCGCCAGGGAAGTCGATGGAGGCGATAAAGGCCTGTACGGAAGCGTTATGGGCGAAGACGGACATCGAGCCGCTCATCGTCGAAAGGCCGACGAAGAGCATTCCCAGGCCGGCCAGAAGGCCGCCGAGGCTCTTGGTCTTCTCAGACTTAGTGAAATAGATCATGAATGCGCCCACGCCCGCGAGGGCTGCGAGGATGACCGATGCCGACAGCGTGGTGCCGCCGCCAAGGAAGCCGAAGGCTACGATCTGCGCGGTGATGGTTGTGCCAATGTTCGCGCCCAGGATAATGGCGCAGGCCTGCAGTAGCGACATGACGCCGGCGTTGACAAAACCGATGGCCATGACGCTCGTCGCGCCGGAGCTCTGAACGAGGGTCGTCGCGGCCGCACCGATTCCCACGCCCAAGGTTGTGCTGCGGGCCGCCTTGGCAAAGAGGGCCTTGAGTTTGTTGCCGCCGATGGACTCAAGATTGGAGCTGATAAGCTTTATGGCTATCAGGAATACGCCTATTCCGGCCAGAAGCCCGAGAAGTTGTCGAATGATTTCGGCGACTGTCATTGCGGCGGAGGGAACGAATGGATTATTTGGGGTCTATTTCCTGTCGGCGGAGTGCGAGTGGGGGGGAACGAGAATCCACACCGCTACGGCGATGGCGAGCAAAAACTGGTAGTAGAGATGAGGGATGATCTGGAGTCCGCTAACCGCGAAACCGGCATGCTTGGCAAGGCCAACCGCGATGAGGATCTGGGCGCCGTACGGAATCACCCCCTGAACGATGCAGGAGCCCGTGTCGAGTATGCTGGCGATGCGCGCGGAACGGCAGTGGAACCGGCTCGAGAGGTCTTTGGCAATTGGCCCCGCGACGACAATGGCGACGGTATTGTTGGCGGTGATGAGGTTGACGGCGGAAACGAGCAGCCAAACGCCGAATTCGCACCCGCGCCTGCCCCGGATGGCGCCCTCGATCTTTTCCATCACCCACTGGACGCCGCCGCTGTGGCGGATGGTGCCGAGAAGGCCTCCGGCCAAAACTGCCACGATCAGCGTCTCCGCCATTCCCAGTGTTCCGTCTCCCGCGAGCTTGAGGCTTTCCCAAAAGTCGAACTTGCCGAGGCAGATGCCGATGAAAGCCGCCATAAGCGTGCCGGAAATGAGGAGAAGCATGACGTTCATGCCGGTGAAGGCGAGAATGAGGATCATGATGTAGGGCGTGACGAGCAGGACATGGTGCCAGCTGATTGCAGGCGCTGTGAAAACGGCGCCGGACTTGCCGGCCAGGGCGTAGACCACGAGGGCGATGATGGCCGGCGGAATGGCGATGCGGCAGTTCTGCATCAGCTTGTCGCGCATCGAAACGCGCTGCGTCCGCGTGGCCGCGATCGTCGTGTCGGAAATGACGGAGAGGTTGTCGCCGAACATGGCGCCGCCGACGACGGCCGCAATCATCAGCCCCGGCGCAATGCCCATTGACTGCACGAGGCCAAGCGCAATCGGCGTCAGCGCCGCAATTGTGCCGCAGCTTGTGCCGATGGCCAGCGATATGAAGCAGGAAATGAGAAAGAAGCCGGAAAGCATGAGGCTTGAGGGAATGAGCGCCTGCGCAATGTCAACCGCCGCGTCGACGGCCCCCATCCCCTTGGCGATTGTCGCGAAGGCCCCCGCCAGAATGAAGATGAGGCACATGATCATGATGTTCGCATCGCCCATGCTGGCGGCATAGATGTCGACCTTGTCTGAAAGCGAGCGGCTGCGGTTCATCAAAAGTGCCGCCGCCGAGGCCACGACGAAGGCGATCGGCATCGGGACCTTGTAGAAATCGCCCGCCCACAGCGAGAGGCCAAGATAGAAAACCAGAAAGACGAGGAACGGGATAAGCGCAAGGCCATTGGCCGTTGTTTTATCATGTTCGGACATGGAAAACCTCCTACTACTGTTATTATATCACAGCTTTCGCAAGACAGAGATTCAGAACGGTTGGCGGCGATTCGCCTCCACGACCCCGCAGCCTTTCCGCGCCTTCAATTGCAACTGTGTTGCATTCGAAGGCGAATATTGAGATAATAGATTCATGAGATACTGGTGGGCCAATCAAAACCAAGGCACGTACCGGACGGAAGTCGCGGGCGGCTACCTCTGGAGTCCGCGACACCGCTCCGACGGCTCGCGCAACCCCTTCTACGACAACCTTCGCCTCGCCCAGCCGGGTGACATGGTCTTCGCCTTCCACGAGTCCGCAATCCGGGCGGTCGGAATCGTCATCGAGTCCGCAATCGAGGCGGCGAACCCCGAGGTGCTGCCACCGCCCAAAACGGACGAAAAGGCCTCCGACCCCGATGCGCCGGGATGGCTTCTCAACATCGCCTGGCTGGAACTTCGCGAGCCCTTCTTCCCCGCGCGGCACATGGCGATCCTCGAACCGCTTCTCCCTTCGGCCCACTCGCCGCTGACCCCCTCCGGGCGCGGTCTCCAGGGTGGACGGCTCCTTGAACTGCGGACCACGCTCGCCCTCCCGCTGCTGCAGCTCGTCAGCGGACGCAACCCCGACAAGCTTGTCCGCCAGCCGTGGCGCCCGAGCCAGATGAAGTTTCAATTTGATGAAGAAAGGAATCCAACATGACGCGGATTACCGTCCCCTTTCTCGACGCCAACATTCTGGACGTCACCGTTGTGAAATGGCGAAAGGCGCGCGGTGAAGCCGTCGCCGCAGGTGAAGTCGCCGTCGAAGTCTCGACGGACAAGGCCGCCTTCGAAATCGAGGCGCCCGCCTCCGGGACGCTGCTCGACGTCTTTGCGCCGGAGAAGAGCATCGTACCCGTCAAGTACGTCCTGGGCCTCATCGGGCAAGAGGGAGAGGCAGATCCTTCCGCCGCCACCGACAACGCCGCGCTTATGGCTTCCTACCGATCCGCACTTGCCGCGCCCTCCGCCGTCGCACCGAAGCCCGCCTCCTCGGCAGCCCCCGCCGCCCCCTCTGCCCCCGCCCTAAGGGCCACGCCCAAGGCACGCCGCTACGCGCAGGCGAAGGGCATCGACCTCGCCGACGTCGCCCGAGCGACCGGTGCGTCGATGATTACCGAAGCCCTGATCGCACAATACGAGGAAGGACTCCAAAAGTGAGCGTTTCTCGTGCGGCCTGGATTGGGGGCGCCTCGCGCGGCATCGGCCGCGCCATCGCCCTGCGCCTCGCGGACGAAGGCTGGGACGTGGCCTTGTGCGCCGCGCACGCCTCGCCCGAACTCGACGCCGTACACGAGACCTGCTCGGCAAAGGGCGTCACGGCCCGCACTTTCGTGGCCGACCTCTCCGATTCGAATGCGGCGGCCGACGCGCTCAAGGCCGCGACCGAGGCCTTCGGCAATCTCTCGGCCTTCGTCATCTGCGCCGGCATCAACCTCGCCCAACCCGTCTTCATGACTTCGCCCGACGCCTGGCGCAAGGTCCTTGCCACAAATCTCGACTCGGCCTTCTGGCAGACGAAGGCCGCCGCACGCCTTCTCATGCGACGTCGAAGCGGCGCCATTGCCTACCTTTCGTCCGGCGCGGCCCTTTCCGGCGACGCCCTCCACGCCGCCTACAGCGCCTCGAAGGCCGGCATCCTCGGCCTCATGCGCTCGACCGCGCGCGAACTCGCGCCCTTCGGCGTAACGGTCAACGCCGTCGCACCCGGACCGATCGACACGGACATGACGGCGGGCCTCTCAGAGGCAGCCCGCCAGCGGCAGACCGACCTCATTCCCATGCGGCGCTTCGGCCGCCCCGAAGAAGTCGCCGCCGCCATCGCCTTTCTCCTCTCCCCCGCGGCCTCGTACATCACGGGGCAGACGCTCTGCGTCGACGGAGGGCTGAATTAAATGCAGAATGCAGAATGCAGAATGAACTGGGGCTTGAATTATGACTGAACAAACGACACGGGCACTCGTCATCTTCGCCGGCGCGTCGCCGGCGGTTGCCGCGGCCTCCGCGTTTCGCCTCCGCCAGCGGGGCGGCCTCGACGCCCTCTTTATCTACCACACGGCCGACTGGACCGACAAAGCCGAACGCCTTCGCCGCTTCTTCGCCCGCCAATGGCCGTCGCTGAAGACGGTCGTCTCCTGCGAACCTGGAACTGAAACGCCGATGTCCGTCGCCTCCCGCCTGCGCGACTGGCGCCTCATGCGCCCCGACGTCAAACATTGGACCTACGATGTCTCCGGCGCCCTGCCCTCCTTCTTCGCCGCCATCTCGCGCGTCGTCTGCGAATCAGGCGGCGAAATCGTCGCCAACGCCGCGAACCGCGCGGATGCGGCCTGGACGCGCTACCGGGCCGACTCCGGCGGCCGCCTCATCCCGGAGGACGCCTTTGAAGACGCCCCGCGCGCTGACGAGGCCGACGGTGCCGACCTCCCTTCCTTCCTCGAACTTCTGACCGAACGCGATGCGGAAATCGTCTGGCACGGCAGCCGACCGCCCCTCCGCCTCTCGCCGCGAGAACTCTCCGCCATCGCCGCAGCCGGCACGGAGAACAACTGGTCCTGGCGCGAAAGCTTCCGCGAGGGCACGGGGAAGTCGGCCCCCATCGCCTGGGACTTCGAAGACTACATCGCCTCGACGCTCGTCGCAATCGGTGTCTCAAACGTCCGCGTGAACGTCTCCGTCCGCGTCACGGACAAGCCCCCGGCGGAGCAGACCTACTCCGTGGTCGCGCTCCACCGTGGCGAAATCTGGACCTTCGACTGCCGCACGGACGCCTCGCTCTCCGAAGCAGTTGACACGCGTCCCTGGCGTCTCTTCGGACAGCGTGTCGTCGCCCTCCGGCCTGCGCGCCGCGCAACGGCCACCGAGACGATTCTCGCGACGAAGCGACACATCCTCCTCGATGCCCGTGACTGCCGCTCCCTCTTCGACTGCCTCGCCTCAATGATGTCCGTGATGCTGCCGGCCGAATTCGACCGGGTCGAGCGGCGGGAACTCTCCTCACGCGCGACGGCCCTGCCCGTCTTTGCGCCCTCCTCCCAGCCAAAGCAGTTCTCCGAGGCCGCCCATATCGCGCCTGGCGTCTACGACGTGCGCAAGGGAGCGGCCGTCGACTTCGACGGACGCGAACCGCCCTGGCACGGTGCGCGCGTCTCGGAACATCTCTGGAGCCTTGGCGGCACGCTGAAACGGCCCGTTACGTCAACAGAAGGGCGCCGCCGTTTCGACGGCGCCCTCCAGCACGCGCGGATAGGTCTTCAGACCGTCTTCTTCGAGGTGGCGGAAAACAAGCTCGACTGGAGCGCCCTCGTCCGCGCCCCTGACGGCGCGGCCTTCGCGAAGTGGCTCGCCAAGTGGAGCAATCTGCCGCTCTTTACCTAGTGCGCGCCCATGGGCGCGCACCCCCACTAGAGTCTGCTCCGTGACGCGAGGTCAAGCACGCGCATGACCTCGAAGGCCTCTTCGTTCTTTACCCGGTAGGGCTTGCCG
>JAEEGL016206359.1_pt1 | contig 10240 bp, 5 predicted proteins | sample 9134231 | NCBI WGS metagenome assembly JAEEGL01 (sample SAMN16246548, study PRJNA631951) | gut metagenome | biome: gut microbiome; feature: rumen; material: fiber-attached | host: Bos | place: Iran: Karaj | collected 2018-10 | reverse complement strand
GAAACTATGCCGGCAATGAAAAATGTCACTTTGTATAATTATACATGCTTAATAATGAGCATATTATATGACAATAATGTCACCGTGAAAGTTTTATGATTTCGATGATTCCACCGAACTTTGTATTGCTAATCAAAAAAAACTAAAACAATGCAAAAAAACCTTAAAACCATTCTTTCCTACATTATTGTAGGGGCATTATTCTGTGTTTCAAGCCTAGTTTTCGCAGAAGAATCACATTCTGCTTGTTCGGGAAATGATATCCTTATTGCGCAACGCCCCCTGACTCCGCAAGGCGCGCCGCGAACGACGGTACCTAATCCTTTTTTTGCCACGCAGGAAACGCGTTTTGTTCTTTTAGGAAGCTATTTTGAGTGCGGGATTGTAACCGTTACACTAGTTTCCACGGCAGGAGATTATTATACCACAGAATTTGATACTGAACAGGGTACTATAGTGCTTCCCATCAGTGGTGAGCCTGGGTCTTATACTCTTACGCTGATAACGGAAAGTGAACTTGTTTTCGAAGGTACGTTTGAACTGTAAGGAGGATATGGGATGAAACACATATATCTATTAGCGTTTTTGCCACTCCTATCCGTTTCTGTATAGATGACAGCTCAAAACTCGGCAGAAACCAATTGTGCACAAACGCCGGTACAAATATACTCTCCAAATGCTGCGGAGCTGGGGAAATACGGGGCGATACCTGTTAAGTATTATAATGGACTTCCTCTTATTGAGATCCCCACGGCAGAACTGCGTGCCAAAGGGTATACACTTCCGGTTTATTTGAGTTATCACGCATCCGGAATCAAGCCGGATCAACACCCTGGCTGGGTAGGATCCGGATGGACTCTTCGGGCTGGAGGATGCATCAATCGGATAATAAATGGTCTTAACGATGATATGAGTGTTGATGAGAATGGATATTACGGAGGGAGTCTCCGTCGCCCTCATCAGCCAGGCTATCTTTACAATTGCAATCACTACCAAAGCATAAATTGGGCTGACCCGGATAGCCTTCAATGCTACTATTTGAATTCCCAATATGACGTAACTCCTGATGAGTTTCAGGTATGTATAGATGATATCAATGCGTCTTTTTATGTAAGTGGGTATAACAAAACTACGGGAGAGGCGCAAATAAAGATTGTTTCCCAAGCCCCGGTATCTTTTAGTGCCAAGATTATCATTTCTGGAAGTCAACATCAAAAGGTTCTATATCCTTCAAACATGCTGGATGGCCGTTATAGTGCCTTGCAATTTTCGCATATCAGCTCTATTATCTTAACTAAGGATAATGGAGTTGTTTATACTTTTGGAGAGGATGAGAATGCCATTGAATACTCTTACCAAATAATAGGAGGTGCCGCATGCTCGGAAGTACTCGATGCAAGAACGGTGACAAACACCTGGCATTTGAAACGCATCGATTTCCCATGGGGGGAACAAATAGTATTTGATTATAAAAAAGACGGCTTACCCATTCATCGACGGGATGTTCACACCTTGACAAATAGAATTCAACGGAGCCTTCCCTCAGGTGAACCCGATGACCAGTGTGTCGGAAATACAAAAGCACCGGTCAATAACCAGAAGTATTATAACATCTCCTATACGGTTCTGGAGCCATCATACCTGACTACAATCTACAGCAAACTTACGCGGGATACCTTGACATTCTCTAGTTCTAAATCAACAGAACTGAAGGATACCATCGTGTACGATGAGTTTCGCAAGCGATTCATAGATGTCCAGCAGGAGCAGGTTGGTAATCAGTTGAAATTTAGCGATTTTCTTGATAGAAACTATTATTTGAAACTGAACACCATTTCGGGTAAGAGAGACAAGTTCTCTTTGACGTTTTCAGCTTCCGAGAATCAAAGATTAACTCTTCAGTCACTAATCAAGAAATATCCGGGAAGTGAACAGGTCATCAACCGTCATCATTTTCTATACGAGAGTTCGGTAACGTTACCGGGATACAATGCAAAACGTAATGACAGTTGGGGGTACTTCAATGACAAGTATTATGGTGGATTCCCGGGATATCAAGGCCTTGATACTTTAAGAACCGTGGATCCCACCAAAATAACGGCTGGAATCCTTACAAAGATTATATGGCCGACGGCGGGCTATACGGATTTCGAATATGAGCCCAACGAGTATTCCGGATACCGGATGCCATATAATGCATCGGCTCCTCAAGTTCAAGAGCATGGTTTTGCCGGAGGTGTGCGAATCAAGCGTATCTCGGACTATGATCCAGAAAGCAATATAACATCAAATCGGACTTTTACATACTTACAAGCCGATAATCATACATCTTCCGGTGTGTTATCTGCCAAACCGATCTATTCTAGCACCTTTGTGCAATATGAAGATCATTGGTTGGGGAATCTACATCCGCTCATGGTGTCTAGCGAAACTTACTATTCCATAGGTAGTGAAGAATATATAAACGAGGTTCCTTTAACGCAGGGCAGTCACGTTACCTATGATAGGGTGGTGGAAACATTGGCTGACAATGGAAAGAATGAGTATGTGTACACGAATTACATAGATTCCCCCGATACAAAACCGGAGAGTGCATGGTCTAATTTCCAGGAGTGGTATTTTGGAGATCCCCTGAATTCATATGCCATTGGACGGGGACTTTTAAAAGAGAAAAAAACATATGATTCAACCGGGAAATTGATATACCGCGAACAGAATAGTTATCATACCGATTTGCAGGATTATCTGGAGTTTCCGCAAAGACGTTTTTATGCGAGTATGTATCTAAACAGAATTGCCGCTACCCGCATGTTCACTTATTACCCGTATCTTGAATCAAGCGTTAAAAGCAGTTATCCGGATAACGATGGTAACCCCCTCATTGAGACGGAACTCCTTTGCTTTGATGCTCATCGGAACCGAACCTCCTATAAACATACCCAGGGGGGCCACAACGAAACCGACAGCCTTCGCTTTTCTTCATCTTTTTCCTTAGGAGTTTTTGAGGAGATGCAATCGTCAGGCCATTGGGACAAACCGGTGGAACATCTTACAATCAGAGATGGTATAGTAACGAAGGCGGAACTAACGACATGGAAAAACAATGCATTGAACGGCGACTATGTTGTGGATAAAGTCTATCAGGCAAATCTTTCTTCGTCATCCTCCCTTTTCCCGGATTATGACGGATTAACAGTTCCTTCGGAATATGAAGAGTTGTGTTGGTATCCGCAGTATGATGAATTTAGTAATCCGCTTCAGTTCCGGCCCCGAAATGCTCCTTCAGAGGTTTACAGATGGGATGCAAGTCACTCCGGTCCGTCAGTTGTCTTTAGGGGGACGAATGATAGTTATGAGGCGCCAACAATTGTTGAACAAAACATCAATGGCAGTTTTATCCTTGCGCCCGATAGACACGATTCACTCGAGTTCACATGTGAATCTTCATTTTCAATGCAACTTCAAATTGTAGCTCCTCCGGGTCAAAACTGGGCGGTTCTTTTGCGCCTCGATCAAAGCTACGTTTCTTTGGCATGCATCAATAGCAATTACTTGAATACTCCTTGGAATTACTTCCAGCAGTATTATCCATCAAGTACTTCGATTAATATATCAGCTGGAACCCATGTTCTGTCTGTTGAAAATACAGAAGTATATCATCCTGCTTCTGTATTATCTCCAATGAGCGCTCTAGGTTTTAACTATAAAGACCTGCGTTCGGTCATTGAAAACATTGGCTCAAATAATGTTTTCTTTGAAGACTTTGAGACAAGTGGAAACAACTCCGGAGTGGGTTATGAAAGCAAAAAAAGTCATATTGGACCCTTTGTTGTCCAGTTGGAGAATCCTTTCGGTACGCATGTTCTGGACTATTTTACACTCAAGAATGGGGATTGGGACTTCGTGCAAACAACATTTGCAGGAGGAAACTATACGATTGACGAAGGCACGGATGCCATAGATAATGTTCGCGTATATCCGAATTATGCGTTGGCAGATTCTTATAGCTATTATCCACTAATCGGTTTACGCAGCCAAACGGATTCCCGTGGAATTACTAACAGATTCGAATATGATTCTTCGGGTCGGTTAACTGCTACAAAAGATCATTACGGAAATCCACAGAAGACCTGGTCATACATGTATAAAACCTTTTATCCCAATTTGGGAAAGAATGAAATACTCACAACTGAATACACGGTGAGTGGTGGGAATAATCCATTGAAATCACACCAGTCTTATGATGGCTTTGGCCGTCCAACGCAAAAAGTTGTGGAAGATGCCTTATCTGTAAAAGATATTGTTCAACTACAAGAGTACGATGTTTCTGGAAGACCCTGGCGAACTTGGCTTCCCATCTCAAGAAGCGGAAACACCGGCCGTCTAGTGGAGGGCCGGGATACGATAGCCATAGTCGCAAGAAGCCAATACAATGATTATCGTCCATACCAGGAGACACTCTATGACAATTCTCCTCTTAATAGAGAGTCTTCAGTAATTGGTCCGGGACAAGAATGGTTTTCTGGCAATCACATCAACTCCATAAGAACTTTTAGCAATTCAACATCCGGTCCGTTATCTTATCGAGGATTTACAATTATCAACGCAAGTGGTTATCAGATTCTTTTGCGGACGAATGCTGCAGCAGAGTCCTCAATGAAGGTAATGCAATATGTCGATGAAGATAATCGTATCATGCTTGACTTTTTCAATGAATTTGGTCAAAAGGTTCTTTCCCGGCAACTATTACAGGGAGCTGGAAACGATTATCTTGATACGCATTATATCTATGACTGGAAGGGACGCTTACAGGCCGTTCTTCCACCCAAACTAACGGCGCTTCTCAATAATAGCAGTCAACAATACTGGAATTTAGCAACATCCCCATCTGTTTTGAATATGGCATTTACGTATGCCTATGACGGACGGGACAGATTAATTACGCGAAAACTGCCCGACAGCGCAATTGAATACTTTATCTACGACAAAAACGACCGTCTTATCTATAGTCAGGACGGAGCGCTTAGGGAAAGTGGACAATGGCACGTCCATTTAAAGGATTTATTATGGCGGGATTGTTTTTCCGGGACAGTTTCAGCGACGCTTAACCCTTATGCGAATTCTCTGTCTCAAGTATCTGTTTTCTGTCTACCCTCTTGGGTTTCGGGTGTCTGGGGATCCTATTGGTACTCGGTGTTTGGCGTGTCTTTGCCTAGCACGTTCTCACCTGAGAGAATATGGTACTATGACAACTATAATTATTTGACTGCAAATCAAGGATTTGGTTTCAATTCAGGAGAGGGGAATGAGAGCGGATATGAAACGTTATACACGAAATCATCTATTGGACTTACCACGGGAGAACTCAATCGTGTCTATCAAGAGGGTTCCAACGTTACGCTTCTTCCCAAGGCAATGTATTATGATTGGAAAGGTCGTTTGGCTCTTGAAAAAGAGAAGACGCTTCTGAATGACGTCGAAATCCAGCAAAGATATGGTTATGGGTTCCGTGATGAGGTTTTGCGAAAACGTACGCGATATATCAAAACAAATGGTTGGAATATAGCGGAGACATATCGATATACCTATGATTTAATGGGGAAACGGCTTAATACATACTTTGCACTGAATAATTCTCCCGAGGTCTTGCTTTCACAGGTGTCATATGACCCTTATGGCCGCATGGTCAGTCAGGCACAAGGCGGACATTCCTCTGCTTACACTTATAATTTAAGGTCATGGCTCACGGAAATATCCAACCCTCTTTTCCAACAAAACTTGCAATATCAGGACGTAGGAAATACGTCTCAGTGGGGTGGTAACATTGCAAAAATGTTGTGGTCTGCAGGCACAGGCTCGACAACAAACTATTACATGTTTGCTTATGACGGTGTGTCTCGGTTGATATCTGCGTTCTACAACGGTAGTGCGGTTAGCCCGAACAGCCGAAGTTATTCCTACGATTTAAACAGCAATATCACGTCCGTTGCGATGGGCCAGAACACCCTGTCCTTTGATCTTTCCGGTAACCGTTTGTCAAATGGAACATATGATTCCAAAGGCCGGCTCACATCAAACGCCATCTCCCAATCTGTTTCTTCCGTTACGTATAATCCACTGGATCTTCCGATGAGGATTGTCCTTTCCGCCAATAAAAGCATTGAGAACAAATATCTTGCAGATGGTTCTAAACTACAGAGTCGTTTATGTTCTCCCGGAGACACACTGACGAAGGTCTATATCGGAAATCTAATCATTCACAACGGTGCGCCGCATACCCTTCTGACAGAGAATGGTTATATTGACCTTACGGGCAGTACACCCCAATTCCGCTATTTCATTAAAGATCATTTAGGAAACAATAGGGTGGTAACTGACAGCTTTGGTAACGTCCTTCAGCGCAATGATTATGACCCTTATGGTAATCCCCTTGCTACTTCTTCCGAAGTCACACCATACCAATATGGCGGCAAGGAGAAGATCTGGAGTGCGACACTGGACTGGTATGATTATTGCGCGCGTTACTATCAACCCAAATTAGGGAGATTTACAACCATAGATCCTATGTCTGAAAAGTACTACTCCATCAGTCCTTATGCTTACTGTGCCGGAAATCCGGTGAATTTGGTGGATTTGGATGGGAGGGACTGGTATTATATGGATAGCCATGGTTTAATCACAAATGTATATCCAACCAATGATCCTTTTGATCTCCTTTATTCTGAAGGATATGGAGAAGAGGCGCCATTAATGATTTATAATACATCAATTTTGAGAGATCTTAGCACAAGATGGGTAGAGGGTTTTCACTATTCTATTTCATCATCTATGGAGCTATTAAGAGTGTTTGAATATGTCTCAACCCATTCAAATATTGAATGGGCAATAGGATCTTTTAGGGATGATGTTAACGGAGTAATGATGGCATTAGTGGCAGGTACTAGCGATCATTCTGTTTCCCCTATTTATTCAATTAAGAGCATAAATGAAGAATCTGTTATCTCAAATATTCACACACATATTGGCCCGATTCAAGATCGTGGCGCGTCAGGTTTTCATTACCCCACGACGATTCCAAATGATAGGTATAATGCAACAAACCTGGAAAACCGGATGAAAGCGAAGGGAACAACAGTTCCGAAGCTCTATGTTTATGAGGTATCAACTGGGCAACTATTTAACTATGATTCTAATAAAGGAGATATCTTTGTCGGTAGTTATTCATTGAGTAAAATAAAGCATTTGTTAAATTTATGAAGCATACGGCCCCAAAACTAAGACTATTTATCGTCTTTCCTCCTTTTCTCCTTTTATTGTTTCTTCTATTGTTTTCATCACATTATAATAGAAATCAAAACACGTTTCGTAATGCTATGCAATCATCCTTTTGCTCTCAATTACTATTAGATGCAATACTTGAACATCACGAACAAGAAGAACCTAATCATACCAATCTGAATCAGGATGCAATTATCTGTGCTGGTGTTTGGTTTGATTATAGGGAGTCGACAGCATCATTATATATTGTAGGTGGCCCCACTGATCCAGCCGAGATATCTTATTCTAATTCAGATGTACACTTTTTGGGTTATTATAAAGATAAAGATTTTTTTATCAGTTTTGTTTCTATTGGTCATCCTAAGGAGGATATAAATGTCTTACTTAATATAGATCGACTGAATAACAATTATCAAAAATATTTAACAGAGATTGACAGCTACATCACTAATTATTCTGAAGAGAATAGGTGTTCATGGCTAGTGTCTATCTATACCATTACAAACAATAACCGATTATCTTTCTTAAAGAGGGAGATTCGCCGTTAACGCGAACATATTTTAGAGGTTGACACTTGTTATGCAGAGCATTATATCCCGTAGTCACGCGGCGGCAGACGGCCTGGCCAATGAAGTGTATACGACCACTTAATATACCTGTCTCTAAGCATTAAACACTTCTTTAACATGAGAATTGCGTTTTTATTATTATTCATTCTAATCAGTAGTTGAACTACGATAAAAGTTATATAAAGTTCAGGCTCCAAGGAGCCGAAAATAGTTTTTAAAAACGAAGTGAAAAAGTAGCGGAAATACTTGCAAAAGCCCCTGAAAATCAGTAACTTAGAGAAATATTGTACCACCAATTATCTCGAGTTATGATTCCCAAGGACAAAGCTCTAAAGCTTATCAAAATCTACATGTACGTTTGTTCACAATACCAAGAGACTTTGAATTGCTACTGCCAAAGATACAGCAATAATTCGAAACCTCAATTCTCCGACCAGGAAATCTTAACGATTTTCTTGTTTGTCGGAAGCGAACAGCGTTACACGCGGATCAAGGAAATCCACTCCTTCGCCAAAGAGTACCTGCTTGATTGGTTCCCAGGGCTGGTCTCCTACCAGACGTTTGTCTACCGTCTGAACCGGATGGTCGGTGCCGTCGGAGAACTGCTCAAGCATCTCATAGTATCGTATAAGCCAGATGATTGCGACGAGGACACGCTAATCGTTGATTCAATGCCAATTATGACCCGTTGCGGACGTAATCGTCAGGGCAAGGTGGCACGTGAGATTGCCGACAAGGGCTATTGCTCAACCAAGAATCAATACTATCATGGCCTAAAGCTTCATCTTGTTGGTTATAGGAGGAAAGGGCATTTGCCGTTCTCGTCCCAGATTGTCTTGTCTTCCGCTTCAGAGAACGATCTCTCCGTGTTCAAACGTGAGTGTGTTCCTGCAATTGCAGGCAAGACCATCTTTGCCGACAAGATATATCGTGACAATCCTTACTGGGACAATGAGAGAGAAGTCAAAAACAATGAACTGCTCACTCCTGTCAAGGCCGTCAAAGGGGCAACTGAGGAAGAAAAACAGAGGAATAAGGCTGCTGGTGACCTTTATTCTGCTGCCGTCTCATCTGTCAGAGAGCCCGTGGAAGCCTTTTACAGCTGGCTTATCGATAAAACAAACATTCAAAGAGCTCAAAAGTGCCGGTCTACTGCCGGACTGCTTATACATACGCTTGGCAAACTTGCCATCGCGTTCATTTTCTTAATTTTCAACTAATGATTCAAATTATTACTAATCCTTCAAGTATTTATTACTGATGATCAAGAATAGAATATCATCTTTGATTCTTTTGTTTATTCTATGTTCTAATGGTTTCTCCTGTAAATCATATAGAAATGGAATGTTCGTTTCTGGAGGTAGAGATGAGATGATTCAAAATGCAATTATTGATTTTGTTCATACAGAACAATCTGTCCTTCACAAGAGCGAAATGTTCCATGTGTTTACAGAAGGGAAAAGTCAGGATTCTGTTTATGTGTACATTATAGGTGACGATGACAATTTAGTTCCTTTAATTGTGGATGCCATAGACAAGTCTGCGATTAAGGTGGAGAGCAAAGAATCGAGTACGGGTGAAAGGATTATCACACTAGATTCCTTGAGTAATAAAACAATCCTGATTGTCGAATTTTTAAAAAATGGAGATAAACAATCTATATGGTTTGATAAAGATGCTGTCACATTATCATACCGCGCATTTCCTGATCATTTTTATGAATGGGATAATAAGGTGTTTTTTTGGTTCAACGAGGTCCCTGATAGCGGATTAGAGAATAAAGATGCGGTCATTGAAGCAATGTATCGACATCACTATGTAGATACAATGGTTTGGTGCTATTGGCCAGAAGTGTGGGTAAATGATGCATATGATGGGAAAAGGTATTTGTTTAATGACAAGAATCTGACTCGTTTTTCCAAGGAGACAATACATAGAATAAGATAAGAGACAAATTTTGGTGTTACTTAAGAAAATAAGAGCCGTATACTCTCCGGGACAGTCTCGTCTGCCCCGGAGAACGGCCGACAACTTCAGCGGATACTTGACGGCGGCTACCTCCATCTCCAGCACTTCCCCCGTCTCGCAATACAAGTATGGCGACAAGGAGTGGAATCCCACCTCCCTTTCCTATGACTTTGGCGCCCGCAATTACCTGCCCGCTGTTCCTCGTTGGAACTCGATGGATCCGCTGGCAGAGAAGTACTACTCCATCAGTCCTTATGCCTACTGCGCCGGGAATCCGGTGAATCTGGTGGATGTGGATGGGATGCAATGGTATTCTTATAAAGATGAAAATGGTGATACGCAATATGTGTATAGCGAAGGCGCCATAATAGAAAGAGAGCAATATAAGAATCTGGAATATGTGGGTTATACGTATCATGATTTAG
>JAEEGL016062190.1_pt1 | contig 10240 bp, 7 predicted proteins | sample 9134231 | NCBI WGS metagenome assembly JAEEGL01 (sample SAMN16246548, study PRJNA631951) | gut metagenome | biome: gut microbiome; feature: rumen; material: fiber-attached | host: Bos | place: Iran: Karaj | collected 2018-10 | reverse complement strand
TCAAATAAGAAACAATAATAATAATAACAACAATAATAATAATTACAACAATAATAATAATATTAATAATAATAATAATATTAATGGAAACGAACATCAAAATATTAGAATTCAAATAAGAAATAATAATAATAATAACAACAATAATAATAATAGAATTCAAATAAGAAATAATAATAATAATAACAACAATAATAATAATAATAGAATTCAAATAAGAAATAATAATAATAATAATAATAATAACAACAATAATAATAATCCAGTAATTATAAATAATAATTTTAGAATAGTAGACAGTTTAGAATTATTCAGAAGAAATCATAATAACCAAAATAACCAAGGAAGAATTCAAAATAGACCTAGAGTAGTTCCTCCAATACAACCATTAAATCCTTTAAGAAGAATAATTCCAAATCAAAATAATTCAAGTGATGAAGATAACGAAGAATCAGAAGTGAATATAAATCCAAGAGTAATTCATTTAGAAGGATTAGGAGAATTAGCAATGTTAGTAGCAATATTAGATTTATTAAATGGAGAAAAAGATCATCCAGTAACAGAAAAATTATTAAATGACTTACCAGAAATTCCAATTCAAAATGTAAATAAATTAGAAAGTGATAAGAAAAGATGTAATATTTGTTTAGAAGACTTTGTCAATGGAGAAAATGTTCTTGTTCTTCCTTGTTTACATATTTATCATACAAATTGTATTAAAGAATGGTTTAAAAATAATAATACTTGTCCTTTATGTAAATCAGAAATTACTGAATCAAAAGTATATGGACCAGAAGGGAAAGATGAAACTCCTGGAATGCCTTCCCAATAATTAATTTATTATTAAATTTTTTGAGAAAAATTAATATTTTATTTTCTTTTTATATTAAAAATTGATTTTAATTTTAAATTTTAAATATTAATATTTTTTTAAATAATTATTAAATTCTGAAATTTATTTAATATTTATTAAAATGATTATTCATTTTAAATTAATTAATTATAAAAATTGTTTAAATCAAATAATGTTTTATAGTTTTTTTATCTTAAATACTTATTTTCATTTTAAAAATTCTTCAAATTTTTATAAAGATTATGTTCATAAAATAAATTTAAAAAAATTATTTTTAATTTTTTTTTTTTTTTTTTGATAATAACTCATAATAAAGTTTGTTTTTTGAGAATAATATATATTTCATAAACTTTTGTTAAATCTTAGTCTTATCAATTTATTAATAATAAAAATGCTATTTATTGTATTTCTTCATATATTTCTAAAGATATATAGTATTTTTTTATTATATTTTTATAATTATGAACATGAGTTCATATTTTTTGAATAAATAAAATTAGAATTTTTTAATTGTTTAAATTTGATTTATTAATTTGAAGATAAATTTAAATTGAATATATTTAATAATATATTTGTAATTTTTTGATAAATATTAATTATATTTAATGGAATATAAAGTTCTTTTTAAAGAAAATTACTATAAAGTTTTAGTTATCCCAGAACTTAAAATAAAAAATCATCCAATAACAATTAAATATTTAATAGATTCTATAATAGAATATTCAAATAATTATAATCCAAATAATTCTTATATTTTTCAATGTAGATGTGGAGAAATAATATCACAAGAAATCCCGCTAAAAAATTTTAAATGTAAAGGTGATCATTCGGATTATCCAAAAAACGAAAATAATCTTTTTCTCCTTTCAGAAATACCTAAATTTAAAAAATTAACGCCAAAAAAAGTTGATATATTTGAACAATTATCTAAAGCAACAAATGCATCATCGAAATTAAAAATACCACAAATTGAAACAAATAATAATAATAATAATGATAATTATAATAATAATAATATTAATAATAATATAATAAGAATTAGAAGAAACGGAATTAATAATTTAGTTTTAGAACCTCATTTACTAAATTTATTTGAAAATAATCATTTTATTCCAAATTATGATATAAATTTATTTAATAATATATCAGAAATGGGATTTGATCCAAATCGTATTAGAATTAGTTTAAGATTAACTTTCAATTCATTTGAAGAAGCAATTATGATGTTAATTGATTCTCAAGATAATTTTTGGGAACAATATGCTAATTTAAGTGGTGAAAATAATAATATAATTGGAATAAACATTAATCCATTTTTTCATTTACATAATCTGAATAATAATAATAATAATAATAGTAATTATAGTAATATAAGTAATAATAGTAACAACAGTAATAATAGTAATAACAGTAATAATAGTAATAACAGTAATAATAGTTATACTTTTAATGAAAGTGATAATGATGAAAATTAATTTTTATTATATTTTAAAAAGTTATTTATTCGCATTATTATAATCTATATAAAATAAATTATAATTAAATTTTGTTATTAAAATTCAAATCTTCTATTCTTTGTTGTAAATCAGTAAAAGAAAATTCTGGAATTTCTGATGTTGAAATAATTATATCTTGTAATTGATTTCCACATATCATTTGAGCATATTCAGTTATTGATACATTTTTAATTAAATTTTCATATTTTTGCTTTATTTGTTTATATTTCTGATTACTTAACTTATTATTTTTATATAATTTTAAAATTGTTTTCTTTGCATTAGCTATTAATTTTAATAAACAAATAGTATCTCTTTGACATTCAATATCCATTTTTCCATGATGAGAAACTAATTGTTTTTTTGTTCGATAACATAAATCACAATTAGGATGTTTACATTTAAATTTTTTTTCACAATCTTTATCAATATTAGTTCTTAATAAATGAGTTTCAAACATAATTGGATTATGATTATTTTCATTCATTTTAAAAACAGGAGCAGAATAATGTTTAAATACTCTTTTATTACATTCACAATCATTATTTAAAATTTTTATATTATTAACATAATTATCATTTTTTATATTATTATCATCAAAAAAATAATTTCTATTTTCATTATTTATTATAATTTTATTTCTAGCAGTTTTTTTACCTAATAATTCACATTGACAATTTAAATTATTTAATAAAGGATTTATATAATAATTCATAGTAGTATAAGGTTTATAATAACCAGTTGAATAATAATATGTATCACTTGTTTTAATTGGATTATTTTGATCACTTATATTTTGATATGAAAATATTGTATTATTTGATTGTTCATTTATTAAAGGTTGATATGATAGTTGAGCAAATAAATTTTCATCTTCTTGAATCGGTTGAATTATTGTTTGTTGAGGAATTATTTGAGGAAATATTGGAATTGAATTTGTGAATAGTTTTTCATTTTGAACTTTTTCATTTAAAGATGATAAAAGAGATAAATTCATCATTAATTGCATTTGCTTTGTGGGATCTAAATTAGGATTCATTTTTATTTTTTTTATTTATTTGTTTTATAGTTATTTATTACTCAGAAGATTTTTGAAAATGAAATTAATTAGATGATTTATAATATTCTAAAAATATTTATATTTTTTACATTAAAAAAAAAAATTATACTAAAAAAAATAAAAAAGTTAGAATTACATTAATTTAAATTCATAAAAATATTTTTATGCTTCTAAAATAATTAAATATTTTTTAAGAATAGACTTATTAATTTTAAGTCACAAAATTATAGGAAAAAGTCAATTTAATAAATTATTTATATATTTTGATTATATTAATTGATTAGATTAAATTATTATTTAATTTAAGGTTATTTTTAGTATAATAAATAAAATTTTTAATTTTTTAATATATCGTTTTTAATAAATTAAAAATAAATTTTTTAATTTTAAAAAAAGAATTAAGGTTCTTTTCCATTCATATCTTCATAAATAGAAAACATATTATTAAGTATTGAACTAATTTCATGAATAATAACATAATGTTCTTTTTCTTCTTCAGTAGATTTAGGATATCTATCAGGATGATATTTAACAACTAAAGTCCTAATAAAATTTTTATTATCTTTAGTATATTCTTCATCTATATTTTTTTTAGGTTTATATCCTTTATAAGGATATTTCTCTAATATAAATTTAATAAAAGTTAGATTAGACTCATTTTTTTTTTCATATAATTCTTGAAAAATTCCTTCTTTTTTCTTTTTTAATTCTTCTCTATATTTATCATCATTTCTTTCTTCTTCTTTTTCTTCTTCATTTCTTATTTCTTGTAAAATATTAGCAGCATTTATATACCATTTTTCTTTTCCTACATTTTTAGGAGCAAGTGACAATCCTAAATTTACTGCTTGTGTTACATATTCTTTTATTTTTTGTTTTTTTTTCTTATTTTTATATACTCTATGCATTATATATGCTATATTTGAATAACAAATTGCTTCTAATTCAATGTCTAATTTATTTTTTCCTATTTCATTTAAAGCATTTCTATAACATGTTAATGCATCTGCTATATCATCCATATCTATTTCTTCTTTTTCTAATAAACCTTCTTTTAAATATTTATCTCCTTTGTCTATTTCAATTTGAGCATCTATTTTTTTTATATAATAATTTGATGAATCTAATACATCTTTTATTTCATCTTTTGTTAATTTATCAATATTTAATTCATCCAATTTTTTTGGTTCTAATTCATATTTTACTTGAATATCAAAAGCAGTATAAAATATATTTTTTGATTGAACAATTTTCCCTGAATCATATAATTTCAAAGCATCAATAAAATAATGTCTCATTAAAGTTCCTATTAAAGAATAATAAGTTTGTGTAAATCCTTTGAAATAATCAATCATTTCATATACACTTTGTCCAATATCTTTTAAAGGAATTTCTCTTATAACATTTATTGCATTTGAGCTATAAAAATCTTCTTTTGTATCATTAACTATTTGAGAATATTTCATATTGTTTGATAAAACTTCCATAAGTTTTGTTGTATAATAAACATAATTTCTATGAATATCTTCATGATGAAGTTTATCTTTTTCAATTCCTAATATTAACTTATCTAAAGTATCTTGAAGTAATTTTGATGATTCATATTTTTCTTCATCAGTAGTTGCTAAATAAATTGATTCTTGGAATAAGGGAATTGCTTTACTTAAATTTTTTTCATTTACTAGATTAAAAGTGTTTTTGTCATATTTATTTAAAAATACTAATCCTTCTTCTCTCTTTTTTTTAAAAAGATCAGACATTTTTTATTATATTCAAATATATATTATAATTTATTTTAAAAATAAATTAATTTTTATTTATATTTAATATTTTTTTCCCTATTTAGGAATTTAAAAAAAATAATTTAAAAATTATATTCATCTTCTTCAGTATATTTAATATTATTATTATTAACTAAATTATTATTGAAACTTTCATTATCTAATCCTTCAATATTATCAATATTTTCAATATTGTCAATATTTTTATTTTTTCTTTTTAATTTATTTTTATAATATTCCTTATTATCATATCTATCAGTATCAATATTATTTAAAATATCTGTATCAATTTCTTCATGTTGACCTAAATCTAAATTATTATTTAAATCAATACTTTCTAAACCTTCAACTGTTTCATTATAATTTAAAGGATTTTCTCCTAATTGAATTTGTAATTTATTTATTTCATCATCTTTTTTTTGAATTAAATCTTCAAATTGTTTTGTTAATTCGTTTATTTCATTATCTTTTTTTATATTATCTTCTAATGCTTTTTTAATTTCTAAATCCATTTCTTTTTCTTTATTTTCTTTTTTTATTATTTCTTCTTCATCTTCTTCAATTAAATCATTTAATTCTAAATCATCAATTTCTTCTCCTTTCTTTAATGCATTTGATATTTTTTCATTTTTTATTTTTAACTCTTTTATTTGATCTTCTTTATCTTCTAATAATCTTTTTAATTCTTCATTCTTTTCAATATTATTTTGAAGTTTTTGAGTAAATTCTTTTTCTTTTAATAATAAATCTTTTTTATTTTCATATTTATTATCAATTTGTTGTTTCATATCTTCATTTATTTGAGTTATTCTATTTATATCATTTGTTATTTTTAAAATAATATCATTTAATTGTTTGATTTGTGATTCTTTTGAAAATAAATTATTTTCTTCAGATAATAATTTTGTATTATTCTTATTTGCATTATTATTTATATCATCTTTTTCTCCTTTTAATTTAGTAATTGTTAACTTTAATGATTTTATTAATTCTTCATTATCTACTTTTCTTATTTTACAAGATTCAATTAATAAATTCAAATCTTTTTCTTGTGATAGTAAATTATCTAATTCTAATTTTAATTCTTCATATTTTTCATTTAATTCTTTATAATTTTCTTGAAGTAAAATTATATTTTTTTCATTTTGTTGATTAAAAACTTCAATTTCAGCATTTATTCTACTAGATTTCTCAATCTCTAATAATCTTTCTCCATATTTTGAATATAAATCTTGATTTTCTTTTTTATATTTATTGATTTTTTCTTCTAATAATATTATTGAATCCACTATTTTCAAATTTTGTTCTGTTGTTTCCTTTAAAGTTCCTTTTATATTCATTATAAATATTTTTAAATTTTTATCGAATTTTGAAAATATTGAATTTGTAGTTGATAAATTTTTAGTTTGACTTTCATAATTTCTTATTTCTAATTCTAAAATTTTATTTTCGTTTCTTAAATCATTATTTGATTGTTTTAATATATTATTTGTTAAGGTAATTTTTTCTATTTCTTTTGCCATTGTAATTTCATCATAATTAATATTATTTATGTTAATATCATCATTTATATTCTTGTTGAAAGATTTCTTTTGATTCATATTATTTTGAATATTTTCATTATAATTTATATTTTTAAAATTATCTTGAGACATATTTATTTCTTCTGAGAAATCATCTAAATCAAAAAGATCTTCATCATTATGAACAGAATGATTAGAAGAATTTTTAGAAATACTATAATCATCTTTATAATCAATATTAGTCATTGGTTGAATTATTTCATCATCAAAATTACTGAAATTTTTCTTATATATTTCATTATTATTTATATTATAATTTTGAGATAAATTAACATCATTAGTTAAAATTTGAGCTTCTCTTATTACATTTCTAAATTCTTCTAAAATTGGGTTTTTTGGTTTGTTATTTATTGGAATATTATTATTAAACATTATAGGAGATTGATATAATATATCTGATTGATTTAATCCTTGTATTGTTCTATAAGTATTATCATTTGAAAAAAATGGATTCATTCTTTTTGCAGAATTTATTTGATTTTTAATCATGTTATATTCATTAAATACTGAATCAATTTCTCTTCCTAAATTAATTCTATTCATTATTTAATTTAAAATTTATACAATTAAAATTTAAAAATTTTGAAAATATAAATTAATAAGAATTAATTATTTTAATATATTTAATTATATATTAACAACAGCAAAACCAACTTTTAGATTCCATTTTTTTATCTTTATCCTTATCTACAACTTTAACAATCCTTTTATAAGGAGTATCAAATGTATATCCATTATTATATTTATTCTCTTTAAAAATAGGAAAAAACCATTTCCATTTTTCATCCATTCCAACAACAGTTTTAAACATAAAAAATTTATGAGTTTTTGCATAAAAAGGGCAATTTTCATCATTATCATAAATAGTAGATTCAACATTAGTAACATTATTAAATAAACAAAACATTTGAGTAATAAACAAACTACCAACAGAAATAGTTATAGCAATAGAAATACAAGAAGAAACAATAATCCAAATAGGTTCTTTTAATTCTTTAATAAGTTGTAAATATAAATAATCACTATTAAAATCAATAACTTTCATTGGTCTAAAAATTAAATAAATAAATCTTTTTAAAAATATATTTGCAAAAATACAAGGAGTTGCAATTGCATCACCAATTGTACCATAGAATAAAAATAATAAAAATGATTTTTGATTATAATATCCTACACAATTAAATATCCATGGACAATGATGATCCATTTTTAATATACATTTACCACATGTTGAACAATGATGTGCTCTTAATGGACGATTTTTATTACATTTTTTACAAAATGTTTTTTCATTATTATTTAAACGATTTACCATATTATCAACTAATGTTCCTGGATTTGTTAACATTGATTTAATGTGACAATAAAATGTCATAAAAGCACAAAAGTAAAAAGAAATTGAAATTATAAATTTTAAAAATGGTCTATTTTGTAATAGGAGATCATTATAGTAAAAATAAGAAGTAAAACATGAAACTACTATATATATTATTGACCATACTAATGGGACACATGTAAAATATAATATGTACCATTTTTTGTCTAAATTTGAATACATTTTTTATTTAAATGATCACCAATTTTTTTTTTGTATATTTAATTTCATAATATTTAATTTAAATAATTTATAAAATTGAATTTTATTTTTATTTATAAAAAATTTTATTAATTAATTAAACATTCTTTTATAAAATGATCGAGTTCACTAAAGAATTGAATTAAATTTAATCCTTCAATATTTTTTCTTAAATTATAATTTATTCTATCTAAATTACTTAATTTATAAAAAAAATCAAATATTTTATCATATTTTTTTAATTTTTCTTCTCTATTTAAATCAACTCCATAACTAAACTTACTTTTTTTTGCAGAAATAATTCTATCATAATACATTTTTAAAATAACCCAAGCAGAATTAATTCCAGTTTTAAAATAAATATCATATTTCGAATCACATAAATTGAAAATTATAGGAAACAATCTTATTACATCATCAGTATTTAAATTAAAAGAATTTAAATCTTTATTAATTATTCCATAAATAAAAAAATCATTGGCAACACCTAAATCTTTACAAAGATAAATTTGTCCTATTGCATCATTATAATAATTATTATTATAATAGCTGACAACATTATTTAAACCTTTTATTCTTTTTCTTAAAATTGAACAAAATTGTTCATTTTTTTCTTTGATTTCATTCATTATTGATAAATCATTTGTTTCATTTATATATTCCTCATTAATAAATGATTCATTTCTCTTTTTATTATTCCCTTCAACAAAAATAGCACTTTTACATCTTTTAATATTAATATTATCAAAATTACTTTTTTGACCTATACAATTTAAATCAATCCCTTCAAAAATACTTTTATTTTTATTAAAATATTTTTTTTTCCTATTATTATACATTTTATTAAAATAATAAACAAAAATAAAAAAAATAAATATTAAAAAATATAACTTTCAAATAAATTTTAAAAAAAATATGGAAGATGAAATAGATAATTTAAACTTTGAAGATTCTGACGAAGACTATGATCCAAATGATCCAAACAGGCCAAAAAAGAAAAAAGTAATAGAACTATCAGATCAAGAAATAGAAAAAATAAAAAGTACAATAGAAGAAATGAAAAAAAATAAAGTTCAACCTCAAATAAGTGTAGGTCGAGTATATGACAAACCAGGATTTGTATCAAAGCCTGCAAAAATAATATATAAAGATTTTGAAATAGGAGTTAAAATGTCTCAAACAATAACAATAACAAATTGTTCATATTCATTTAATAGTTTTCAGTTACAAAATTTAGATGATGATATTATTGATTTTTTTGAAATTGACTATCAATCATGTGGAAGAATTCCAGCAGGAATTTCTACTAAAATGACACTTCATTTTACTCCAGTTGTTAATAAAGATTATCATTCTTCATTAAAATTATTAAGTGAAACTGGAATGTGTGTTATACCAATTGAATGTTATTGTAAAAAATGTTTAATTAGTTTTGAAAATGAAAATATTGATTATGGAGAAGTTATTTTAGGACAAGAAATTATTTTACCTTTAGTTGTTAAAAATGATGGTGCATTACAATGTAAATTTACTATTGTTGATGAAGATAAAGAATTATTAACTAATAAAGAAGATGAAGATGAAAAAGAAAAAGATAATGATTTAGATTCTAGTTATAAAGATTTTATTGATAGAAAAATTATTTTACATAAAGAAGATTATTTAAATGATAAAGGAAATGATGATGGTATTATTGATATTATTAAAAAAAAAAGAGTTGATGAATATAGAATTAAAGTAATTCAAGAAGAAAGGGAAAAATATGAAAAAGAAGAAAAGGAAAAACAAGAAAAATTAGAAGAAGAATTAAAAAATAATCCTAAAGCTGCTAAAGATAAAGGTAAAAAAAAACCTGGTAAAGAACCAGAAATTGAATTAGTTGATGGTATTC
>JAEEGL016049949.1_pt1 | contig 10240 bp, 10 predicted proteins | sample 9134231 | NCBI WGS metagenome assembly JAEEGL01 (sample SAMN16246548, study PRJNA631951) | gut metagenome | biome: gut microbiome; feature: rumen; material: fiber-attached | host: Bos | place: Iran: Karaj | collected 2018-10 | reverse complement strand
GTTGCAGGAGTTCAGGAGTTCAGGAGTTCAGACGATAGTGCTGAAGGTTCTCTTTGCGTCAGTTTACAGGGGTTGGAAGTATTGTCTGAACTCCTGTAACTCCTGTAACTCCTGAACTCCTGTAACTTGCGAAAGTTGAGTAATAAAAGAGGCGGGGGAGACTTATCGTTCCTGAAAATCTGATTATACGTGAATGGTCTTTGATGCCGGGGATTTTCGCCTGCGGCGCTACACGAATGTACATGAATGCTTACCAATCTTCCGGACGTCGTGGAGCACAATGGCGCAGGAATGGCAGTCGTTCAGGCGACGTTAAACGCAGATGCTAAAGAAAGGAAACTCATGGAGACAGATTACAAAGCATTCTGTGAGTTTTTGTAGGCCATCAAACCGGCTGTCACCCATATCTCCTGACCCTTTCTCAAAGCCGCCAGCAAGGAGCCCAGTTCCAAGTCTGGACCTTTGACATGGACGTCATAGTTGTAACGGTATTCGCTGGCCCATTTGACGGGAACAGTCCTGAAACCATTCTCCAGATAGAACATTTTCCTGCGGACACAAACGGACAGCTGTTCGCTGTCGCTCATTGCCACTTCGCTGAGCAACACGTATGTGCGGTCGGGGTTACAACAGACGCGCTGCAGCAGCATAGCTCCCAGCCCCTTGCCACGATACGCCTCATTGATTTGAAGAAACGAAATGTAGGTCGCCTGAAAGAAATCAAACGTGATGGCGTAACCAGCCAATTGCCCTTCCACGTCGATGGCCAGCAGTTTAGGAGTGGAATGCTGCGTATCCTCGCCAAACAAAAGAAACCACAACGTGCTGGTTTTGACTCCATTTTCCTCACAGTTCTTCTCAATTGCCTTGTAGAACACATCATCACTGGTCACCTGTCTGACGGTGACAGAAGGGTTGTTTTTGGTAAGATTTTTCATGTCTATACTATCGGATTTTTGGTTTAAATGTTTTTCAAATGCAAAGGTATGGTAAAGTACACAAACAAATTGGCTTTCTATTGGTATAACCCAACTATCGGGAATTGAATTTGAAGTGTAGGAGTCTGGGAGTTTAGGAGATTGGACATTAGTTCTGATTCATGGGATCCCTGCCAAAAGAGCAAAAGCCTGCCAGCACGAGTCTTGTAACTTTCACCATATTGCCGAGTTTTATCAGGATGCTTTTGTAATTACTCTGAAGTAGCTCCACGTCTCGGGAACAGACAAAGAAAGATGATTCAGAAAACGTTCTATCTCTTCGGGTGTCTCACATGGGAGGGAGAAACCCTGTTCGGAGAAGTAGCTGTCGATGGTTCTCTGCATCCGTGCGGTCAGCGCGTCGGTCTCCGCAGTCTGTTTTTCCCGGGCGTCCTTCGTCACCAGTTGCAGTGACAGAGAGGTGACGTTGAAGAGCACCATTTGCTTGCCCGATACCGGGTGTTTCGTATATAGAGCCTTCCCGCAGACGTCGAAACGGATGCGGCGAGCACGGATTTCCTTCTCGTCAAAGGATTGCCGCAGCTTTTGAAACAGCGGATGGTCCTCATGGAGGAGAGTGGCGGTCAGTCTGTTTGACGATGGATTGATGGCCTGATCCTGTGGGATGGCCGGATGTGTTGGGTCGAAAACGTTTTTCTTCAGTCGGATAATATTTCTCATTGGTCGTTGTTGTTTTGGATGATGGATGAAAGATGATGGATGAAAAATGAAGGGTGATGGATGAAAGATGAAGGATGATGGATGAAGGATTGATTGGGATGGAGGGCCTGTTATCGGAAACCGATAACAGGTCTTTTATTGCTCCTCCTCCCCATATTCTCAGCCTCGCAGTATTCCTCGATATCCTTGGCCGACAATTGCTTACCGGAAAGGATGAAGTCGATGGCACGCTGACGGGCTATGTTCTCAATCTGCCCGCCAGAGAAATTGTAGTTCACGGCCAGGCGGTGAGCCTCCTCCTCGGTGAGTCCCTGCAGCATACTGCACCACAGCTGCTGCTTCACCGACACATCGGGAATGCGGAATTCCACCTTGAAAAGAAATCTTCGCTCAAAGGCTTTGTCGAGGTTAGACGTCAGATTAGTGGTGGCGATAAGGATGCCCTCCAGATTCTCCATTTCCTGAAGAATGATGTTCTGCATGGCATTGTCCATTTTATCCACCGATTTCTCAACGTTCTCCGTTCGCTTGTTGATAAGCGCGTCGGCTTCATTGAACAAAAGGATGGGCATAACCTCTCTGTTTTTGCACGACTCGCGATACCTTTCGAAAACCGCCTTGATGTTTTTCTCGCTCTCACCAACGTATTTGTCACGCATACTGGCTATGTCTACCTGTATGATATCGCGGCCTGTACGTCGGGCAATCTGCAGCACCGTCTCCGTCTTTCCTGTGCCTGGCGCACCGTAGAAGAGGCAGGCGAAACCCTTGCGCAGTCCCTGCTCTTCGAGACGCTGCTGAATGGAGGGAAAGTTCTCCTGACTCAGCAGGCTGGTCAGACGCTCTATCTGCTGCTGTTCTGCCTTGTTGTAAAACATAGCCTTCTCCTTGATATTCGAGTGAAGTATCAGCCCTCGCTCATTCTCGACGGTTACCTTGCAATTCAAGCCTTCTGGAGTGAATCCTTTGAACAGTTCCTCCTTGATTCTGCGCGTGAGGACAAAGCTGTTTGAATTGGCCATACCGTCCACGCAGGTGTGCTCTATCAGTCCCTGCTCGATTAGTCTGTGTGTGCCATTGCGCAACGAGGTCTTCATGCAATTCATTTCAAAATCGTCGGGGAAAACGTTTTCGATATTAGCCAAATTGAAGCCCTCATACTCCGTCCCACCCCATTGGCCATAGTCACTGACGACCAACATGAAGAACAGCAACGCGTCGAGGTCATTCTTGAAGTTGAGCGCTTCTCTGCACAAAGCCAGATGGCTGTTGGCCTCGCACATCATTAACACCCAGTCCTTTTTGTCAGTGTATGTAGTATCACTCATTACACATACGTTATCCTCGCAGTATTGCATCACCCTTTTAATAAAGGCGTCGAGGTCCAAACCGTCGATTTTCTCAGGCACAAATGGTCTGTTTTCCATTAATGCGCTTTCAACTCCTTTTGCCAGAATAAAGCCCCGACCATAATCTCCCGGCTTACGCGACACGCTGTGTTGAAGCCAACGCCTTTTCACCAATGCTTCTATCTCGTCGGAATATTTCATGATGGAAAGACGGCTGCACCTTATGCTATTGGCTATCCCTCGCCATGTAACGACCTCGTCATACTCAATGAGAATCGCCAAAACGACCACCTGCATTCTTGTCATACTCAGTTCCTTCGTAAGATAATCGAGGGCATTCTTGCTCTTTTCCCAAAACTTATTCGAGAGGTTTGAGTCAAGTACTTCATTCAACACCCAGTCAAGGGCGGTAATCATGGTCCATTCCTTTGGTTCTTCTTTCTCTTCGTCGTAACCAGCCAAAATGTTATCAAGTTGTTCTTCTATCATATGTTTCCTTTTAAAGTTTGACAATAAGTATATTTATTCAAGTTTCGCAAGCTCCGCTTGCTCTTTGGAGTTTGGGAGTTTGGGAGTTTGGGAGTTTGGACGATAGTGTATTTGCGGTGATTACGCCTCCACTATAGTCTAAACTCCAGCGGCTGAAAGCCGCGGACACTCCCAAACTCCTAAACTCCTCGAACATGCGAAAGTTGAATATATTTATATAAGGTATAGAGGGTATTTTCGGTGAAGCACCGAAAACTGTTATCACAATGCCAAAGTGGCAGCAGTTCAAGGTTATCTCGTTTTATGTAAATAAGTCAAAGAGCGCTTTCCCAATTCTCTTGTCTGGAATTGCGATGCAAAGGTATGTCAAAGAAATGACTTAGGCGGGGTTTCTATAGGTATAACAAACTGTGGATAGGGGGAAATCACGAAAAAAGAGAAGAAACGAGTTGCCGTTGACAGTAAACTTCAGGCATGGAGACGGCAAACCCGTTGAAATGATTTCCATACAAATGATGACCATCATTTTGATCTATACAGCCCTTTATGTCAAAACTGTTGTTAAGTACTATGAAGGAGAAGGAACTGACTAACTTTGCACTTATCTTCGTATACAGAGGGCAGGATGTATAGTTGAACAGTACCTGTTGTGTAATTGCAGAATAGCCAAGGATACGAGAGCTCACGACCTCTGGTCATCCTTCTGCATACCTTTCGCCGTCTTGTCCCTAATCTTATCATTGCCTCCGCATTAGCCATACATAATATTATCAATTCAAGTTTCGCATTCGCTCAACTTCTTGGAGTTCAGGAGTTCAGGAGTTACAGGAGTTGCAGACGATAGTGCTGAAGGCTCTCTTTGCGTCAGTTTACAGGGGTTGGAAGTATTGTCTGAACTCCTGTAACTCCTGAACTCCATCAACTTGCGAAAGTTGAGTTATCAATTGTATCATATAAATATATCATAGAATCATAAGTTAAACGATGTCCAAAGCAATTATACAAGTAATAAAAACTATATTCATAACCCGTTTCATTCTTTACTTCTTCGAACAGTTTAATATGTGTATCACCTAACACTTCATCTTTGGCTGATAACAATGCCCATATATGGCCCACATTTGCTTTCATTCTGTCTTTGATATCATCATACTCTTTGTACTTTTCAAGTATTTCTTGAGTCAGCATGTACGTTGTAGAGCCATCGTTTCGTTTGTTATGATACTCCAATTTTTGGTTGACATATTTCTTTAAATGCTCATAAGGGTTAACACAAGGGTTGATAACAAAAACTGGAATGTTACCACTATCACACATTAAGGCAAAGAAGCCACCCAATGAACTGCCAATAATCAAACTTGGCTGTTCGTTCTTGATAATGTCATTTAGTTTTGGAATTGACACGGAAGGGTCCGCATCAAGTTCGGGAACAATAAAATCATACTTGTAACCATAACGTTTCTTTAACTTGGTAATTGTCATGCCATTTGCACTTGACAAGAATCCGTGAATGAATAATACTTTCTTTTTCATTTTTTTACAACTTAAGTATTCAACTTTCGCAAGCTCCGCTTGCTCTTTGGAGTTTGGGAGTTTGGGAGTTTAGGAGTTTGGACGATAGTGTATTTGCGGTGATTACGCCTCCACTATAGTCTAAACTCCAGCGGCTGAAAGCCGCGGACACTCCCAAACTCCTAAACTCCTCGAACATGCGAAACTTGAATTAAGTATGTTAAACATGTGAATTATACTGCAATTGCCGGCTAATTGCGTCAGCTATTCTTTTCAAGGCCGACCAGTGGAGCTTAACGGGATTTATATCTTTTCTACGATAATGCAGACGCTTGTTGCAATGGGGGCAATAGGCATTCAGTTCCCAATAGCCTCCACCGTTAACATGCCCGGCGAATTGAAAAATGTATGCTTTCTCTCCACATTCGGGACATGCAAATGTAAACTCGTCGTACTCCCAGCAGCGAGCGAGTTGTGCCACGGTCACATATTTGTTGTAGGCACAAGCGCCCAAACCACCGGCACTGAAATGGGTTATCATTTGTTTGAAGGCAGCGGGGTTGTTGAGAATCTCCAGTCGTTTACGATAAACTTCCTCAATGGTCATTTTCTCATGGTTTTCTATCCTGTCTCTCCAAGAGCCAAAGACAAACTCCTGGATTATACTTTTGTCATACTTGGTAATGCCGACAAGATCTGCAATGGAACTGTCGTAATAGAATTGGAAATCATCCCGTATCTTCTTCACCTTCTGGGATATTTCCTGTACCCTGTCGTTAAAAACTCGTCCTTCGATTTCATCTTTCAACTGAAGTCGCAACACATGTTTTTCATTCTGTAGAAGGTCTATTTGCAGCCTCATTTCCTCATGGCGGCGCTTACACTCGTCACGAAAGGCTGTGAGACGTTCCAGATTCGCACGGAGGAAGACTTCGTTGTATTGCACTTCAAGGTCTTCTAAACGCTTCTTTTCTGAATCTCTCTCCTTGCTGAGTCTTTGTATATGTTCTTCCGTTTCACGCATCTCTTCTGCAATGCGTTTGGCCTCTTCTTTGTAGTTTTTCTCTTTGTTCATAAACAGGAAATTAAATTTAACTAAACGGTGGCAACCATCTTGACGCAACGAAGTTCTCGCATTCGTGTTTGTATGGCACCATTGATGTTCATGTCATGCTTTTTAGGGTTATTCGTTATCTGCCAGAATGGTGTTGTAGATGCTGTTGATACAGCCGAACCAACGCATCCATTGGCGACTGTTCGGGTTGAGTTTTCCGGTTCGGGTCATATAAACACGCTTGTTCACCTCTATCATCAGAGACTTGTAGGTAAAACCCGTTTCCGGCGAGAGCGAGTTGGAATAGGGTTTGTTGACGGCCACCTTGTAGTTGTAGATTTCGAACTGCCGCTTCACCAGGTTGACCAGCCGCTCATCATAGGTGTCGTCACTGTTATGGCCGATGCAGATGTCACAGTCGTAGAGTTCGGCAGGAAAGGAATGGCAGTCTATCAGCAGACTTTCGGGTGTCAGCAGACTTCTCACGACATCCAGATGCAGCCTACGCTGATCATAAAGGAAGTCAGACTCCTGCGTGGTCAGTATTCCCCTGTCATAGCCATCGAACTCCCGATAGAGGATGCCCTGTCCCTGGGCCTCCATCGGGTCATTATCGAGCCGTTCTGCATCACATACGAACCGGGAGTAAGGAAAGACGACGTTGACCACGTTTTCGTTGGAAGTGGCGAAGAGGAAGTCCGTGTACCAATCCGTCCATTTGTTCACGCAATCGTTGAGGAAATGAGGATTGCGCGGCCACTTGCCGTAAGGACCAAAGATACCATTCACACTGGCATGAGGTATGTGAAGCACTATTTTGTTGATGTTTGTCATCTACGGTAATTTGGATTCTGATTATAGGTTTTCTCTTTGTTCTACTTATTTATTCAAGTTTCGCATTCGCTCAACTTCTTGGAGTTCAGGAGTTTGGGAGTATGGGAGTCTGGACGATACTTTGTCGTGCTCCATTCTGCCGAAAAAAACTATTGTCCACGCTCGAACTTGTTCGCTTTGCTTGCAAAGAACTCCAGCGGCTGAAGCCGCGAAAACTCCTAAACTCCTAAACTCCTTAGACATGCGAAACTTGAATTATTTATTTCTGTCTCTCAGTTGTTGGGCATAGTCCTCTATGTACCAAAACGGCTGCGGGAAACGCCTGAGAAGTTCGCGGTCCATATAGTCGGAGAGCTCTTGTTCAATGGCGTTGAGCTGTTGGGTAATGGCGTTGACCTGCTGCTCGTAGACAAGAGGGGTGTAGTCTCCCCGATGTAGCGCCGCCTTGAGGTCACGCTTCTGCTGTTTCAAGCGTTCCGTCTCTGTGGTGACCCGCTGAAGCAGTGACAGGTATCCGTCGTAGTAGTGAAGGACGCGCTCGTCGTACAAAGCCTTTTCCAACTCTTTGATACGTTGCTCCTGTTCGTCGCCATGGGTCTTCAGCGAGTTCACCCGTTCGTTGAGAACACATATCTCACGCGTCTGCATTTGTTCGTTGATGGTGTGCGCATAACCACAGCATCCCTCTTCCTCGTGGTCGAGGATGTCGAGCACCTGCTGCAGCGTGTATGCCTGATATCGATGCTTCACCGACTTGTAGGTGTTGTTGATGCTGACGAATGAATCTCTGTAGTCCTTGAAGGGGAACCGTTCCACACACTTGGTGGTGCCGTCTTCGCGCACCTCACAACAAACGTTGTGACCACTCAAACTGCTTCCCGACAACTTGTACAACAGGCTTCTACGTCCTCTCTTATCGGTGCGCAAGGCACCCTCACACCGCTCCCACCATTGGAGGTAAATGCCCAGCGTGGGATCTTCCAATCCCGACGTCCCCGAAATGGACATGCCGCTCTGGATAGGCACCGGACACAGAAACATCCTGCTGTCCGTCAAGATGCGCTCCTTGTGAGCGAGGAAGAAGAAGGCGTTCCTGATGAAACGTTCCTTGTCCGCCTCCTCTTCCTTGTCCGCCTTGGCGGAAGCCTCGGCAAATGGCTGTCGTGCACGCTCCTCTGTTGCAACGTCTGCCCGTGGGTAGCAGTCCACTACCCTGCCGTCTAACAGTACGATTCTCCCCTCGGGGAACCAATTCATCATCTTCTCATTCATTTCCATTTTGTTCTCCTTTCCTGTCAATCCTTCATCTTTCATCCATCACCCTTCATCTTTTCATTCATTTCCATTATCTTCTCCTTTCCTGTCAATCCTTCGTCTTTCATTCATCACCCTTCATCTTCTCATTCATTTCCATTTTCTTCTCCTTTCCTGTCAATCCTTCATCTTTCATCCATCACCCTTCGTCTTCTCATTCATTTCCATTTTCTTCTCCTTTCCTGTCAATCCTTCATCTTTCATCCATCACCCTTCTTCTTTTCTTTGTTGTCAATAAAGCAAGGAGAGATAGTAGCCCAGCTTTGGTGCAGACGATGCCCGCTTGAATCCTGTCGTGTCAACCTTCACGCTGACGTTCATTCCGTGTCGGCTGTTCATCTCCTTTGCCATTTTCAGGAACTCCTCCCCATGTGTGAGGTTATTGTCTATATGCTTGACTGCGAGATAATAGTGAATCATTTCATGTACGATGACATCGCGCAATGCGTCTTCCTGCCAGTCGTAGTAGCATGAGATCTCCAGTCGCTGTCCTCTCAACATCCGTCTGCCTATGATCTTTTTGCAAGAGAAATAGCCGCATGTGCGGTATGATTTGAGCAGTCGTATCTGTGGCATGGGCAGTTCTCTGTTGAAGTACAGACGGTTGTATGCCCTGAATTTCTCGGCGATTATCTCTGTTGTTATCTCCATCGGTCGTTGTAAAACACAAGTTTCTGTCTGAGAATATGTATATTGGCGTTGCGCAGCTGTTCGTAGTCGATGAGGGGCTCTGTGCTATTTGTCTTCTTGAAGGTTGATTTTTAAGATTGGAAGTCGTTTTATTCCGAGTGCAAAGTTACGGCGAAAGAATGAATTGAGGCCGGTTTTTATAGGTATAAGGTGGGTTCTATTAATTCCCACGGTTAAGTTTGACATTGATGGGGGTTGTTCACCTTTTGTCATTTTTCCGGCTCTTTTGTTCCATTCTATAAGTCTCATCAGTCGTGTAGCCCGCTACACTCCCTCTTCAACTTACAGACTGAAAGCAAAAACAGCTCAGAAATCTGACAAAGCGAATGAATAGAACCCACCTTAAGAGAGAGTAGGGAAAGAGGTTTCTCTCCCCTACCCTTTTGTGGTGGTTCAGCTGTGAGAGAAAGCACCGATTTCCTTCTTGGAGCGGAGTTCGTGAATGCGCTCCGTGGTCCTGTTTCTGAATCCGAACAAGTCCTCCAGTGGCGGCAGCTGCTCCATAATCTGCTCAAAAGAGACCGGACTCTTGTCGGCGTTCTCGAAGACAATGCGGTCGCTCGGTATTCGGATTCTTCGCAACTGCAGCGAGTTCTTGCCGACGGTGCGTTTCTCGTCTTCGAAACCGCACCAGTAGCGCAGCATATTGTCCAGCGCCCCGTTCTTCTCCACTGCATTCTTGGCGTGCGTGCGGCACATGGAAATATAGTGGTCGTCCGCCGCGCAGCTTTCCACCCAGATTCCGCCACCCGAGCGATAGAACTTGTCGTAGAGCGCCCCAATGGCCGCGGCAGCCCGCTCGTTCTTGAAGTACTTGTTGGTCAGCCCGCCTACCACCTTCTGACACAACATCGTGAGCACATAGAACATTTTCGCCCCACGGTGAGGCATGTCGAGTGTAATCTCCTCCCCGTTGTCCTTGCGGATGATGATGGCGTATTCGCCTTCCTTCTTCTTGCTGTTGGGTCTGTCTGAAGGCCTTACCACGATGGAGAAGTCGGGTTTGGCAATGTCGCTGACAATACGCTTGTCCACTTTGTCGCCAAGGAAGATAAAGAAAAGGAAGGGGTCAACGTTGGGGAGGGTGATTTGGTTTCCGTTAAACTCGATTTTCATGTCTGAAGTATTAAGTATAAATATAATAAGGTATTCAAGTTCTTTGCAAGCAAAGCGACCAAGGTCGAGCGTCGCATGTTTCACATTGCTCACTTTAGAGGTGAGAGGTAAGTGGTGAGAGGTAAGAGAATACCTCTTCCGCTTCCTTTTTCTAGTTTTCTATTCTGGGCTTGCCCGCATTCCTCTCACCTCTTACCTCTCACCACTCACCTCTAAAACTGAAG
>JAEEGL015997713.1_pt1 | contig 10240 bp, 8 predicted proteins | sample 9134231 | NCBI WGS metagenome assembly JAEEGL01 (sample SAMN16246548, study PRJNA631951) | gut metagenome | biome: gut microbiome; feature: rumen; material: fiber-attached | host: Bos | place: Iran: Karaj | collected 2018-10 | reverse complement strand
TGGTACAAACTGGCAGCTGAGCAGGGAGATGAAGACGCAGAAGCCAGACTAAAAGCGCTTTCAGATTCTAATATTAATCAGAATGATTATGATGATTATGATTATTATGGTAGTTATGATAACTATGATAATAATGATGATGACGATGATGATTATGATTTCTTTGATTTTTTCTATTAATAAGGTAATCGGGGAATAATAAAATGAAATTAAAGAAATTAGTTATTTTTTTGCTGGTCAATATTTTTCTTTTTCACTTGAGCGCTTACGATCTGGATGATATCGATTTTTCAATTGCTCCAAAAACTCAGTTTACACAGGAAAAATCAGATAACAACCTTAAAAAATGCGGTCTTGCTGCTCCAGAATCATCCTCTATAAAAAATAAGAAAGATGTAAAAATGCCGAATATAAAGCTTTTGCGCGGATTTGAGCGTTCACCAAAAACAGATGCTTTTGGTGATACTCTTCCCGACAGTTATCTTTTTTACCGCCAGGCTCTAACTGAGAATGAAAAATCTGCTTATGACGAATTATACAAGGCTTTGATTAATGGAGAAAAAAAAGTAAATTTTATTTCTAGAATTACTAGTGATGAATATCTTAAAGTTCGAGATGCAGTTTACAATGATAGTCCAGAAATTTTCTGGTGGTGTTCAAGTGATTTATGGTGGTATAACAGCGATGATATTATTACGGCAGTAGAATTTGACTATCTATTTTCTCCAGAAGAATTAAAAGAAGCAAATAAATTATTTTTTAACAGATCTCTTCCTGTTATCTTTTATGCAAATCTGTTAGACAATGACATGGACAAAATTAAATACGTTCATGATTATCTTTGTCTTTCTATTGAGTATGATTATGATGCTTTCAATTCAGGAAATTACGGAGGAAAACTTCAGACTGCATATAGTGCTATAGTTGAATATAAGACAGTATGTGCCGGTTATGCCAGAGCCTTTGCCTATTACATGCAGCAACTTCGTATTCCCTGTGTAGTAGTTTCTGGCTCTGGACATGCATGGAATTTTATTGAAGTAAATGGAGATTATTACCAGATGGATGTTACCTGGGATGACGGCGCTCAGAATCCGCCATATTTCAATCTTCCTCACTCAGAAATGCAAAAGATAGAAAGTCATACTCCTGAATTTTCTTCTATATTTGTAATACAAAATCATCCGACAAAATCGGAAAGCATGACATACAAAAATTTCTTTGGAGATATTCCGGAAGGCCTTCCTTATACTTATAAGGAGTTCAATAATCTTGAAAATGATATTTTCAATCCCGCTTATGCTGAACTTATTTTGCAGCAGTAATTTATAAAATCAAATGTGGAGACATAAAATGCAATTAAAGAAATTATTTATTCTTTTCTTTGTGAATATTTTTCTTTTTCACTTGAGTGCTTATGATTTGGATAATCTTGATTTTTCAATTGCTCCAAAAACTCAGTTTACACAGGAAAAAACAAATAAAAACTTAAAAAAAGGCGGCCTTGTTGAGCCAGAAGAAACTTCCATTAAAAACAAAAAGGATGTTGCAATGCCGGATATAAAGCTTTTGCGTGGATTTGAGCGTTCACCAAAAACAGATGCCTTTGGTGATACTCTTCCCGATAGCTTTCTTTTTCACCGCCAGACACTAAAGGAAAATCAAAAATCTGCTTATGACGAAATGTACAAGGCTGTGATTAATGCCGAAGAGAAAGTAAACATTATTTCTAGAGTTACTCGTGATGAATTTTCAGAAGCAAGCTCTGCAGTTTACTATGATAATCCTGAACTTTTCTGGTGGGCTGGATGTACTTCATGGTGGTATAACAGCGATGGTATGGTTACTTCAGTAGAATTTGAATATCTGTTTTCTCCAGAAGAATTAAAAGAAGCTAATAAATTATTTTTCAACAGGTCTCTTCCAGTTATCTTTTATGCAAATCTGTTAGATAATGATATGGATAAAATTAAATATGTTCATGATTATATTTGTCTTTCAACTGTATATGATGATGAAGCTTATGCAGCTCATAATACTGGTGGAAAACTTCAAACGGCATATAGTACAATTGTGGAGTATAAGACAGTGTGTGCCGGTTATGCCAGGGCCTTTGCCTATTATATGCAGCAGCTTCATATTCCGTGTGTAGTAGTTCGTGGGAATGGACACGCCTGGAATTTTATTGAAGTAAATGGAGACTATTATCAACTGGATGTTACCTGGGATGACGGTTATCAAAATCCGCCATATTTTAATCTTCCCCACTCAGAAATGCAAAAAATTTCCAGTCATTCACCTGAAGGTTCTTCTGTCCTTATAATAAAAAATCATCCGACAAAATCTGATCGCATGACCTATAAAAATTACTTTGGAGATATTCCGGAAGGGCTTCCTTATACTTATAAGGAGTTTAATAATCTTGCAGAAGATATTTATAATCCGGCATTTGCAGAACTAATTTTACAGTAATTAAAAATTTTCTTACAGAAATTTTTGGTTTGATAAATTTAATGTTTTATAAATTGAATATGGATTTTTTTTTATTTATTTGCTAACCTTATAGATTATGACGCCATATTTTGCTGTACTATCATTTATTAATATTATTACTGTTGTAATGTTTGCTATTGATATTGCCGGTAATACCATCTGTAATCGATATCAAAAAACAAACCTCATACTAGTCTGCGCAATGATTATGATTATATGCATTTGCGAAATCTTTACTACAATTTTAGACGGTGCCCCTGTAAAATGGAGATTCTGGCATATAACAGCAAACTTTATAGGTTTTGCCCTTACACCTGGAATTAATTATTGTTTAATAAAATCTGTATTTCCAAAGAATAATAAGCTTTTTATTTTTTTATTTATTATTTGGATGGCTTATATTCTTTTTATGCTTGTGTGTGTCTGCCTGGGAACTGATCACGGTATTATTTGCGTAGATAAAAACAATAACTATTATAGAGGAAAAGAGTTTTTCCTGTTTATTCTTATATATAGTTGTGGAACACTTTTATTCTTTGTCGAAAATCTTTATATTTCCATCCGATTCTGGAAAAGAACAAATATAGCTCTGATTATAAACTTTTTCTTTATTCTTTTTGCAACTTCTGTTCAAGTAATATTTCCTACAGTTCAAGTATCCTGGACTTGTATTATTCTTTCCATTATTCATTATTACTTATACTACGAGACTCTTTACCAGCAGATGGATACACAAACCTATCTTTTAAATTACACCAGTTTAAAAAAATGGAAACAATCTCAAAAGAAGCCTGCGGTAATTGTTATTGCAGAACTTGATAACTATGCAAAGCTTAAAATGAATTATAATCGCGAACAGATAATTGCGATATTGGTGACTATTTCTAAATTGTTTAATAATTTTTTCAAAAGCTATGGACGCTGTTATAGATTAGGTTCAGAAGAGTTTTGTGTAATTATAAACAATACTAATCTTGATTTTGACAGACTTAACAAAAACTTTTTTATTCAGCTTGTAAAATATAATTTTGAAATGGCAGATATGCCTCTGGTTTCAATGGGATATGCTCAAATGGATCCAGAGACAGAGCTTGATCAGGCTCTGTCTGCAGCAGATGCAAAGAAGCGTACTTTTATAAAGGAACGTTTAAGCTACCTTTACTAGAGCTTACTCGGGAACAAAAATGTATCCGGATTTGCTTGCAGACATAATATATCTTGGATTTTTACGGTCGTCTTCAATTAACATTCGTAAGGCTCGTATATTTACGTACATATTGCTTTCTAATGTTTTTTCCTCGGGACAAGGTTCGTTCCAAACATTTTGGTAAATTGTCTTAAATGAAAGGATTTTGTTAGGATTCTGGATAAAGTAAAGCATTAAATCGAACTGCTTTTTACGTAATTGAATAGGATTGCCGTTTTTTGTAAGAGTTCCTTCATCTACATTTATTTCAAAAATACCGCAGTTATAAACAGAAGTAATTGGCTTTGTTTTGTAACCCATCATAGTATATTTTTGAATCATTCTGTTAATTCGCATTAAAAGTTCATCAATATAAAATGGCTTTGTAATGTAATCATCACAACCTTTTCGAAAACCTTCAATCTTTGTATTACTGTCATTTATGGAAGAAACAATCATTACCGGCAGATTGTTATCTTGTCGTCTGATTGTCTGGAGTACACTCATTCCGCTGTCTTCACCGAGATTTAAATCTAAAATTACCAGAGACAAAAAACTGCTGGCAAGTTTTTCAATTGCTTCTTTTTTACTAAAGCATTGAATTACATCAAAATTATTCTTTCGAAGATTTGAGGCTATGAAATTATTCAGATAATCTGAATCTTCCACAACCAAAATGCATTCTTTTTCTTTATATTCATCAATTTCGTCGCACATAGTTATATTTTTCATATTATCATATTATTAAAAAAAACTAAAATTTAAATAAAATTTTATAAAAAATAATGTAACCTTTTATATGTTTTTTTTTAATAAGCCAAAGTAAATGAGATTCCTGTTGAGAAAGTCACTCCTTGTGCAAGAGTCTGTGTAAAGGTAAGTTTGTCATAACCGTCTAAGGCTTTATAATGTGTATATGAAATATCCTGTACAAGACTCGCGTAAACAGAACCTAAATAGATTTTTGGAGTTTGAAATGAAACTCCGAATATACCAGGGAATATTGGTGCCTGAACCATAGTTTTTGTTGCAATCAATGGCTGCGGTTGAGAAGCAACAGTTCCTGTAGAAAGTACCACTCCCGCATAGGCAGAAACATAAGGATTAAAATGAACAGTCAAACAAATTGGAAGATTAAATGCATTGAACAGGCTGTCAATTTTGAAATCGTACCCCCATTGGATTGGATAAGTATAGCGAACCATAATTCCAGGATTTATGGACCAGAGATTTAATTGGAACTCTGTCTGCAAACTGCCTCCACGTGGCCAGAATACAAATTGATTTGTTGGTATGTAGAAGGACCAGTCGAAGTTGGTGTTAAAGTTTAAATAAAAGCTTGCATTTCTAAGGCGTTTTTGAGCACGGGCTTGTAGTGAACCGCTTGATTTTCCAGATGATGAAGAAGATTTTGAAGAGGAAGAACTGGAACCTGAATCATTTATAATTCTACCGGCACAAAAATAATGACTCTGCCAATAAGGTTCTGTCAGCTTTGAAATAACAACACCTGTACGCGGACCTTCGCTGGCAGCATTTATCATCTGGTTATTTCCAAGGTAAATGCCTACGTGTGAAACACTTGAACCTACCTTAAAAAAGACTAAATCTCCAATTTTTCTTTCACTGTCGGAGATTTTTGTTGATACAGCGTACATTTCTGCAGCTGTTCTTGGAAGGCTTATTCCTGCATCTCTGGCAGCGGTGTAAACAAAGCCGGAACAGTCCATTCCGTTTCTTGATGAGCCACCTAAGACGTAAGGAACACCCATATATGCTTTTGCACATTGTACAAATGTATCTCGTTTAGAAGTTGCTGCAAAAACACAACAATTACAGATTACAAGAATTAAAATCAAATTACAAAAAAACTTTCTCATAATCAAACCTTATAGGAAAAATCTAAAAAAAATCTAAAATTATAATAGTTTTTGTTTCTTTTTTATTGTTAATCGGTTAAAATCATAGAATATTTTTTTAAAGGTACTATACATGAAGAAAACAATAAATTACATAAGCGCTATTTTAACCTTTGTTCTGATGGTATCAATTTACATAATTTATAAGGTTCATCATGTAAGTTTTGAATATTTGTTTTATGCAATTAACAGTATTGTTATTGTAATTTCGATTGCTACTGCGTTTATAAACATAAGCAATATTGGAGAAAATAAAATCAGTTCCATGCAGGACTATTTAATTAACCAGATGGAGGTTAATGCTTCGCCAGTCCTGACTAAACCGAAAAAAACAGAATTAGAAAAGCTTGAAAACATCTTAAAGGAAATAATTTTTCCATTACAGTCAATTGAAGTTTCTGCAAAGGCTTTGAGCAATCCTGTGGAACCGGAGCTTCAGGTTTCGGCATCGCGGCTTATCACAAATAACATAAATCACATAAAAAATATAATCGGTTTAAAAACATACGATACCGAAGTTGAAGAAGAAGAAAACTATATTCCTTTTGAAATCCAAACACTTACATTACGAGAAGATATTTCGGAAAACATTTCAATTGGTATTTTTGGCAAAAAAGATACTAACAACGAAAGATTGAATATGATTCTTCAATCTTATGGTTTTTTTGTCAGATATACAGAAAACTCGCAGGAAATGCTTTCTTACATAGAAGAAAATCTTGTTCATATGCTGATTATTTCGCCTATAGCAGAAGAAGACGAATGTTTTAAGTTGTGCGAAGTAATTCGACAGAAGTATTCTTTGCTTGATTTTCCAATTCTTGTTCTTGTTAATAAATATCGTTCTTATCTTATTGAAAAGAGCTTTAATGCACAAATAAACGACTTTCTTATTCGTCCTTTTGATGTTTCTGCTTTGCTGGCACGAATACAGATTTTGGCAAATTACAGAGATTTGTATCACGAAAAACAGGAGCTTTTGAAGTCAGAAAAAGAGAAGAGAACGTTCTTGTATTTTGTTACCCACAATGTAAATACACCGCTTACAATTTTGCTGAATGAAATGCAGGTGCTTACAGAGCTTAGCGAAAAGCTGGGAGCAACAGAGGGTGGAGCACAGCTTCCTGGAGTTGTAAAGAATATTCAGGAAAGTGCAACTCAAATAAACATTATTATTCAGAATGTTTTGAACTCTTATAAGCTTTCGGATGGTCATTTCTTAATAAACCCTACAATTATAGATTTGGAAGAATATCTTCGTATGGAAAACAGATTCCTTACACCAAAAGCAGAGTTTAAAAAGCAAGTGTTTACATTTGAATGTCTTTCAGAAAATCCGCGAGTTTTCTGCGATGTAAACAGCTTAAAGGGTATTTATACAAATCTTGTAGATAACGCAATAAAATACACTCAATTTACGGGGCACATAAAATCTCAGATATCTAACGACAAGGATTATATTTATCTAAAGATAATCGATGACGGGCAGGGGATTCCAAAGGAAAAACAAGTTGTTCTTTTTGACCGATTTGCAAATATTGGATCAAAACCAACCTGGTCTGAAAGCTCTGTTGGCTTAGGACTTTATGTTGTAAATGAGATTTGTAAGCTAAATAATCTTGTTCTTCAATATTCAGAAAATACTGCTGCCGATTCAGGCAGTGTCTTTATAATTCGTTTCCCTAGACTATCTTAGGATTTTATTTGTCATAACTGTTTCCTCGTTAAGATTTAGTCTAAAAAAAATCTAGAAAAATTTTAGATTTTTTTTAGATTTTTTATTTATGCTTCAGGTATAAAAAAAAATTACCAGTTGGTAAATTAAAAAACTTTTCTTATTTAAAGGAGACAATTATGAAAAAATTGTTTTTAGCTTTGGTACTTGCTTGTACAGTAATCTCTGTTCATGCTTTGGATTTTAATTTCTTCGAATACGCAGACTGCGTAAAAGATGCAAAAGCAGTTACAGACCTCGGTATTGGTTATGGTTATGGTCTTGATATTCATGTAGCGCATGAAAAATTCAAGGCTTTTAATGCAGGAAACACAAAACTTCCGCTTTCAATTGGTGGTTGTGGTGATGTTTCTTTCAGATGTGGTATTAACATTTCTGCTGATGCTCGTGTATCCTGGCATTATAATATTGGAATCCCACAGTTAGACCTTTATTTTGGTCCTTCAATTGGTTTTAAGGTTCTTTGGATTGCAAATCCTTATGACTGGAAACCAGGTGCTACTATGGACTGGGGTGGAAATGCAGGTTTCCGCTATGCATTTAAAGACACTATGTCAGTATTAGTTGAATTCGGTTACACCGGACTTACATATGCAAAAGTTGGTATTTCATTGATTAAATAATTACTTCCTCTCATTCATTACGGAAAACTCCTTAGTATTTATTTCAGCTTTTCCATTCCTCCTTACGGCTGAGTAAATACTAAGGAGTTTTTTTTGTTTTCCTATCCTAAAAATCCCTTGTTATCAAGATAATGTACCATTACCTAAAGAATAATATTTAGTTCATAACTTTTTATTGCCTGATAAGTTTTGCATAAAACGTTTACCAAAGTTCAACCATGCAAAACTTGTCAGGCTTTTTTTATATGTAAAAATCCTATGAAAATTTAAGATTTTTTTTAGATTTTTTATTTAGACTCTTAATGTAAACAAAAAAAATAACGTGTTAAATACACAAAAAAACACAAGGAGTTTTTTATGAAAAAAATGAAAAAGGTTTTAGCGCTTCTCACAGCAGGAGCACTGTTGTTTGGTTGCATGTTTACCTCATGCAGTAATGGTTCTGGTGGCGGCGGAAATGGAGGTGATGAAAACGACCCTGATTTAAAGTATAAAATCAATATTGTAGAATCAGAAAATGGTTCTTTTTCTGTAGACCAGACAACAGAAATCGAAAAAGATGATTATGTTTTTATCAAAGTATTTCCTGATAAAGATTATAAAGTCGCTTCTGTAAATGTATACGAATCCAATCGTACAACATCTGTGACTGTTAAAAATAATGTATTCAAAATGCCTAGTGATGATGTTTATATCAAAGTTACATTTGAAGCTATAACTGAACCTCAGAAATACAGTATAACTCTAACAGGTTGTACAGCAACTACAATCCTGGCAGCAGAAGGTGAAACTGTTACCCTTACTGCTGATATTTTGGAAGGCGGTATATTCGATGGCTGGAAATCACTTAGTGGAGATGTTACTTTTAAAGATCAGATGGCAGAAACAACAACTTTCAAAATGCCAGCTAAAAATGTTAGTGTAATGGCCGCGTTTGTTATTCTTAAACCTCACAAAGTAACAGTAGAAAATGGAACAGCAGATCCATCAAAAGCTAGACCTGGAGAAAAGGTTACAATTAAAGCAAATCCAACAACAGAAGATCAGATGTTCCACAAATGGGAATCAAATGAATTGCAAGAAGATGAGTTCGATAGCATCAATTCTGAAACAACAACCTTTATTATGCCAGATACAGACGTTCTTGTTAAAGCCACATATAAAGAGTTTGATCCTTCTACACTTATTGGTACTAAGAGATATGGAATACTTCCACTTGATATAGTATTCATTGATGGTTCGGCTACACCATACTCAGATGACCTTGAACTTACAGACGAACAGAAAAAATTAGTAGCAGGTATTATTGTTGGACAAGATGTTGATACTAAGACAGGCAGAGTTGTTGTGTATGGTATTGGATTGGCTCAAGATTCTGGACTCAAATGGTGTGATAAGAATGCAAGTGCTTATAAAGTTAAAGTTGAAACAATTGCTACTAGTCTTCCAAAGGATTATAAAGCTACACAGCCACCTAGTTCTATGTCATCATTTAAAATGGACGGTGATACAGATGGTACAGACAACCTTGAACAAATATCTGCATACCTTAAACAAAAAGGTCTTACAGATGATACTGAAAATCCAGAAATGTATCCTTTATTCTACTTTGCTAAAAACTATAAGGAACAATCAAAAGCTAATGTAAAAGGAACAAAATATGAAGAAGGCTGGTATATTCCAACAGCAAGGGAAATGTTCTTTGTCTATTTATATAAGGATGGTCTTAACAAGGCTCTTAAGAAATGTGGTGGAGACGCAATAAAGAGATATTATCAAACATCTAATCAGTCAGCAGGAGATTATGTCTATCAAAGCTTGTATACTTTCCTTGATACAGCAGAAAGTGCATATACTAAATTTGCTGTCATTGATACTAACAAAGATTCTCCTGAGAATTATTCTGCTACATATAGAGTGCTTGCAATGCGCAGGTTTTAGTATCACAAGATGATGATTAATAAAAATAGTTAGCCCTTCCTTTCTGACCCTGAATCTAATTCAGGGTCAGATTTTTTTGTTTCATTAAACTAACGTCTTTTAGTTACTTAAAATTTCTAAAAAAGTTTTAGAAAAATTTTAGATTTCTTGAATAAGCTATAAAAAAATAATTTTATCCAAAAACGGAGGACAAAATGAAATTAAAAAAGCTATTAGTAACAGGCTTAATTTTTAGTTCAGTCATCATGTCAAATGTATTTGCAGAGGATGCAGACCATTCAAGATTATTTCCAGATTTTACAAAAAAATTTGATTCAGCAAATCTTTATTTTGGTTTGGAAGT
>JAEEGL015414864.1_pt1 | contig 10240 bp, 8 predicted proteins | sample 9134231 | NCBI WGS metagenome assembly JAEEGL01 (sample SAMN16246548, study PRJNA631951) | gut metagenome | biome: gut microbiome; feature: rumen; material: fiber-attached | host: Bos | place: Iran: Karaj | collected 2018-10 | reverse complement strand
TATGATTCTGTCTGTCATTCCCTGAATCATTCCGTTTGTAATAGAAAGAACAACTACAAGAGGAACAATGCTCAAACCTATGCACAATAAAGCCCCCCAGAGACTTCTTCTTGCCGAAGATTTTTTCTCTGCTTTTGGGAAAATGAGGCTTTTTGCAAACATAAGTGATGAGCTGAATGTCATTGGCCATTTCCTTTTATCTGAGTTTTTTCAAGCTTGCCTTTTACAATCTTAAAGCAGTTTCCACCCTTCTGGGCAAGCGACAAATCGTGAGTTACAAGCAGCAAGGTTTTGTTGTATTTTTCTACCATGCTAAAGAGTAAGTCTCCAATAAGAGCTGCATTTGCAGGGTCAAGGTTTCCTGTTGGTTCATCTGCGAGAATAAGAGAAGGATTGTTTATAAGTGAACGAGCAACTGCAACACGCTGGCGTTCTCCTCCCGAAAGTTGGGAAGGAAGATGATTTCGTCTTTCATAAACACCAACATCCTGTAAAAGTGCAGCAGCTTTTTCTTCTGCTTCTTTTTTTGGAACGCCGGCTATATAAGCTGGCATGTAAACATTTTCAAGTGCTGTAAAATCTTTTAAAAGATAATGGAACTGAAAAATAAGTCCAAGAAACGAAGAACGATATTCTGCAATTTCTGTTTCATCAAGCTTTGAAAGATCATATTTTGAGTTAGTACCTGCTAACACACTTCCACTAGTGATTTTATCAATTCCACCAATGATATTTAAAAGTGTACTTTTACCGCTACCGCTTTCGCCAACTATTACAACCTTACTTCCCTCTTCCACTGTGAGGTTTAAGTCTTTTAAAATTGTAAGGCGTTCACTGTCAGAGATATATGTTTTTTCTAAGTCTTTTATCTGTAAAATATTACTCATGGTGAAGCACCTCCGCTACTGTCATTTTCAAAACATTTTTACTTGCAGCCCACGACGCAAGCAAAGGAGAAATTATTCCAAACAAAGCAATCATTACAACTTCCCTGAAGAATATTCTTGCAGGAATATTTGCATAAACTGCGTAAGAAGAATTCTCCTGAACATACATCAGATTCTGACGATTAAAAATTGCAGTTGCTGCGTATTGAAGCCAGTACATTATTCTTGCAGCTGCATTGAACATAAACTCTGTGTTTACACTTATCATTAATCCAAGAATAACACCAAAGAATGCCCCAACTGCGCCGGTAGTAAATCCCCTCATTATAAAGATTGTTTTTATATCTTTATTTTCGGCACCAATTGCAGAAAGTATTGCAATCTCGCTTCGTCGTTCAAAAACAAGTCGGCGCATTCCGTTGTAAATGTTTATTCCAACTACAACAAAAATTATTGCAACAAGAAGAAGCAGCATATTTTTTTCTATACGAAGTGCTCCAAAAAATGATTTATTGTATTCACGCCATGACTGAAGTGCTGCCTCAATATTATTATTAGCGGCTTCCTTTTCTAAAACAGCAATTGTTCTTGCATCTTCCTGCGAGTTTTTAAGCTTAATGCCATAAATCTTTTCGGCTGATTTTCCAAAATGTAATTCGCCTGCATCAAGATTTATAAACGAATATGCACTGTTAATATCAGAGTAACCTGTTCTAAAAAGGCCTGTAACAACAAAGTTTCTGTCGCCGCTTAAAAGAGAAACATCACTTCCGCCGCTGAGAACTAAAAGGTTTACAGTTTCTCCAACACCAACCCTAAGCTGATGAGCAAGCGTATAACCAAGTACAATATAATCAGGCTGTGAAAGATCAAAAGAGCCGTCTATTATTTTAAGCTCTTTATTAAAGCCCTTATCATTTATATAAACTTGAGGATCTATTGCTCTTATTACTGCTGCATTTTCTCGGCCAGTTTCATCTGTCATTAAAGTTTGTGCTTCGTAGAAAGGAGTTACAGAAAGAACATTTTTATTATTACGGCACAATTGCATGAACTGTTCTGATTTATCATCCTGTACATGCTCGGCTCGTATATGATAAGAAGAAACCTCCATAATGGCGTCTATAAAATTCATTTGAAAGCCATTCATAACACTCATTACTGTAATAAGAGTCATAACGCCAAAACAGATTCCAAGAGTTGCAAGAAACGATGTAACTGCAGAACGCCCCTGTCTGTCTACACGGGCAAAGCGGCTTGAGACTGTATGTATCCATTTTAGCTTTGAAACCAATCCTGCTTTATTCATAACTCTTAATGCGTTTTTGAACTCCATTTACATAATAAACATCACGAACCTTAATATAATTTTCGTATTCGGCTCTTACTGTGTTTACACTGTCAAATACAATTGTTGTTTTGTATGTTCCCTTTGTTGTATATTCTGTTTTTGTACGCAGAACTCCGTTTTCGTAGTATTCATAATCAGGCGGAATGTTGTCAGGATTTTCTTCAAGCTTATCTATTTTGCTGTATAAGAATACCTGCTTTTGAACTCTGCCTTTTTCTGAAACAGTTTCACTTGTTATACGATTCTTTTCATCGTAAGTCCAGGTTGTTATACTTACAGGTTTGCCTTTTCGCTCCCCTTCGTATTTTTCTGTTCTAATAACTAAACCATTTTCATTCAATTTGGAAACAAAAACAGCAGTGTCTGATTCAATAATTTTTTGAACAGGATTTTTAGAATCGTCAGCATATTCATATTTTTCAACAAGCTTCTTTTTTGCATTTTGGACAGAGTCCATATTCCAATGTTCTTTTTTAGTAAGTCTGAAAAGCTCATCATAAAAAAGTCTTACTGCAGCTTTATTTGAATAATGAACTAAAACTGCATCCCCTTTTTCTTTTTGCATTGGGAAGAACAGCTCTGAACCATATTCCATTACCTTAAGTCTGTTATAGGAATCTAACAATCGTTTTTCTACAGTTTCAACTTCTGGAACAGGCTTCTCCTTCTGATCACTATTCTCTTGAGCACCTTTTTCTGATTCCTGTTCTTCTGGAACGGGTTCTTCTATATCTTCAATAATCGGAGGGTGGAAATTAGATTCATCTTCAAGAAAACTGAAAACCTCTTCTCCAAGACGGGCTTCTTCCATAGAAACAAGCATGCTGTCTACCCAGCTTCCATCATCAAGTGAGTCGCTGTAAAAGCCTGTAGAATCGTAAATACCAGTGCATTCCGGATACGCTTCTTCAAAAAGATACCTTACTGTCCGGTTTTTAAAAGAAGTTTTGAACATAAGGTTCTCAAAATATGAAGGTGCTTTTTTCTCCATTAAGCGTTCAAATATATAATTCTGCACCTCTTTATCGGGCGGAGTTTTTTCTTCTACTTTTTTATGAGAACACGAAAAGAATGTCAGAACGAACAGGAAAAGCCCTGTCAATAAATATTTATTCAAATTTACAAACCCAAAAAGTCATCTATATAATTTTCGGGATTAAATGGAGAAATATCATCATATTTTTCTCCAGTACATACATAAGCTACAGGAATACCAAGCTCTCGCCCGATTGAAACTGCAACACCGCCTTTTGCTGTTGAATCATATTTTGTCATGATGATTGCATCTACACCAACTGCTTCATTAAAAACTTCGGCCTGGCGTAAGGCATTCTGACCTGTAGTGGCATCAATAACAATAAGCTTCTTATAACAGCCTTCATCTGCCTTCGAAGTACATGTTTTATTGATTTTCTGAAGCTCGCGAACAAGATTTTCTTTGTTATGAAGTCGGCCTGCAGTATCTGCAAGAACAAGGCCTGAGCCCTTTGCTTTTACAGCTTCTGCAGCATCAAAAACAACTGCAGAAGGGTCTGAACCATGCTGATGGCTAATTACACGAACACCAATTTTATCGGCATGCATTGCGAGCTGTTCAATTGCGGCAGCACGGAAGGTATCGGCAGAAGCAAGCACTACATTCTGCACACCTTTATTTGCATACATGCGTGCCATTTTTGCAACAGAGGTTGTTTTTCCTACTCCGTTTACACCAAGAATCATCCAGATGTTTGTTTTATCTGCAGTTGGTTCAAGTGTTACGGATTTTACGCTCTGCAAAAGAAGTGCTTTAAGCTCCTGAACAACTGCGGCTTCATCAGAAATCTTTTTACTTGCACAAATATCTTCAAGCTCTTCAACTATCTGAAATGCTGTTTTTGCACCTATGTCTCCTTCTACAAGGATATCAGTTAATTCATCATAAAAATCATCATTTATGGCAGACTTCTTTTTAAAAAGTGCCTTGAATTTTTCACCAAAAGATTTTTTCATATATTACTCCGTTGTATTTGTTTCTATTTGTTGAGATTGTTCTTCTGCAGATTCTGCTGTTTCAGGTTCTGAAATTTCCACTGGTGGTGGTTCTGTATAGTCAAAGCTGATCTTTGTACTAACTGGTAAAACACTGTTTGCGGCATTGAAATATCGGTACAGTTCAAAAACAAACCATACGCCACATGCTACAGAAATACCTGTAAACACCTTTGAAGTAACGCTCCATATCTGAGCATCCTTTAAGAAATCTAAATAATTATCCTGACTCTGCAACAAGTCTCGTTGTGTCTGATTTTCAAAAAGTGTTGTGTAGCTTTTTAAGCGTCCTGTTGTAACAATTGTTGGCACAAGAGAAGTTACAAGAATACTATAAGAAAGATACATTTTCTTTCTATATTTTTCGATGTATTCGCTGTGATCAAGAGGCTTAAGTTTTGCAGTATACAAGGCCTCGTCTTCAAGCTTATTTTCGGGAATATATATAAAGGCCGAAGTTTTTTCTTCTGTTATAAACTCGCCTAAAACCGCATTTCCGTTGATTTCGATTTTTGATTTTCCGTCACTCAACACTTTTGAAGGAAGTCCGTTTACAAGGAATTTTCCATCAAGATCGTTTTTAGAACCTATATAAACAGTTTTAGTTTGAAGCGGTTCAAGAGTGACATTTATTTCGTAATATTTATTTCCTTCAAAATAATAGTTTGTTCCGGCATTTCTATAGCCTTCTGCTGTGAACTGAATAAAATGAACGCCTGAATCAATTGTAAAAGCCTGATCTGTTGTATTGTAAAGAATATCATCAATATAAGTTTGCACCTGATTATAAGAAGAAGGCTCAGAAACAGTGATTTGAATTGTTACAGGCATTGAGTTTGTAATAGCTGGTGCAAGAGCGCTTGCAATATTTGAAGCCATAAAATCGGCATCGTCAATAGAGCCAATTTCGGTAATTGTTGTTACAATTTTTCTTCCTGGGAAAACTACGGCTTCAATTGTAACTGCAAGGTATTCATCGTATGCAGTTATCTGACCTGTGATAAGACAATTAATTTTTGCATTCACAACTTCTTTTTCAAAGACTGCGCTTTTTATACCACTTTCGGCTGCAAGCTTTGATGGCGAAAACAAAGCAGAAATATCATTTTTATATAATGAGATTTTTTCACTTTCGATACTCTGAGAAGAGAAAAAGCTTTTCTTTGCAGATACATTCTGAACAACCATAGTCTGTTCTTCTGCCACAGTTTCTTCAAGCTCATGCTGTCTTTTTAAATTGTCATCAAGCTTTGTTTTTATTTCCTGAATCTTTTTATTCTGTGCTTCAATTTTTCGGTCAAGCTCAGACTTACTGTATTTATCAAGAAAAAGACTGTCTCGTTTTTTTATTTCACTTGATAGCTGTAAAAAATATGAGTTTTTTTCCTGACGAAGCTTATACAGCTCGCGCTCTGCCTTTTCATCTTTATAAAGGTTTCGGTACATGTTTGAGCTCAGCTTTTCAAGAATACGTGCCGGAAACATTACAGCAATGCCGTTTGCAACAGAGCCTGTCTGATTTCTGGTAAAAGAAAATTTCTGGGCACCAATAATCCATTCGCTTTGAGTTGTGGCAGCAAATACATTTGAGGAGAATATTAATAATGTAAGAAAAAGCCTAAACTTCCTCGTCATCATCCCCTGAACCATCCATTGGAAGGCCCTTCCATTTTGCTACAAGGTATGCATTCATAAAATCATCAAGGTCACCGTCCATAACACCCTGAATATTTCCTACAGAGAATTTTGTTCGATGATCCTTAACCATTGTATATGGACAGAAGACGTAGGAACGAATCTGGCTTCCAAAGGAAATGTCCTTTTTTTCGGCCGCAAACTTTGAGTTTTCCTTTTCTTTCTGTTCCCTGTAATATTCATAAAGTCGTGCTTTGAGCATGTTCATACACGACTGTCTGTTCATTATCTGGCTTCTTTCACTCTGGCAGGCAACAACAATTCCGGTTGGAATATGAGTAAAACGAACTGCAGAGTCTGTTTTGTTTACATGCTGTCCGCCCTTTCCACCTGCACGGTATGTATCTATACGAAGATCTTCAGGCTTGATGTCTACTTCGATTGTGTCGTCCAAAACAGGATAAACATAAACAGAAGCAAATGAAGTATGACGGCGTGCGTTGGCATCAAATGGACTTATGCGTACAAGTCTATGAATACCGTTTTCGCCCTTTAAGTAGCCGTATACAAAATCACCTGAAATCTGAATTGTAATAGACTTTATTCCACCTTCGGCTTCAAGCTCATCCATTACTTCTGTTTTATAACCGTGGCGTTCTGCCCAGCGCAAATACATACGGCTAAGCATGAAGGCCCAGTCACAAGCTTCTGTTCCACCTGCGCCCGCATGCACAGTAAGGAAGGCATCGTTCTGGTCAACTTCACCACTAAGAAGATTGAGGATATTTAATTTTTCGAATTTTTCTTTTGCCGCATCATACATTGTCTGTACTTCGGCTTCATCATCTGCACTACCCGATTCTTCTGCAAGCTCATACATTGCATCAAGGTCATCCATTTCTGCAAGCAGTGCACGCCATGGCTCAACGCGGTTCTTAAGCTTACGAACCTGTGCCATAACCTTTTCGGCAGCCTCGTGGTCATCCCAAAAGCCAGGAGCCTCCGAAAGCTTCATTTTTTCTTCAATTGATTTATCAATAGCGTCTGAGTCAAAGACGCCCCCAAACATTCATAATTTCTTCGCGGAGTTGTTCGATTGGTATTTTTATCTCTTCTAACATATGTTTAGAATATCAGTTATAGACAGAATTTACAATATAAGGAAGACATTTGAAAAATTGGCGGAAGGGGAAGTCGGAGGGCAAAAAGGCTCTGAAGTGCGGCCGCAAGGCGGCCAAGTATATAATTCCAAGGCACTTCAGCGTCTAGCGGGCGAGCCCGCGGTTTTGAACTCCGAATTCCCCTGGGAGCCAATTTTTCCTTATGATATCATTCAGGTATTGCAATTCTATCTAACGTATAATTCATCCAAATCTTTGTTTGAAGAGGATAAACATGCGCAACCTTAACAAACGCCTTGGCTGCTTCTTCGAAGTCGCCGGTGAAGAAATATGCTTCTGCGATGTAAAAATAAACTCTGTTACGAACGCTTTCGCTTATGTTTGTGCCGTTTAGTTTATTTAAAAGTACAATTGCTTCTTCGTATTTTTCCTGGACAAAGGTGTTTTTGAGAACTTCAAAAAGAAGGAAGTCGTCACCTGAGTCTGGAGAAATTAAATCTTCTTCAAAAAAGTATGGAGTTACCGGTGTTCTTCCAGATTTTGATGAATAACCAGAGAACTGAGTTGCAGACTTTGCAATATCATCAGAAATTAAAGTGTCACCCTGGCCCTGTCCTTCTACGTAATTAATAAAAGGAAGCGGAGTTTCGCGCATTGTGCCTTCGGTGTACAATTTTTCTTCCGGCTTTTTCTTTGGCTCAATATCCTTTGGCTCTGGCGCAATAAGATGAACACCATCAACAGTTGAGTTCATTGAAACTAAAATCAAATCAAACGGACGGTCTGTAAAAGCAATTACTGCATAAAAATAATCATTGTAATCGCTTACTGAATCTGTATAGCCGCATGACTCTGCTGGAAGCTCTGCAACAAAATATGCTCCGCTAAGCTGATTATATGAAGAAATTGGTCTTGTATCGCGATAAACAAGAAGCTTTGTAATTGCAGGCTCAGGATTTTGAGGTAGAGTCCAGTAAACATTTATTCTTGTACCCTTTGCAGCAACAGCCTGAATGTCTGTAACAATAGGCTTGTTCTGGGCATGAGCGTATATTACTGTGAAAAGAAGGGATATGATAATTATTATCTTTTTCATAAAAACCTCATTAATGGATTGCCGCGCTTCGCTCGCAATGAGTCGCACGCTTATACGTGCTTACCGACATTTTGCTTCGCAAAAGTCGCATCAATCTTTAGTAAATATTCCTCAACAAATCAAGAATTGACGGGCGTTCAACAGCATTGCGGATTTCTTCAACAAGCTCTTCACCCTTCACTTCATTCTTAACTACAGCGTTTCCTTTTTCGTCTGCAGCAGGAACGTTATCTACAGCATTTCCGTTTGCATCATTATTTGCTTTTGGTGCAGGTAATGAAACAAGGACAATCTCATCATCAATATTTATTTTATCATAAAATCCGTGATTTTCTATAGTTGCTTCCGAGATTTCTTCTCCGGCAGTTGTAATTGTAATTGTACCAAGAACATCTGCATCGCGGTAGTACAAGCCTACTCCCGAATCGGCAGTGCGGATCTGACCTTTTTTAATAATCTTAAGCTGAGCATCCTTTACAATATTTTCTGATTTTCCAAGATCAACAAGGATTGTTTTTCCGTTGCGTGCAAGAATCTTTCCGCGAACTGTAAGCTTTTCCAAAACTGAATTTCTAAAGCGGCGAAGAACTGTAGAAAAACGGTTGTTTCCTGTACAGTAGAACGAGTTCTTTGAAATCTCAAGGCCTGTTCTTCCGGAATACATCGTGCTCGAAAGTGTCATATCGTTTTCACCTTCACTGAGCGAAAGGATTATAAAATAATCAAAGCCACCGGCACGAGAATTCTTAAATGCCTCGCCATAACCGCTTACAGGAGTAACCTGAGTTTTTACACTTGTAATTGCAACACCAGAGAAAATATCAGCAGCCGCATTTGCAACAAGGCGGTTTGTATCTGCATGAATAAAGGTTGAATTTGTATCTTCATAGAAAACAGCTATATTCCAGCGTGTCTTGTCTAAATAGAAAGGTTCAACATTCCATTTTTTACCAAGTGTATCTGTAAGAAGATAATTATAAGCTTCAATTTTATCGTTAAGCTCTGTCAAAAGCTTTTTACCACCAGCAGCAGCAATCTGTTCGCTGTTATGTTCTTTTATAAACTTAAGCTGCTCAAGGTAAAGCTCATGCATACCGTTTATTTCAAGGATATCTGCATAAGCAGCACGTGCTTCATAATTCATAGGGTCAAGTAAAAGTGCCCGCTGATATTCATAAACTGCCCCGGAACCATCATAACGTGAAGCATACTGCTTTGCATTTGCAACATGATACTGTGCATAAAGTGAACGATGAGGATCTTCAAGCGAAAGCATATTGCGTAATTCGTTTTCCAAAGCACTGCGCATAATTTCATCCTGAGGATTAATTGAAAGTCCTGCAGTCCAGGTTTCAATTGCCCCGGAAATGTTTCCAAGCTTACACTGAGAAACACCCTTTATGAACCATGCATTTGTATTCTTACGGTTACGGCTTATTAAATAATCGCTGATATCAATTACATCTTTATATCTTGACTGCTTATACAAAACTGTAGAAAGCATGTCGTAGGCTTTGTCGTAATCACTGTTTACTTCTACTGCAATGCGAGCCTGTTTTTCGGCAGTAATATAATCGCCTTTCATTGCATAGATGATTGAAGCAAGATAATGAACTTCACTTTCGCCTGAATAATATGAAAGAGCCTGTCTGAGATAATTTTCTGCAGCCTGAGTTTGTCCACGTTCTGCATTTACAAGTGCAAGTGATAAAAGAGCCTTGCGGTTTGTATTCTGTCTTTTGAGCGCTTCCATATACTGATTTTGTGCACCAGAAAAGCGTCCTTCGTAAAGCTCAATTTCTGCAAGTCCAAAATGGGCATCTATGTCGTTAGGATATTTTTTAAGGATATTATTGAAGATTGCACGACCATCATCTATTTTTCCAAGAGAAACATAAACCATTCCCTTGAGGTTCTGAATCTTCTGATTATTCTTTTCGTATTTTTCGGCGTTATCAAGATAATTAAGGGCAAGATCAAATTCGCCAAGCTTATAAGAGCATTCTGCAAGCTTATACCAGGCATCGGTAAAAGCAGGATTTTCTGCAGTTACTTCAAGATAATACTGCGAAGCAACATAAAAGTTTTCATTCTGCTGTGCTTCCATTCCAAGATTATA
>JAEEGL015316039.1_pt1 | contig 10240 bp, 11 predicted proteins | sample 9134231 | NCBI WGS metagenome assembly JAEEGL01 (sample SAMN16246548, study PRJNA631951) | gut metagenome | biome: gut microbiome; feature: rumen; material: fiber-attached | host: Bos | place: Iran: Karaj | collected 2018-10 | reverse complement strand
TCTGAAGCAACATCTATTGGCGGCGTCTGAAGCCAGCCGGAATCCCCCGTTGTCCCCATCCGTATCGTGCCGTCCTCGCCCGTCGGATAGCCGGCCTTGTCGGACCGCGTCCAGCCCGCATGCGCGAAGCAAGCGTTGAACTTCGCGTCCGACATGCGCGTCGACGCCGCCCCGTTCGTCGCGCCCGGCAGCGAATCCTCCCATGCCACAGTCCCTGCGGACGCCCCCACGACGACATTCGTCCAAACCGAAACCCTATAGCCGCTCGCACCTTCCACCGCATCCCACGAGACCTCAAGCGAATCGGTCGTCAATGCCGTCGCCACCACGTTGGACGGCGCATCGGGACGCGTATCGGGCCAAGTGGCGGAGAAGCTTGTGAGCGCCAAGCCGTCCGTGGCGATCCGGAATTGGCGGTAATCCGATGCAGCAGGGAAATCAAACGCCGCCCCTATGGTGGCGGCATTAACTGACGCGATCTGCGTCTCAGCGCTGCTCGCATGGCCGATCGCGAACAGCTGTACCGTGCCGGCCTGTTCCCCCGTCGCCTCGTATGAAAGCGCGATCCGGCTCACCGCGTTGGAATACTCTGGAGAATGATATACGCCGTCCGACACGCTCCATCCAGCCGGCACGTCCGCACCCGAGAAGTCCGCCGTTTCCGTCACCAAGCCTCCGGCCAAGACCGACATGGACATTGCGCATAACGCCATCGAAAAGGCAATGGGCAATCCATTTCTTCCCTTTATTCTCATCTCGCTCCTTTCACTAGTGCTCTTTACGCGCGTATTCTAGCAGACATTAACGTCCCCTGCAACTGGCAATTTGATGAAATGGCAGGACAAAAGACAGAGGACAAAAGACAAAGGATTTAGGACAACGGACAGACGACAGAGGGCAAAGGGCTCCCTCAACCTCCGTCCTCTGTCTTTTGTCCTCTGTCCTGCCACCCTCTGTCCTCCGTCCTTTGTCCTCTGTCCTGCCACCCTCTGTCCTCCGTCCTTTGTCCTCTGTCCTGCCACCCTCTGTCCTCCGTCTTTTGTCCTCTGTCCTACCATCCTCTGGTCCCTTGATCAGATGTTCCTGATGTAATCACAGTCGGGGAACCCCGAACACCCCCAGAACTCGTTACCCGCGTTGCGCCCCTTCCGGGCCACGACTTTGCGCAAGGCGCGCCCGCACCTCGGACATTTCTTCGCTTCATGGCGCGAAGCCCTCGCTCTCTGGTCGCGTGCCTCGATTCTCGCCCTGCTCATTCTCTCCGTAAATCCTCCCTCTTCGAGGAAGCTGCCGGCCGTCTTGTCCATCTGCCCTTTCAGCAAGGCAATCGCCCGGCGTATCGTAATCAGGATCGCATTCGCGGCTATAAGTGGGTCATCATTCTCCAGCCATGCTGCACAACGCTTTCGCATCGCCAGGACATGCTGCCCAAATTCGTGGTCGAGATCGTCAGATTTTTCGAATGCGTCCAGCTGCAGTGCCCGAACGGCCTTATACCGTTCGTCGTATTGCGACCAAGGCGCTTCTCCCGCATCGATGATGAATACCTCAAAGTCTCCCGCGAGTTCATCCAACGACCCCTTCGCGACATCAAGTTGTCGCAACTCCTGTTCCTTCGAAGTGGCGGCGCGAGAAGAAGCTTCGACGATATTCTGCCGAGCACTCCTCGCCGCGCCGACCATCTGCCCAACGGTCTTGCCGAGGGGATCGTTCTTGAAGGTGAAATTACGGCTGCAGAAAAGGGTTGTCGCATGGTACACAAGGCACGTGAAGCCAAAGGAATACATCTTTCGATAGCCGCCGTAATGCCCAATAATCGCTGTTGGCATAATAGTCGCCTCCTTGGCAGGACAAGATTTCAGGACAGAGGACGGATGACAGAAGACAAAGGATGTAGGACAAAGGACAGACGACAGAGGGCAAAGGACTCCCTCAACCTCCGTCCTCTGTCCTTTGTCCTCTGTCCTGCCACCCTCTGTCCTTTGTCTTTTGTCCTCTGTCCTGCCATCTCACTATCCTCGATCCTCAATCCTGCTGCTTGAGCAAGTACCGATCCGATACAATCTTGAAATGCGTATCGTCGATTCCGTCGCTGGCCTTCAGGACGACCCCTTCCCGCTCATTTCCGCGCAATGTCTTGCCTTCTGCGAACTTCAGGGCCTCGTCCATTGACGTAACCTCGTCGAAGAACGGCATGTCCATCGCTATTACCTGGACGTGAGGAATGGCCAGCCGCTCGCAAAATCTCACACGCTCTTGAGGCAGCATGAAACGCTGTGCCGTAATATCCCAGATACGGAACACATGGAACTCGAAATCAGTGTAACGATCGCGATCCGCGTTTATTCCTGGCCCCACCAATTCTCCCTGCAGAGCCAGTTCATGTCGCGTCTCTCCGTAATGCCGCCTGAGCTTCCCCTCAAGATCGCATTTCATTGCCGTTTTCCAGAACGCGGAAGCGGCGTCGACACTTTCAGGACACTTGAGGCGCAGATTGCGGGAACACACGCCAAACGGATCCAACTCATCGATCGTCGGAGAGAAGAACACCGTAGCCGATGAACCATCGTCCTTTGCCGTCACCTCGAAACGGCGCCCCTTCATAGACGTGAAGAAATCGGCCAGCCCCTGTAGCCGATCCTCGTCGCTCTTGGGGATATACGACGGAAAAGCCCCCATGGCCTCCGCCGACAACGGATTGCCCATTGCCGGCTGGAGCTGTTCCTTCACCTCGTCGTAGTGGTCCACCTTCAACGTCGCCGTAAGGTCTGCGCCCACAGCAAGTCCCTCGGCCTCAGGGAATCTGTCAATCGGCATAAGCAACCCTTGTGAGATTACGCCGCGCAACTTCGCAGTCTTTATGCGGATTCCTTCGCGAAGCAATCCACCGCCCTTCGAGACGAATCTGCGCAGACACCTTTCGCGCAAGAACGCATATCGCTCGTCATCCGGCGGCATGTAACTGTCGATCTCGAAGTAAACGGCCCTGTCGCCGGGCCGAAACTCATCGCGCCCAGTTACGACACGCCACCCCATTCCTTTCATCGTGGCGACGGAAAGTCGCTCTGTTTCGGGTATCGGATCGCACGAGGCGATCTCCACAATTGATGCCAGTTTTCTCATGGTCAGCTTCCTTATCAGGTTGTTGCGTTTCAGCGGCCTCGCGGCCGTCGCACGGAATCCTCGTCGCCAGACGATGACTCCGTGCTTGCAGTAACCCCGCGTGCAACATTGCACACAGTATGGAATCGACCCTGCCATGTCTGCCCTTTCGGGCGTCCCGCACTTTCTGCGGGAGAACTCGCTCCCCGGCCCAAGTGGACAACCGCGAGTCTCAATTGCCGCGATGCCAGTCCGGACGCCTGCTTCTCTATAGTCGCACACACGACATCAACTCCAAGCAAGTGTCGCGATTTTACCAAATGCTGGGCCGGAACGCAAGTGATCCTGAAAGTTTTTTCAGTGTTTTTCAGGACAGAGGACAGAAGACAAAGGATTTAGGACAATGGACAGACGACAGAGGACAAAGGCCTCCCTCAACCTCCGTCCTCTGTCCTTTGTCCTCTGTCCTACCATCCTCTGTCCTTTGTCTTTTGTCCTCTGTCCTACCCACATTTCCCATTCACCCCAGCGAATGGCCGCCGTCGCAGACGAGCGACTGGCCGGTGGTCCAGCGGGCCGCCGGCAACTTCTCCGCCACGGCGCGCCCGATTCCGCCCGCCGCTCCCGTCACCACCGTGCAGCTATCCATCCGCTTCTCCTCATCCCCTGTCCCGATGGACGGGCTCCGCCCGTCCAACTCTCCACTCTCCACTAGCCCCTAACATAATATCCGCCAGTTTTCTTACTGCCACGATGTTCGACGGAACCAGAAAGCATGGCTATTGCCCTACCAATGGTTTTGACATCAACCTTGAGCCGATTCGCCAATTGCGTCCTGTTGATACCAGGGGACTGCACAATCGCTTCAAGCACCCTCTCGTTTAGAGCTCCATTTATCGGGACATTTATCGGGACATTTATCGGGACATCTGCTTCCCCGTCTGCATTAAGAACCGCCGAGCCAAGGGCGAACTCGCTACGGAAGAGATCGTCTTCCGTCAAAGTGGGGTCAAAGCCAGTAAAGGCCTTGCCATACTTAAACATCTTACGAACACCAGAGCCAAGTTCATCCGCCAAACCGATCGTCCTGAAGAACGCCGCAACAATTGGATTCTTCGGGTCCGGCTCCAGATTGTCGGGCGTAATCACACTCTGCCTGACAGCCCGACAAGGATTCTCAGAATACATACGTCTCGGCTCGATGACAAAACGCGAGCGCCTTGTACTTGTAAACTCACGATGGATGAGCATATTGACCACCATTTCTCGTCAACCATGCGTAATATTATACCTTATCGTGCCGCCGCATGCGACTCCCACTAGCCACCAACAACTAGCCACTAACTTTCCCCTCATCCCCCAACGGCAGCACATACCCATGTATCATCCGCGCTTCCTCGCACATGTCCATGTCAATGAACTCCTGCCAGAACGACCTGTCAAACACGACCCGCAGGATCTCAAACACTCGCTGCATTCTCCAACACTCGCATCTTAATCACCTTCGCAGGATTGCCGCCAGCAATCGCCGATCCTCCGCAAACTCCTTCTGCACGCTCGACATGAAGATCCTAAAGCGCACTACCCAACAAACTCCTCGCAACCGCCAGCCATCAAACCGCTACCCACCAAACTCCAACCTATCCCCTTGTCCTCGTCCACTTGCCGTCCCAACTCCCACTAACCACTAGCAACTAACCGCTAACCACTAGCCACTAACAACTTGCCTGTAACTTCCTTATCGCTTCGCTTGTTTGCTTTCGCTACTGGGAGTTTTGGAGTCTGGGAGGCTTGGAGGATTTTTATAATCTCCTCCGAAACTCCTAGTCTCCTAATCTCCCAGAAGCGAAAGCAATAAAAGTTATCCTCATGTTCATTCCTGCGCGAAGCACGGGCGGCGGGCTAACCACTAGCAACTAACCACTAACAACTAGCCACTAGCCACTCCTAAACACAAACCCCCATATCTTGAAAAGGTACTTCAAGTAGATCAATGGCAGGCACGACCAGATGCCATGGACGCGGAGCGCATGAAGATCCTCGCGGTTGATCTCAACGTTTGACCGCCAGCCTGCCGTCGACGCACCGCCCATCCGCATGACGACAACGCACTCCGGCAGATATGCCGCCTTGAGCTTTGCCAGATACAAGTAGCGCAACTCAAGTTCGAAGTCGGCACAGATGCGGTAGTCGAGCGAATAGCCGCCAAGGCACTCAAAGCACTCACGCCTCACATAAAAGGACGGGTGTGGAACCATCGCCGCGAATCGGAACATCCAAGGCCGCCACCGCTTAGCCGAGCAATAGCGCACAGTTCTCGCCCCGCGCAACGCCTCCACCGTCTCTCCTTCCTTCACAAATCGAATATCGGCATAAACACAATCTATCCGTTCCACGTTCCACGTTCCCTGTTCCCCGAACGCTTGCGCGATATGCGCAAGCGTCTCGCCACCAGCCAACACGTCATCGGCATTCAGGATGCCGACAACATCGCCCGTCGCCATCGCGATCCCCTTGTTGATGGCGTCGTACATCCCCCTGTCGCGCTCGCTTACCCAGCGCATGCGGCCATTGAATTTTGGCTCATACCCCTTCAGCAGCTCAATGGTGCCATCCTTGCTGCCGCCATCGACGACAATATACTCCAGATCAACACCCTCCTGCGAGAGAATGCTATCAAACGCTGTCGGCAATGTCCCTGCGCTGTTGTAGCAAGCCGTTATTAACGAGACCTTCATCTGACCAGACTTTCCATTGCGCGTTTCAGTAATTCTATCCGCCCCTCTCTCGTCCCATCCCGATATCCTTTCAGATAAATCAACCATCCACCATAACCACTCCAAATCTCTCCTGACTTGAAACTCTCAATCCTAGACTCTAAACTCTCTCCCCACACTGGTGCACCATCGGTCGTTATTACACGCTTACCACGCTCCAGTGCCTCCGCCACAACCAAGCCAAAATTCTCGCTCAGCGTGGGCAGCACCAGCACGTCGCACCAGTCCCATACTTTCTCCTTCTCCTCGCCAAACGCATTGAAGACGATTCTAACGCAGAGACGCGGAGACGCAGAGTAATTTCTACGTTGTATCTGCCTTACCGCCTCTTCAAGATACTCAAGCCCCTTCAGCGGATGCCTCCGTCCAAGATAAAGAAGGTGCAGCTCTGCACCTCTGCGCCTCTGTGCCTCTGTGCTAAAAGAGTCCCTATTCGCTACACGCTCTACACGGTTCAAATCAAAGAACCTTTTGATATCAATGATTTCGACGGATGGGCAGCGCTTGCCAAGGTATGAAATAATCCACTCTTTCTCTGATTCGCATGTAGCCACCAACCTATCGGCCTGTCTCAAGAAGAACCGCTCGATGAAACCTACCAGATGTTTCTTCCAGCCGTGATACCCGAGCCTAACTGGGTCTAGATTGCCGTGCATCATGCGCACAAGACTCTTGCCCTCTTTTGACGCGATACGACACGCCCTCCAGACTTCAGGCGTCCAACAAGAATGTACCCACACTTCATCCACATCGCGAATCTTTCTATAATCTGCATCCCGCACGTCCAACAGCTGTGCATCCTGTTCCTTTGCAAGGAATCTTGCAACCACGGCCATGCCGTTGGACTCTTCAAGCCCCGCGCAGAAATGGACTCGCCTCAAAGTTGCTTCCCCCGCCGAAGTGAAAGCGCCGCAAGTACAGGAACCATCCAGAACCAATGGGCGCAAAACACCCATCCTTCCCCAAGGCCCCATCCGCAAATGACATGGATAGCAATGTCCACAAGAAACATTCCAATCATGGCGCGGACAACTTTCATGCGCCAACAGACAACGGCCCCTGCCACAGCCCATGCAACCCAGAAGTAACTCCATACAAAGCCCAGCACCGAAGGAGTTTCCGGGCGTACCAGCCATTTCACGGCAAAGACCGGTAGAAGCGGAATCGCCATAAACCCAACAGCCATCCCCTTGAGTCTGCCCCAGAAGCCAAGCCCTTCTGGTATCCATCGAAACGTCTGCGCCAATGCCCCGATGATGCTCTTCGTCTCTTCATGATGAGCAAGATTCCATCTGACCATCCTGATTGAGAAGAAACCGATTCCAACCAGCAAAACAACAATCACACCGCTAACGAGAACAACCCAAAGCGGAATATCCATGCCTCCAACACGGATCCTAGTGGCCTTTATGCTACGCCAATTGCAAATCACAAACGCCATTGCGACTTTCAACCCATTCGTCACCGTCACCGCCGCCGTGACCAACATTAACGCGCCCCACAACAGGTAATGACATCTAGAATCATTCTTGTCATCTTCATCTATGGCATCTGAGCGACTACACAATATCGCCACAAGAAGCAGACACGTCATGGAGAACGGAAAACTTTCAGGTACGGACGCAAGTATCCATGTGAATCCAAAGCAAATAAATACAGCCGCAGCGAACCATCCAGCAAGCTTTTTGACAAGCCAAACATTCAAAACACCTGTCATCGCCATAACGCCAACAATAAAGCGATCGCAAATCACGTGATCAATCTTGTTCAGCAGCGAGGCGACGGCAACCACAGGGCTAAGCACCAATCCCAGCCCTGGATGCCTGAAACCTGTATAAGTAATCCAGTGCACATCCCTCATTTGCCCCATGAATGTCGCATAGTCTAGGCCAAGCACTTCCTTGAGGCCACCTTCCACCATTCGGTCATATACATTGAGCCCGAATACGAAGAACGCACAGAAAAGCGCAAGCCAAAAGCAACTGGATACAACCTTCTTCATCACCTCAGGCACTCGAGTATGTCCAAAACTTTATTCGCCCACATATCGCAGGAATACGACAAAGCCAATTGGCGGTTTCCCGCGCCAAGTACGTTTCGAGTCTCAACATCAAGCCTCTCTATCTTCAACATGGCATCGGCAAGTGCTCTAGGATCGCCGGCCTTAACGACAAAGTCGTTCGTGCCGACAACCTCATGCCTCGCACCGCACTTATCAGTGCATACCACCGGCAAACCTGCCCCAGCAGCCTCAGCCAAAACAACACCCCACGGCTCCCAACGGCTCGCCAACACAAAACAGTCCGCTCCTGAATATATCTCTCCAAGCGAATCAGGCGAAACTCCATTGACAATTCTCAGCTTCCAACATCCGCCTCTCTCCATATACAAGGCATAAGCCTTTTTCAAAACATCAAGCCCCTTCTCTGGAGCATCCCTGCCCACATATAGAAAACCACCGCCGCCGATGTGAGGAGGGAATCTCTCCATGTTTGTTCCATACATTCCCCTGAATATACGGTCTTTACTAAATCCAAGCCACCTGGCATACGGCCAAGTGGAGGCCCCTGGTATGAACGCGGCATCAAACCTACGAAGATATCTCCACAACACAAACCGAGCCGCAAACTTTCTTATACGCCACTCCCACGGCATGTCAAAGCAGATGATCTTTCGACAATTCGCCCCCCAATCACGCAACGCCGCGCGTCTGCACAGCTTATTGTGCCAACCTACAACAAACATATAATCAGGGCGATATTCCTTACCCGGAAGGTCATTGCTCCAGTCGAGACCTCGAAGCGTTTCATCCGCACTGAAGATTCCACCTATCTGCTTCTCACCCAAATCTACGGCAACTTTAAGCTGTACTCCATCCCTGCTTGCAAGTTCACGCCAGCAGTCACCCATGTATCCGGTAAGCCCGCTCCAAACAAAAAGTATGTTCATGACTAGGGCTTCTCACTTCCACCAACATAACGCGGCGAGAATGCACTTGACGCGAAAACGCAATGACATTCCCCCCATCACAAACAAATCCCAAAAGAATGGCCTTAAATACTTGTTTGTACCCCGTACATTTGGATCATGTAAAATGACATCGACCATCATCAACCCGACGCCCCTTCGCGCCTCGTATTGCCATGATTGCGGAAGTTTTTCTATTTGTCGCAGGAAACCCTTACACGCACCGTCATAGTCCATTGGCTGCACATAATTGCTTAGGCCATGGCCATGTCGCACATACGTATAAACGACATCGGGAATAAACAACACCTTCTTGACTCGCGGCAACACTTGGAGGCTTGCGTGGTAATCCTGCTTTACCCTACCCTCGAAACTAACGCCAGACCACAATTCCTTTCTAAAAACCCTATGCCACAACCAATGCGGCATGCCTGTTCCTCCTATCATCCAACGCGCATACGACTCACCATCCTCAAAATGTTTTTCCGGACGGTATATAGTCCTTTTCTCACCGTCTTTAATTTCGAAAATTCCAAATACAAGCACGTCGAACCAAGGGTTGCTCTCAATGGAGTCGCATATCGTACTGAACCACGCAACCTCGACAACATCATCACAGTCAACCCATGTGATCCAGTCTCCTGTCGCCCGTGACAGTCCCTCGTTACGAGCCACGTATGCGCCTCTATGATCAATATCCCAACACGGCAGCATTTCGGCGGAAATGTCGCCGGAATACGCGGCTATTGAAGCCTTAATGCTTTTCTCACATTCACCCCAAGCGTCCTTGTCACCGATTGGTATTATTATTGATATCTTCACCGCTCACCCCATGCCACATCATCCGCACAGGCTAGATACGCCTTCTGCGCCATTTCCCGAGAATACCTCTCCGGTTTAATCGTTTCGCATCCGCCCCCTGATGTAAAAGTCATTTCGCCAAAAAGTATTTGCCCATTCACATTGTACAAATCAACTCTTACAATTGGGATCCCCGCTGACAACTTACTAGCAAAGTACATCATTTGCCGCCAATTCTCAGGTCGCGGGTTAATCCCCCTTGGATAGTCGCAATAACCAATCATCACTTCTTCCAGCGGTTTCCCAGCGGCCGAATAAAACGACCTTCTGTGTTCCCCAAATCTATCTTCATCCACCCACCAGTACAATACCCTTCCATTCGCACACATTATTTTGTAATCATCAGGTACGCCTCCAGCCTCCGTCTGAATCAATGCCTCACATATAACCCGAGGTTTTACATGTGCATACTGCCGTTCCCTCGACACTTTGGAATAATCAGTATGCATCCATTCATTTACCAGTCTTCGAGTCGCAGCAACATCTAATTCCGACTTGTCGTGAACAATCAAATTCATGTGGCTTCCAACAGT
>JAEEGL015204687.1_pt1 | contig 10240 bp, 4 predicted proteins | sample 9134231 | NCBI WGS metagenome assembly JAEEGL01 (sample SAMN16246548, study PRJNA631951) | gut metagenome | biome: gut microbiome; feature: rumen; material: fiber-attached | host: Bos | place: Iran: Karaj | collected 2018-10 | reverse complement strand
TGTTCAAATTCGAGAGCAAATACGACCAGCCTGAGTCGTCGTTTGATTTCGGCAAATCATCGTCAGAATCTGAGGATTTGTTCAAATTCGAGAGCAAATACGACCATCCGGAAACGTCGCCGGGCACGGATATGCCAAAATTCGAAATGCCGTCACCGATGTCTTCCGGCGGGTTCAAGCTTGAGCAGAAAGAATTCGTCATCGAAACACCAAAATTCGAGCTGCACAGCGGTGGATTGACGGATGTAAAAACACAGCCCGTATCTCCGCAGCCTGCATTGGCGCAGTCCGTATCTCCGCAGCCTGTGTCTCCGCAGCCTGTGTCTCCGCAGCCTGTGTCTCCGCAGCCTGTGTCTCCGCAGCCCGTATCTCCGCAGCCCGCTTATTCGCCCAAACCGGCGGTTGTTCCTGCGCCGGCCGTATCGCGAGCAGAGCCGTCGCCGGCCAAACCGGCGGTGCCTCCGGTTGCTGCAAAAGCACCGATACCGTCCATGCCGGCGCGTTCTGCAGACAACGGCAGCCGCATGTTTGTGGCATCCAGCGAAACCGGAGATTGGGCGAGTGATTATGCCGTAACGTCGCCATCGCTGCGGCCGGTTGGAAATCCGGAAGAAGATAACGAGGCATTCGCCAGGGCTTATTCGGATCTTTCTCCCGTTTGTGATGATGATGATGATATCGATGATATCGATGTGCGCCGCAATGCGCCTCAGCCCAAAAACGGTGATAATCTGGAAGTCTGCGTAAGCGCTTCGGGAATCCGGCTCACGGATGAATACACAACCATAGCTTTGCTGCGCAAATACGATACGATGGGAACGGTCGGCGGTGTGATGCTGGTCCTCTCCATTCTCGCATTTTTCCCGGCCGTTGGCTTCGAGTCGGGATTTATGGTCTTTCTGACGATTGTGGCGCTTATCATCTCCATTGCTTTACTGGTGCATTCAAGCAGCAAACAGACAGAGCTGTTCAAAGGCAACGTCGTTCGTCCGGTGCTTTCAAAGGTGCTGAATTATTCGTATTCTCTGAGCGACTATTTCAAATCGTTTGCCGAGTCTTATGTTGCCCAGGCGCTTCGGGATCTTGCCATCAACCACAGGTGGCGCAACATGAGTCTGTCGGATGTCGTGATCGGCAATATTTATGGCCGTAACTTTACATTCCTCGATCTCAAGCTCACGCATTCGACGGGTGGCAAGAATTCTTCGACGATTACCGATTTTGCGGGGCAGGTGCTTGCCATGCCCTTGCGGCTGCGCATTACCGAAGGTTTTAAGGTGCCCGGTCTCGAAGCTGACGGTTTGTCGTCGGGGATCGAGCGGGTCAATGGCATATTGGGCAGAGGCCACCTTGATATGCAGCCCATTCGTGGATTTCAGCCGTCGCAGTCGTTTGGAATCTTCACGCAGTATTTATTGGGGAGCAAGGCGCAAAAGAGCACGCTGCCCGTTTATGCGTCCGATGATCCCATCGAAGGACTCTCGAATACTGTAAAGTTCCAGCGCGCGATGATGGAGCTTGCACGGTATGCAGTCTGCCCGCATGCGATATATGCTGTCGGCAATCTGCTGTTTGTCGTATTGTCGAGCAATCGCGATTTGCTTGAGTTCCAGAGCAGCGATGTCAAGGGCGATTCCACATCGCTGAACGAAGCCAAGATGCGGGTTGTCAACGAAGCCAACTGGCTGCGTTCGATTATCATTCCGTTCATCAGATATCATATTGTGTAGGAAAAACAGGCCAATCCATCATTTATATTCGGGGGAATATAACAACGCATACGCCAGGTTATTGGCTACGAATGATACGCCTCTGCGAGGCGTGCTTAATTATTTATAATAAGGAAAAACCAACATGTCATTTCGCACTGAACACGATTTAATTGGTGAATTTCAAATTCCCGAAGAAGCACTTTATGGCGTTCATACGGCGCGCAGCGTCGAGAACTTCGCACTCACCGGGCGTCACGTCCATCCGGCATGGATTCATGCGATGGGCGAGGTCAAGCTGGCATGTGCGAAAACGTCGAGACATCTGGGGGCATGGGCAGATGATCCGGCCAAAGCCGATGCGATTGAAATGGCCAGTCTCGAATTGGCCGAAGGCAAGCTTGACGAATGGATGGTCGTCGATCCCCTGCAGGGCGGTGCGGGAACATCGCTGAATATGAATGCGAACGAGGTTATTGCAAACCGTGCGCTTGAGATGGTGGATTGCAAGCATGGCGATTACAGCCGTATTTCGCCGCTGGATGATGTGAACTATCAGCAGTCGACGAACGATGTTTGTCCGACGGCGCTTAAAATCGCGCTCATCCGAGAGATCGACAATTTCATGCCCGCGCTCAAGACGCTTGAATACTCGCTGAGACAGCAGGCCGAGAAACTCGCCGATGTGGTTAAAGTGGGCCGCACGCAGTATCAGGATGCAGTGCTCACCACGCTTGGTTTTGAGTTCAAAGCCTATGCCGAAGCATTGAACCGTGATTTCGAGCGTCTGGTGCGCATGCGCAAGATGCTGGGGCACGTGAATCTTGGCGGTACAGCCATCGGCACATGTGTGAGCGCTTCGCACGCATACGTCGAGCAGGTCGTTCCCATGCTCGCCCGCGTCACAGGTCTCGAGCTTGTGCAGAACGACGATCTCATCGATGGCACGCAGAATCTGGATGTTTTTGCGATGCTCAGCGGTGAAATCAAAACGCTTTCGGTCACGCTGCTCAAGATGTCGACGGATTTGCGCTTTATGTCGTCGGGTCCGCAGACCGGCATCAGCGAAATCCATCTGCCGCCGCGTCAGGCTGGCAGCTCCATCATGCCCGGCAAGGTCAATCCGGTAATCCCCGAAGCCATGACCCAGGTCAATTTCCGTGTGATTGGCCACGATACCGCTGTGACCTATGCTACCAGCCAGGGCAATCTCGAGCTCAATCCATTTTTGCCGCTCATCGCCGACTGTCTGCTCAACGATTTCGATTTGCTTGGCAATGCCTGCATGATGATGTCGAAATACTGCATCCAGGGAATAGAACCCGATGTCGACAAATGCCGTCAGGGGGTTGCCTCATCTACCGCACTCATCACAGCCATGGTCGCCAGAATCGGTTACGATCGCGCCTGCCAGATCGGGATTGATGCCGTGAAGGAAGGTAAACCGATTAAGCAGAAACTGCTGGAGCTCAAACTGCTCACCGAGGCGGAATGCGAAGAGCTCACCAGCGCCAGTGCCGTTCGTTCGACGATGGCCGACAAAGCGCGACACGGTTAGCCGCCGCTGCGACTGCTGTTGCCTGTACACTCACAAATATACGTCACAGCTGGTCGTTGCATGCGGCTAAGGGGGGAGCCGTTACAACAAATTTGCTTAAAAAACTCAAAGATGATGCTTTATGCAAAGAAATGTGATATAAAACGAATGGCCTTGCGTTGGCTTTTGGCGATTAACGCGAATGGCCGGCTATTGTATTGTCAGTGCTTTGAGTTTGATAACCAGGGGTGGTTCCCTAAAAAAACCAGGAGAAAACATGAATAAGAATCTGTTAAAGCTCTGTATTCTGGGATGCGCAGCCGTAGCGTTCAATGCATGTGATACCGGTGAATATAACAACCTGGAATGCGATGCTAGCTATGTGGCGGAGTGCCTTTCGGAAAACGCTTTAATGTTCTGTGAAAACGGCAAGCTGCAGCTGAATAACTGTGCGCCAGGTTCAACATGTATCCATGTAAATGGTGTGGCTACCTGTGCTGCAGACGGCGAAGGCGGCAATGTTGAGCCGATCGTTTGTTCCAACAGCTGTATTGACGGAACAAACCTCAAACAATGCAATCCCGATGGCTCAACCACAACCGTTGATTGTTCGCAGAGCGGCAAGATTTGTCAGAACAACGCATGCGTTGCTGCTTCCAGCTGCGTCGTTTCTTGCGCCGCCGATGGCAAGACACTTAACGACTGCGATGCCGAAGGCAACGTTGTGACGCGTGATTGCTCCAAGGATGCTGATGGCAACGATACCGGCAAGGTTTGCGGTGATGATGGCAATGGCAGCTTCGCTTGTGTGGAAGCCTCCAGCTGCGTCGTTTCTTGCGCCGCCGATGGCATCACCCTCAACGACTGCGATGCCGAAGGCAACGTCGTGACGCGTGATTGCTCCAAGGATGCCGATGGCAACGATACCGGCAAGGTCTGCGGTTCAGATGGCAATGGCAGCTTCGCTTGTGTGGAAGCCTCCAGCTGCGTCGTTTCTTGCGCCACCGATGGCGTCACCCTCAACGATTGCGATGCCGAAGGCAACGTCGTGACGCGTGATTGCTCGGTGGATGAGGATGGCAATCCGACCGGCCGTGTCTGCGGTGATAATGGCAACGGCAGCTATGCATGCATCGAAGATCTCACCTGCACCGAGTCGGTTTGCGATGGTGACGAAATCCTCAAGCACTGCGAAGACAATGGCAAGTTCACAATCGTCGACTGCTCCGAACTGGGCAATATGATTTGCGGCACCAACGCTTATGATGAGCTCGACTGCATCGCAAAATGCACCGCTGCCGACAGCAAGTGCAGTGATGATGCCACCACCGCTATCGTATGCGATCCTGCAACCGGCCGCCTCACCGAAACCGTTTGCGCCGCCACCAATCCCAAGGCTCAGTGCAAACTGGACGAAAATGATGCACCCGTGTGCGCAGAAGCCGCTTCCATCATCGGTCTGCCCTGCTCCTGCGACAGCGCGGATTGCACCGAAATCATCACCGGTGCGCAGTTCAAGACCTTCTTCAAAGAGGATGGCAAAGACATTCTGCCGGGTTACTTCACCCAGACAGATACAGAACATTACATCGCCGATGATGCAAACATCATCGTTCCCAACCTGTTCACAAGCAGCAGCAAGGGCTGCGAGGCCCTCAATGATGTCGCAGTGCCCGATGGCATGGGCGTCGTCTGCTACCGCGATACCGCGATCCAGTTCGCACCGTCCATCGTCAAAATCGTTTCCGAAGACTTCCCCGGCATTCTCAAGAAATATAATGAAGATGCCGAAAACACCAGCAGCCTGGCCGCAACCCTCACCGCTCTTGGTGACATCCTCACCGGCGGCATCAAGTTCAAGGCCGCCAGCGTTGGTTACTGCACATTCGCTGCTATCAACGTCAACATCGATACAAAAGATACGGGCCTGTTCAATTACATATTCCAGCCCTATGTGTTTGACGAGTCGAAAGATACCGACAATGTCGGCATTTCGAGCAAGATCAGCCGCGGCACGGTCGTGAAGGAACTCGACAGCGACGATGTCTGCCCCGCTGGCAGCACCTATTTCCGCTATAAACTCGATAAGAAACTCAACTTCATTGGCGAGACCAAGGTTGAATTCTCGATGTGCCTGCAGAACTGCGCAGTCGATACCGATTGCAACAGCGGTTACAGCTGCATCGATATGGACGGCAATTACTGTGACGGCGTCGAAGGCGACTGCTTCGAAGGCTTCAAGAAAGACGGTGTCATGATCACGAGCGACAGCTATCTTTCCGGTCGTGCCTATCCGCCCGCAGCCGAAGGCGGCCACAAGGTCTGCTTCTCGCGCGATGCCATCGGCAGCTTCTTCGATCTCAAGGGCCGTCTGAACCTGGTCCGCGATGGTCTCAAAGACGCTCTCGGCAACTAAAAAATCTGCTGCACATGCAGTACCAAGCCAGCACTTCGGTGCTGGCTTTTTTTGTTTTTGATGCACTCGCCTTGGGGCGGCCACAAGGGCCGTCCCTACGGCTCGCTGGCTCGCCTATTGGCGGCTAAGGCCACCAATACGGCTCGCTGGCTCGCTTTGGGGCGACCAGTACAGACGCGCGCACCGTGCGTCTCTACATGGTCGCCCCTACTGCTCGCCTTTCTCCGTGGCTTATGCGAGTTCGTGGGCAAATGCATACATGTATGTATATCATTTTTGATTGAATTCATTTGCACAACCCTGTCTGGCTTTGTAAAATTATCGCTGCATTTTTGGGCCAAAGCCACACACATTAAAAGGGAATATGATGAACACACAGATTATACGCGGTCATATTGTTCATGCACCAAAGCTTGGGCAGCTGGAGATTATTGAAAACGGTTATATGCTGCTCGAAGATGGCCGGATTGCCGGTATTTGGGAGAAGCTGCCGGATGCATACAAAGATGTGCCGCAGGCAGATTACAGTGATCGTCTGATAATGCAGTCTTTCTGCGATATGCATCTGCATGCGCCGCAGTATCCGATGCTTGGCATGGGCATGGATCTCCCGCTGATCGAATGGCTGAATACCTATACATTCAAGACCGAATCGCGGTTTGCCGATACCGAATATGCCCGCGAAGTCTACCGCAGACTGGCCCGCGAGCTGGTGGATAACGGAACGACCCGCGTCTGTGCATTCTCGTCGCTGCACCTCGAATCGACAATGATTCTGATGGAAGAATTCGAGAAGGCCGGTATTTCCGGCTATGTCGGCAAGGTCAATATGGACCGCAATGGCGCCCCCGAACTGCAGGAATCGACCGAAGATTCGATTCGCGATACGTATGCCTGGCTGGATCGCTGTGATCCGAAGGCCAATATCAAGCCCATTCTCACGCCGCGGTTTACGCCGTCGTGCACGAATGAACTGATGGCTGCGCTTGGTAAAATTGCTGCCGAAAAGCATCTTTATGTGCAGTCGCATCTTTCGGAAAACACGAGTGAAATCGCGTGGGTCGGCGACCTGCATCCCGACTGCCCGCAATATTGGGACACCTACGCCAAATATGGATTGTGGAACGATCACACCGTGATGGCGCACTGCGTGCACAGCGACCAGCGCGAACGCGATGCGATTAAAGCGCACAATGTCGTCGTGGCGCACTGTCCCGATTCGAATGTGAACCTGATTAGCGGCATTGCGCCGATTCGCCAGATGCTTACCGAGGGCATCTGGGTAACCCTGGGCAGCGACATTGCAGGCGGCGCGATATTGCCGATGATGGGCGTGATCGCCGAAGCCATCCGTTCATCCAAATGCAAACGGATTTCGTCGAACTGGACGACCGATTTCCTGTCGGTGGCCGAGGGTTATTATTTGGGCACGACATCCGGCGCCCGCTATTTCGGCGGCGGCGACGGATTTGCCAAAGGCGACAAATTGCATGCCATCGTCGTCGATGACCGCAAATACATTGATACAGCCCGGCTTTCGGTGCGCGAACGATTCGAACGCGCCATTTATCGTGCCCAGACTGCGGATATCGTTGCGGTTTATGGCGAAGGAAAGAAAATTAAGTAAAGACGTGTCGTGACACGTCTCTTTGAATTGGATTTTAGCACGGGGCGTTGCGGGGCCTGGCCCCGCAGATAACGGCGCGTATTTGCGCAAGCAAATAGCGGCGTCGGGGGTAGACGCGTATTTGCGCAAGCAAATAGCGGCTCAGGGGGCGTCAGCCCCCAAAACACCATTTGGACAGACAAATTTGGACAGCGATGACTGTCACGGCATTTACCAAATCCGCAGTATTGCGGCGTTTTGCAGTGGCGTTTGACTGAACGTCGCCGGTAACCGGTGATTCTTGGCCGGTTTTGAGCAAGGGAGTTCTCATGAAACGCAGTTGGATATTGAGTGGCCTGATTTCGCTTGTGCTTGCATCATCTGCTATAGCCGAGCCCAGTTATGATTCGAAGGCCTGGCAGTCGTTTATGGAAGGCAAATCGACGGTGATGCCCTCTGGTTTGCCGACTGGCAAAGGGGCTGTTGGCATTTGGAATGGCAGGGATTTTTGGCTGCGGCAAGACCTGTATAACATTATGGATGCTTATGATGCAGCGACAATCAAAGGCGTCGAGCTCTCGGCAGAGGCCAAAAGTGCCAAGCGCACCTATACCAGCCAGACCGGGAAAGATTTTTTGGAAGCTGCAGTTGCGGAATTGCGCAGGCTGACCGGAGACAACGCGATGAATCTGCCTGTGGCGTATCTGAGCTATCTGGCTCCCGAAGTGCCGATGCGGCGCAACGGGGTATCTGGTCAGGAAGTCGCGTTCGGTTTGTTTGTGACGAACAACGGCAAATCTGTTTCGCTGCCGGATGCCAGCTATTACATGACCAAGGTGATGAACTCGCTGGTGATTCCAAACGACAGGCAGTACCAGAAATATCTGGCGCTGACCAAAGGTCAGAAGTCGGCTTTACAGATGCTTGGCGTTCGTGGGCTGAATGAAAAACTCAACGAATTTGATATCGCTGCACGTGAGCAGAGCAGGGAGAAACCGCGCAATCAGCGCGAAATGGATAAGCTTCGCAAAGAGATCGAAGACGAATTCGCCGAAGAGTTTGAGAGTCTGTCGAAGGAAGAGCGGGATATCCGCATGAGCGAAGAAATACTGAGCCGCCAGCTGGCATCCAATAGCAAGGGTAAAACGCTGAAAGGTGCAATTTCACTGGATCTGGCCAATACCTGGCTGATGATTGAAGCTGCGCTTTCGCAGAATGCAGTGCCGGTCGCAGAAATCAGATGTCCGCCGATGCTGCGCGTTGAGCTGATAAAATATGCGGCTTCAAATAAGCGATCGCAGCAGATTATCGACAGGTTTGCTGCGATTTCGCGCGGGAACAATTTGGACAGGCAGATTATGTTTATGCTTGGATGCAGCGTGCGCGATCGATTCCTGGGCTGCGGCGTTCGCGATGAGAAAACAGATGCCGAGGTGAATGCACGTGCCAAAGCCATGCTGGCAGCTTCTTCGAATCTGACAAACGACGATCTTTTGCGCGTGCTGAAGATGATTCGCAACAGCGGCGCGGACAGGATTTATAACGAGCTGCGCGAATTCAACAAAACGGCCGACCGAAAAGACACAGACATTCGACTGATGCTGCGGGAGATCGGCGATTGTCAGCGCGTGGATGTCGATATGCTGCCCGCAATGGTGGAGCGCGATGAGACCGGCTCTTTGGACAGGGATCAGGGGGGTGAGCGTTTGCTTGCACCGCTGTTGGATATCTATCTGACGCCGGATTCGGTTCGAAAACTTCCCGGTGTTTTGGCTGGCATGGATGAGGCCGATCGCAGATGGCTGCTGCGCGGCTTTATGATTCGGCGGGCATTGCAGGCGTCGGATAATCCTGCGGTTGCAAGGTATTTGAACGAGTTTTATGCCGATACCGATTCTACCCGTTTTGCGACCGAGGTGAGCGATGTCATCGTCCGGCACATGAACGAGATGATGGCGGATTTGTTCGTTTATGAGATTCCCGACAATCTGACGAGTCAGTCTTTGGCCACTGGTTACTGGCAGAATATTGGGGTGCAGTCTGCGGGAAAATCGAAAGATGCGCTGATTAAGGAAGCGCTTGCACGCGCGAACCTGAGCCTGCCGAATGAGACGCTGGAATCGGTGGAAAACATCGACGTGATTGCCGCAAATATGGAATCGCTTATGAAGTCGAAGCCTGTCCTCGCGGCAAATCTGCACCGCGTGGCCGAACGCACGCTGGGTATCAGGATTCCTGCGAGCAGATTCGGTGCGACCAGGTATTGGGCCGTTTTTGAAAACTGGTGGAAGATCAACAAAAGCCTGTACACACCAAACCGTCTTGTGAACAGTTCAGATTACAATCGGTATGAGTCTTATTTTGGCAGACGGGAGCAGCTGGAAGCGCTCGATGCGATGAATGCGCCGCAGGCTGCGGGTCGCAGACAAATGCCGAACAGACCGACGGTGGTGCCCAACAATCCCACAGCCAAAAAGCCGATCACGAACAAAGGCGCCAAAAAACAGGTAAACAATACTGCTAGCGTACTGCTTCGGAGCAGCGATGCGCCGGCATCCAGCGTTCCTGCGCCGCCGCCGGCACCAACCAAAAAACCGCAGAAGAAGAATCAGGGCAAGAAGGTTGATAATACAAGTTCTGTGTTGAATCCAAATCATTAACAACTAACATCATCAGGGGTACTGCTTTAACCCTGGATTAAGCATTGCTTACGCCGTGCAGATTTTCCCGGGTAATACAGTTTAGGCGAAATGGGGGAGGGGCCCCATTTCGATCTTTGCAGGCCATAGTAGACTGTATGTATTCAGCAGCATCCACACATTATTGTGGATTCCAAAGGGGCCCGAGATGAGCACCGTCCAGTGAACGGTGCGAATTGAGAGGCCAGTGAGCAAATCAAATGCGCAAGTAGAAGCGCTTTGCGCGAGAGACGCAGCGGATTTGATATTGCGAACTGTGGAAAAGCCCTTTGG
>JAEEGL013116628.1_pt1 | contig 10240 bp, 14 predicted proteins | sample 9134231 | NCBI WGS metagenome assembly JAEEGL01 (sample SAMN16246548, study PRJNA631951) | gut metagenome | biome: gut microbiome; feature: rumen; material: fiber-attached | host: Bos | place: Iran: Karaj | collected 2018-10 | reverse complement strand
TTAAATTTCCACCAATAAATGTAGCTCTATTTCCACATTCACAATCACATAGCCAACGTGTAGCTTTGCTACCATTTGGAGAAACATAATCTTCTACTCTTTCGATTACTTTTAACATACCAAATTTCTTTCCTGTTAAATCATTGAAATTTAATTCATGCGCTCTATCGGCTTTATAACAGCCACATGATTTAGAAACACCATTCAACAAACTATTGGAAAAAATATTTCTTACTTCTCCGCATTCGCACTGACACTTCCACATAACAAAGTCATTATTATTTGGAGCTTGCTCTAACACAGTCCATCTTCCTATCTTTTTGCCAGTTAAATCTTTGAAATTCCTTTTTGCTGTGGATTCCTTCAATAAACAACCACATGACTTAATTGTTCCGTTTTTTACGTTGCACGGGTCTAATACCTTTTGGTTTCCACAATCACACTGAAATAACCATTGCGTCTTTTTACCTTTATTATCAACTCTTTTTATCGCAACTAACCTATTAAATCTTTTACCAGTTAAATCAATAAATTTTCCCATTTTAATCACCTCCTAATATTTTTTTATTATAAACATTTTATCTTTCCTCGGTCTTAACTTTCCCAAGCCTTTAACCGATATAGTTCCTTATGGGCAAGTTTCCCACCCAATTTATCATAAATGTCGGCAATATAAGTTATGGCTTTATCTGCCGTATCATATTGCGCATCTAAATCTTTTTGGAATCCTTTATAAGCAGTTACAAGGTTTTTTGTTGCCGTTCCAACATCAAGGTCTGTTACGTGCTGATACATTGCTGTTACTTTTGATAATTTTTCAGCAATATCTGTATCAAATCCCAATTTGACCCATGTTGTAGTACCATCAATAATATCTTTAAGGGTCGCGCCATAATTTTGAGCGGATTTTGTCATTTTATCAAACAAGTTAGAATATTCATTTGCTGATAAAGTTGTAACACGACGCAATCCGGTCATTGCAGTATCTATGTTGACAACATTGTTATACATCTGCCTTAAACTATCTATCATTTTATAAATTATCCAAGCAGACGTAATATAGTTTGATACGCGCTGAAATGCTCTTTTGAAAATAGTTCCAAACGATTGACCGGTTTGACCTGCGGCTTCTGCGGCAAGTTTAATACTATTAAACTCATTCTCGATAAGTTTAAGCTGACCAGTTGTAGCATTTCCAGATTGTTGTAATTCAACTAACCTATTTCTTAAACGATTTATTTCGTCGCCAAATGTTTTTGTGGCTCTTGTATTTTTCTCCAACCAAGAATCCATCTTGTTATCCAACGTAGCAATTTGTAAAGTGCTTGCCATTGTGCGAGAAGCCGAAGTTGCAGAAGAAATATTATTCCTAACTCTTGCAAGAACTTCTTCAAACTGTCTATAAGATTCGACTAATTGTTGATTTGTCGCATTTGGGTCAGCCATTTGGCTACGCAATGTATTCAATAATCGTAAATCATTATTGATTATAACAAGTTGCGCGTGCAATTCATTGCTTTCTTGCCCGCTTGCAAATAAATTACGATATTGACTTGTAACTTTATCAATAGCAGATGTCATACTGCCATTAGTTAGAGCCGTATTTGCCCTCTCTAATGTTTCCGCAAATTCCCTTACTGCTCTTTCACCAGTATCAAATTCTTGTGAAATTGTTCTTCCAACATTTCTTATTCTTCCAGACTCGTTATCAAATTCCTTTACGATTGTAACAGCCCTACCCATTTCATCTATACCATTTATACGTATAGTTAATGTGTTTTCGTCTATTTGAGTAGTAATTCTTTCTATAGCGATATTCATATGTTCCAAATCTTGCGTTACTACATCAATAGATGAACGGTCTAATTTCATACTTGCTAACGTCTGTTTCATATGTTGGATTGAACTTCTTGCATTATTAATCTTTGTTGTTATTTCAGACATTCCAACATCAAATTGATGTGAGAACTGTTGCCCTGCGTTCTGTCCAACATTACCAATTTGTTGAATAACATTTTGAATATTTGAACTGTTTACGTTTATTGCAAAATTATGATTGTTCAATTCATTTTGAATTTGTTGAATCAAATTTGCAGAATTGATATGTATGTTATTCAAATTCACACGACGATTATTAATTTCATTTGTGATTTGATTATCAATACCTTTTGTATCTAATACTGCCTTAATAAGAGCTTCAAAATTATTAGCCATAAAACCCTCCTTTCTGCAATAATAAAAGCCGCTTAAAAGCGACTACGATTTGTTTATAAATCTCCCAATCCTTTTTTCTCTATTTTTTGTATGCCATCTGCACCAAAATATTTATCAAATTGCGATTCCTCAGAGCGGTCGTCATACACAGAAATCATATCCCTGCTGCTCCAAGAACTTATAGATTGAACGACACTTTCAGGTAGATTGTTCTCTAATAAATACGTTGTAAAGAAATGTCTAAACTGGTGGCAATATGATAGCATCCCTACGATTTTGCTAATTGAACGCATCCAAGAATCAATAGTCGATATTTTTATATGTTCATCATTCTGTTCGGCATTATTTGGATTATCTAACAACTCAAAAGATGGAAACAGCCAATCACTTTTAATTCCTTTTTTGTTTCTTTCTTCAATCCATAAATCAAAATATGGCTGAAACTTTTTTGCAAGCGTATAAGCATATATAAGTTTACCTTTAGAACCGCGTCCTTTAGATTTGATTTTTTCTGGTGTCTTGTATAAAGCGCCATCACATATCAAATTCTCTTTATTAAAATAAGACACTTTGAATCTGGTTAATTCATCTTTTCTTTTTCCGCTATACATAGCCAAAGCAATAAAACAAGCTTTTTCATATTCTTTTTTATCTACAAGAGTGTCTAAAAGAGATTGAGCTTCTTCTTCTGATAAAATAGTTTTTTCTCTAACAGCTTCATTTGCCGGAGATTCTATTTTTCTCACGATTGGTTTATAATCTTCATATTCATCATCTAATATATTTTCAATAAAATTGCTCAAAGAAGATAATGTGGCTTTTACGGTACGAATCCTTTTTGGCGACCAACCCCACACATTTAATGCGTGATTTTGAAATTTAGATATTTCTCTTTTTGTCAAATCAACAAAAAACTTATTTTTGTTGTATTCTAAATTCCAACACCAAAAAACGCGCAAATTTTGTTGATACTGATAAATTGTAGTTTTTGCTCTATCAACCGACCTTAAATAGTCTAAATAATCTTCCTCTAAATCCAAATTATCTTGATTAACTTGCTTTAGTTTTTCTTCGCTTGTTATATTGTTATAAACAGTTGACCTTCCTTTCTTAGCCATATTTATCACTTCCTTTACACTGGCATGAAAGTTTTACTCAACGTATCTCTAAAATCTTTCTCAATATTGGCTTCTGCACGTTCCCAAAATCTCTGATTACCAACGGTATCTCTTGCGTAATATCCACCAGAAGTTATCCATTTTACTCCGTCATTTGCTAAATACAATACTTGTTCCATATCCGGATTGTCACCTGTTGTATAAATATGACTTTTATCTAAATAAGCAGTAAAACTAACTTCTCCACCATTTGAATATGTATAAGAATTGTTGTATGTAACTTTTGGAGTATCACCAAGCGCCCCTGTTCTCACATACATTTCTGGTTCTCCACCATCATAAAACCACTTAGTTGCTTCTTTCATATCCTCTTTTGACTTTTTACGAACCTTTTTCATTGTGTTTTTCAATTCGCGCATTAACATATTGTTTAATTGCATCATATTTCGTGCGACAGGCATATTATCACCTTATCTTATTGCCGATTGCTTTAATAACTGATTCTGCGCTCAAATCGCCTTTTGCTATATCGTCCGATATTTTTGCAATCTTATCAATTTTATCATCTGAAAAAATAGGCGATAATTTAGCAGCAAGATTAATTATTGATTTTTCAAACATTTCAACTGCTCTGCCAATAGAAGATTTCTTTGTGTTTACAATATCAATAGCGTCTGCATACGCATTTCCAAAATTAAATTTAATTTCATCACAATCTTTTATTGCTTTATTGTATTCGTTCAGAAATTCTTCATCCGAGAAGAACAAATCTGTCGTAAATTCATTTGCTGGAATATCTGAGAACTTACTTTCAACAACAAAGTAATTGTAAAAAATAACCATTGCATTTGCTTTTCCGATATATGGAACATAATTACCATCTCCATCGAAAAACTTATCTGCAATTTCCCTTACCGCCGCTCCGTAAGCAACAATATCTAAATTATCATTTATCTTGAACATTTGTTTCTTCCTTTCTCTCAATATTAAAAGCCAGTTCAACAAAATGAACCAGCATACAATGGACATCATATTTATAATTGACTTTTAGTTTTTTCTGCGGAATAATATAATATTTAATTTTATATTTTTCTAAATCAGAATAATTAAAACTTTTTTTAGGGATTATTTTCATAAGCTCGTTCATTTCTTGTATATTAATAAAAATTGTTTTCTCCAACTCACGAAACTCAATAATAAATCCGCAAATTGTTCCGTCATATTTATCCCACTTATTCAAACCTTCTATTTGATGAAAATGTATCTCTCCCTTTTCTTCTTTGGTTCTCTCGAAACTTATTGACTTTCCTGCCACAGATTTTAATTCAAGTGCATATAAAATTTTTGCTTTTGAATCCCATAATAAAAAGTCAAATGGATTGCGATTACTAAATCTCAGATTGCTATTGCCACCAAATGCTTGTGCTGAATCGGGTAAACGATACAACAAAGCATAATCTGGAACAGAATTAGAAAAATTCCGCTCAAAAATTTTGCCCACAGAAGCCATAAACTCACTCCTTCCGTAAGACAACAAAAAATATCTTTTATTTTGTAGGGCGATTATTCATCCACGATTTATAAACTTCTCTTGTTTTTTCTTTGTGAAACCAAGCCGTAATCTTACCTTTATCTACTTCACTTTCAAAAACAAACTCAGGTTGACAACCATTTGTTGTGTAATGAATTATTTGTTTTATGTTGCCTACTGCCACAAGATTTCCTCGCCCGTAATATTCAAATACTTCTTCTAATGTACTAAATTTCCTCATTTTTCTATCCTTTCATGGCGCAAAAATAAAGGGATTACAGTATAACGTTGGTTATAAAGTAATCCCTATTGTGCCTAAATACTATACAACCTCGTTAGTCCTTATGTGTTGTTTTCTTCTTTGTTTTCTTAACGGGTTTTTCTGTTTTAACCGTATCAGGAGTTATCTCTTTCGCGGGTTCAACAAAATCGTCCGGCACAACCTTATAATGACCGTCATTAAGCCAAACATTGACGAATTTTGCGTCTTTGTTTTGAATGGACGGGATTTGAACTAAATTACCGTCATAGTTAATAACAGTAACGAGGTCGTTGTTTAATTCAACTTTACATTTTATAATCATTTATATCACCTTGAAACAGTGATTAATATTGCTCACCATCAGGCAACTCAATAATATCAAGAGAATTACCATCTTTGTCCTCTAACAAATCAAATGTTAATGTGATTGTTGCGGGGTCGCCCTCGGAACTAAAGGATAATTCAAGACTTCTTTGGATAGCTGCCTTGTAAGCAGTTACGATAAAGCCGGTGTAGTCACCATCTTCGTCTTTGTCCAAAGTCTTGTAAGTAATTCTGTACTCAGCAGGAAGATTTTTGCTATTGAATGAAACTCTCTTTACGTCGTCGCGCTGACGAATGAAACCAATCTCATATTCAGAATCAGCAGTAATTACACCTGTTGCGCCATCTGCAACTGTTTCTGTGAATGTATTAGTAACTGTTCCACTGCCAGATGTTGCAAATGTGCCAGTAATAGCGCTTGAAGCCTTACCAAACTCTCCCTTTGGATAAACAAATACAGAGCCGGCAACTACAGTACCATTTTCAAGCTCAAATGAAACGCTACCTGCTTGTGTCGCCTTAACAGTAACTTTATCTGCATATGCGCCAGTTGTTTTAATCTGTCCATCAGTCATCATAGCATAGAACTCAAATGGAATAACTTGCGCCTCAATGCTCATAGTACCCTCGATTGGGTTAGCAAAAGGAACTTTCTTTGAACCTTTAGCCATAGCATAAACTGAATCAGATGAAATATTAACAGCAGTTACGTTCGCATACTCAAAGTTTAAGAATGGAGCGAGTGTTTTAAGCACACGAATATCAACGTCGCAAACCTGACGATTAGCCTTATAAGCATTTGCCATAATTTTCAACTCCTTTTATAAGATAAAAAAAAGATAACTTATTCATCGAATAGGTCATCTTTGTCATAAATATTTTTATACCATAAACTGTCATCGAATTGTTTCTTCTCGTCACCCCATACCGAAACACTGTGGGCTGCCATCTCAAATTTCTTATTAACAACAGTCCTTTGAAAAGAATCAATCAGTTGATAAACTGTTATATTATTCATATTTGAATAATTCAATGATGGATGTGCATTTGCTACAGCCGAATAGATATTTGGTAACGTCCAGTTTTTAGCATTTCCTTTTTTAGCCATTTCCTTTTCTTTATTCTTCTTAAATTTCTTTCTGCCTTTAAGAAGTTTTTCAAAAATATTTTTGGCTGTTTTCGTGTTTTTCAATGGAATCTCTCGAAAATCACTTTCTTTTTTTTCATAAACTCCGCAAATCTGTTGTATAACTTCAATGATAGAAGTAAATATTCCTTCTCGAATTGCACCAACTAATTCGCCATTATCATAAATAGTAAACATATTATCTTCAAATGAAACATCTTCAACAAAAAAGAAATTAAATACCTCTATGTAAATGTTTTGCAAAGAAGCGTCTGACAATATCAAATTAAATAATGTCATTTTCTCTTTTTCTTCATCCGGCAAAGATTCCCATAGTTGTTTTATTTCTGAATTTTTGGAATTTGTAAAAAAATCTTTTGGGGTTATTTGCAGATACATTTCATATAATTGGAATTTTGCAAATGTAATTTTTTTTATATCACCTATAGTTGGCGGCTTAATTGAGCCAATAGGGAAACGAATAGGTTCTTCCGACAGTAATGTTCCATAATCCAATAACATAATTTACCTAAAGTTCGGCACATTAAATTGCAGAACATGACCATAAACATTTCTTCCATTGTAAATTCCAATGTGAGATAATTCTAAATTTCCTATTCCAAAACTCTTTGCAACTTCTTCGTCATATAGTAAAGCATTTTCTACCATTTCAGTAAGAATATCTGCGCGGTTGCCATAAAACCCCTCTTTGGAATAATCGTCAAGAATATCCCTATGGCATACCGCATATAATTGAACTTGACACATCTTTGTAGTTTCGCTAAAAGATGGTAAGGTTACATCATAAAAAATATAAGATTCAGTTTCGGTAATAACTTCATCAACAAACAAATGAGATTTAACGTGCTCTTTGAATAATTTTCGCAATTCAGTTGGCGTTTTGCCAGAAACATCACCTAATAGCAATTCCTTAATATTGTCACTTTTGTAAAGAGCAGCGTGTATTTTTGCTTTGAATTTACCGAGTTCAAATATATCCTTTTTATTTTGTTTCATATCGCTACTCCATTATAAATAGTCTTTAATTGTAACTTTTAGCTTGGTGGTTTCATAACCAAATGCGTTTAATGATAACTCAAACGATTTATTGCTTAATTTCTCATTATCGGCAGAAATTCTGATTGAATTATCAACGTATTCAATATTTAATTTTTCCTTAAAATCACACTCAATATCCCATTGCGGACTTACCCATATTTCTTTGCCCTCTGAATCATAGAATTTCGCCATAAAGACGCTTGGTTCAAGTCCATTGCAAATAATTGGTTCGTCACACACAATTTCACATGATAACTGAGTTGGAATATTATTTTGTTTTGGCACATCACACAGCCAATAACCCTTTCCATTTACAACATAATATCCATCTGTTTCATGTTGTTCTTCTTGTGTACACATATATTCAGAGTGACCGCTATTTTGATAGTTATAAAGTACGTTGTCAGTACGAGTAAAGTAATAAGTGATTACTGGTTTTGAAGTATCGACAGTTACATCATCAGAAAAATCGCGTTCATATAATTTACAACGCATATCAATGATAAACCGTTTTCTATGTGGAATTAATAGACATTCATCATCGTCCGGCATAAGAACAATTAACTGGTCGCTACGAATAGTCACGTATTGATTGCCATTTTCACCATTATTGTATTGTGAAGCGGATGAAGCATTAATCCATCTTTGAACAACTTCACCTTTATCATTTAACCAAGAAAGTAAATAATTGCATAATGATAACACGGCTTTTTCATAAATACCGTTATCATCAACAAGACCAACTATAAGCCAATATCTATCTTTGTAATAAACATATTGTCCTGCTCTGCAAGTGCCGATTGGCGCTAACATTTGCCTTGATAAACTGTTTAATTTTGTATCTTGTACTCTACCATTCATAATTACTCTTTGAGGTACGCGCACAGATAAATCATAATTACATATTTCCACACTTGAAGCCATTGCGGATTGCAATAATTCTTCAAAACCATCTCTTGCAAAATTCTCAAAATCATCTGTTTCAAAACCACTAACTGTATCGTGATTAGTGTTCATTAAATACCATTCTTGCGCCATTAAACCACCACCTAATTGTAAGCAGTAGGCTTTTGGTTGGCAATCATCTGTTCGCTTTGAGAATCGCAATAATCCAATTCCTCTTTGGCAGCGGCTTTTCCGCCTTGTCCTGCCGTTATACTTAAATCTTTGCCAGTTATAGAAACCTGCTTGTTAATCCTCGAAACCTCGCGCTCCTGATAGCTCTGTTTCATAAAGGCAGCTAATGTATCTATGGAATATTGATTGAGAGTAGTATCAAATTCCATTGATTCTGAATCAAAGTTAATAGGGGAAAGCTCGATTGAGTATCTACCAACAGCTTTCTTTAGCCATACTATTTCGAGGGCTTCTGGAATAACTACCTTATCCTTAAAGCTGGATTCAAAACTGTCAAAGACATCTTGTGCTGTAGTATTCACGATAAGCACCTTCTTTTAGTTTTATTCTTCTGGCGTTAAAGATTCAAGCGGAGTTCCAATATATTTTGCACATACACGCAATTTGTCATAATCATTTAGTCTTAATCTTTTAATAGCATCTTTAAGTGCAAATTTCTCCGCTCTTGTAACGATATACTTGGGCAGACTATCTTTGAAATCCACATATGATTTAGTAAATAGTTCATAAACAATATCATCATTGAAAAATGTTTGTGGTTTATCTTTTGTTTCAAAACCTAACCAACGGCGAGTTGGTGCATCTTCAACATATAAAGTTGCGTGACTGCCGCAACCATCAATTCCAACGAGTCCAATATTATTAATATTTTTCTGAGCCATAAGTTCATTTCTTGAAATTCTTGCCACACTATGAGGAACAATTTCAACAGAACCAATTTCATTCTGCAAAGTAATGCTTGCATTCCAATCTGCTAAATTGCGAACAGAAACTCTTTTATCTAAATCAACGTCTGTAAATTCAATTTCATCTGTCAAATCATCATTTGCCACAACTTTTTTGGTAGTGGTCTTTTTGGCTTTTGTTTCTGCCATATTCAATACCTCGTTTCAATTATTATTTTTGATTTCAACTAATATTTATGTTTTACCTCATTGTAGAGGGAGATTAATTTATCAAGTCTTTCTGATTTCTTAAATACCCAATAACGTGTATTGCTAACGGAATTTACTTTTGAAACATAACATTTTTCAGAAAAGGCAGAAAGAAAATGAAATAATCTCAGAGAGTAACAATAAAAATTAACGTTATTTTCCATTGGACTATATCTCCCTTTCATAAATCAAATGGGAGCCGCGCAAAGGCAACTCCCATTGTAAAATTTCAATTATGAGTTACAATTAACCCAAAGAAGCGTCACAAAGAACACCGATTCTGTGCTCCTGACCTTTTGCAACATCTACTGCAAATTCAAGGTCAAATCTTGTAAGCTTCTGACCGCTCTTAACGTCATCACCAGTCATTGAAGTTAATCCTCCGCGAACCCAAGATTTGATGGGTGACTTAGCGCCGTTTGTAGGAATAACATAAGCAATATTAATTGGTGACAGAGTAGCAAAGTTATCGCCGGCAGCGTTCATCTCGTACTCGTTATATGGATTGGGCATTTCAACAAGGTTTGCACCGTT
>JAEEGL013022322.1_pt1 | contig 10240 bp, 7 predicted proteins | sample 9134231 | NCBI WGS metagenome assembly JAEEGL01 (sample SAMN16246548, study PRJNA631951) | gut metagenome | biome: gut microbiome; feature: rumen; material: fiber-attached | host: Bos | place: Iran: Karaj | collected 2018-10 | reverse complement strand
TTTTACCTTTTACCTGAATGAGTGCAGGATCCAAAAAGCCAAGGAGCTGCTCTCAGAAGGCAAATACAAGGTATATGAGGTGTCCCAGCTGGTTGGCTACAGCGACGTGGATTATTTTGGACGGAAATTCAGGAAACATGCTGGCCTTACTCCTGCGGAATTTAAGAAAAATGAGTGCTGTTACGGACGATAAAGATGGCAATAAGATGGAATGGAAAGATTAAAAAGGGGAATCGAGCTTTACAAAGAAGGCTAAAGAAAAGGAGAGAGTATGAAAAGCGCAGGTATTGATGAAAAGTGGGTATTCAGGAGAGGTTTCGTTGATTCACTGGGGGTGTTGAATGAACCGGGAGAAGAAGTGAATCTTCCGCATGATGGAATGATTGGCACAAAGGTAACACCTGATGCGCCGGCGCAGGCTGACAGCGGCTATTTTGCCGGCGGGCTTACCAATTACACTAAATTCGTTGATATTCCCAAGGACTGGGAAGGTGAAAATGTCGGTCTTAAGTTTGATGGCGCCATGATGAACATAACAGTTGATATCAATGGATGCAAGGTGGGAAGCCAGCATTATGGATATGCTCCCTTTTATGTCGATCTGACAGATTATGTGACCTTTGGAGAACCCAACAGGATAACAATTAATTGTAATACCAGCATGGCTGTCAACTCCCGCTGGTATACCGGTTCGGGGTTATTCAGGGGAGTGATGTTGTGCCACGGGCCAAAGGTTCACATTGTTCCGGATGGTCTATTTGTGTGCACAAAAGAGGTGGCAGATGGCTATGCTTTTCTGGATGCGGAAGTCGAAATCTGCAATGCCAGCCTGGAAAACAGGCTTTCTGAAGTCAGTGTATCTGTCTGTGAAGAAGAGTCGGGAACTGTTTTGTGTACAGCAACGCGCGTTATCCAGATTAATGCCGGCAAGATAGAAAAAGCAGCTTTGGTATTAAACTTAAAAGATCCTCTTCTTTGGGACGCAGATCATCCAAATCTTTATAAGCTTAAAGCCAGGGTCAGGGATCTTGGCGTTTATCGCACTCATTTTATTCCAGAGACAAACAAAAATGAAGATGAAAGCGAGACTCTTTTTGGCATACGCACTATTACAGCGGATGCTATCAGAGGACTGCGGATAAATGGCAAAACTGTAAAGCTAAAAGGTGGTTGCCTCCATCATGACAACGGACTTCTTGGAGCAGTATCTTTGTATGAAACAGAAGCAAGGAAAGTCAGAAAGCTCAAGGAAGTTGGTTTTAACGCCATAAGAACAGCACATAATCCGCCATCTGCGGCACTTATAGAGGCCTGTGACAGGCTTGGCATGTATGTTTTTGACGAGGCCTTTGATGCGTGGGGAATTGCCAAACGAGGTGGAGACTACAGCCAGTTTTTTGATAAAGACTGGGAGAAGGATCTGACTGCTTTTATCAAAAGAGACAGGTGCCATCCTTCAGTCATCATATGGTCAACAGGTAACGAGATTCCTGAGCGAGGCGGCCTTAATAATGGCTATTCACTTGCCACAAGACTTGCAGAAACCATCAAAAAGCTTGATGGCACAAGGCCTGTGAGCAATGGAATCTGCTCCCTTTGGAGTGGCCTTGATGATGTGCTCATGAAGGGACAGAGCCAAAAGCAGAATTCCTCTGAAGGCCTGATCGATACCAGCTGGGAGACTATTACCGAGCCATTTACCAATGGCCTTGATATTGTGGGCTACAACTATATGGAAGATCTCTATGAGAGAGACCACGAGATGTTCCCGGAGAGAGTAATACTGGGATCCGAGAATTTCCCCAAGGAAATAGGCTATAGATGGCCATTGGTAGAAAAACTTCCCTATGTGATCGGTGATTTTACCTGGACAGCCTGGGACTACCTCGGTGAGGCCGGTATAGGCAAGGCGGTTTATGTCGATGACAATGATCCTGTTTTGGAGTCTCATGGCTGGGTTCTGATGCCGGGCACAGGTTCGCCATATCCATGGAGATGCGCAAACGACGCTGATTATGACATTCTGGGTCATATGCTGCCTCAGGGTACATATAGAAGTGTTGTTTTCGGAAGCACGAACACTTATCTGTATTCTATGCATCCTGAAACTTTTGGCAAAAACGAAGTCATGACCATGTGGGGCTTTCCGGCAGTTGCTTCCAACTGGAATTACGAAGGCTGGGAGGATAAGCCGGTCAGACTTATGATTTTCTCAAGGGCAGAAGAAGTTGAAGTGTTTATAAACGGCAATTCCATCGGCAAAAAACAGGTCAATATGGACCGACCAATGCCTGATTCGGTTGTGTTTGATACAGTATACACTCCCGGAAAAGTAGAGGCAGTCAGCTTTGTTGGCGGCAAAGAAGTCAGCAGGGATGTGCTTTTGACAGCTGGCGAGCCTGATAAGATACGTCTTGTCCCTGAAAAGAGAGAGATGAAGGCGGACGGACATGACCTTATCTATGTTGGAATTGAAATAATTGATAGAGATGGAAATGTGGTACCTGTTGGAGAAAAGCAGCTTAGTGCCAAAGTCACAGGTTGTGCTGCCCTGGCAGGCTTTGGATCAGGGAATCCAAAGACAGATGACGATTATACCGGCGGTGGAACTAAGAGCTTTGGCGGAAGGGCCATGGCAATCCTGAGGGCAGGCTATTGCAGCGGTGAAGTGACTCTGAGAGTTTCTGCAGAGGGGCTGGATACGATCGAAGAAAGCTTTGATGTTACAAAGCTGTGAAAATGAGGAAGATGTGAGGATGCTTGTATTATGATGGATGTTGTTGCGGGCAAAGATAAACGCATTACCGATGTATATGAAAAAGACGGTGCGGTCTTCTTTAAATCAGAAGAAGGACTTCTTAGGATTATTCCAATGTTCGGAGGTATAGTCAGAGTTTCTTTTTCTGCAGAAGGAGAATTTGACATACGGCAGGGAGAAGACTACGCCGATCATTCCGGAACGATCGAGTACAGTATCTGCGAAGAAACGGATACTTTTGTGGTTTCTACCGGCGAAGGAGAGATACGGATCAACAGGCAATCCGGCAGCGTTTCATTTCATGATCCGGACGGGCAGACTATTTTGGCAGAAAGGCAGGACCGGCCAAGAGAGCTTGAAAAAGTGACACTGTACAGGACAATTAACTTCGAAAATGCGCAGGTAGAAGAGATTGCTACCGCCGATGGGGTCAAAAAGCGCATTAAAGCTGCAGATAAAGAAGAATATGGCTATGGTTTTAAGACAAGAACTTATTTTTCTTTTGGTGATGAGGCATTAATAGGCTTCGGACAGGGAGAACACGGAGAATGGAACCTAAGGCACACTACCTATTATGTTCATCAGGCAAATAGAAAAATAGCTATGCCTCTTCTGGTTTCAGACAGGAAATATGGTATTTTGTTTAGCACAAATTCTCTTTTGATGTTCTCGGAAGACCGGGATAAAGCCTACGTTCAGACTGAAGCAGACTATTTCCTCGACTATTATTTTTTGTTTGGCAAAGACCTTTTTGATGTTGTGAAAAATTACAGGCGCCTTACCGGAAAAGCTGCAATGCTCCCCATGTGGGCGTTTGGATATATCCAATCCAAGGAAAGGTATGAGAGTCAGGAAGATATTCTCAGAACAGCCGGCGAATTCATAGAAAGAGACATCCCGGTAGACTGCCTGGTTCTGGACTGGATGAGCTGGGAAGAGAACAAGTGGGGACAAAAGAGTTTTGATGCGTCAAGATTTCCGGACCCAAAGAAAATGACGGAAACTCTGCGGGAAAAGGGCATTCATTTCATGATGTCGATTTGGCCCAACATGAGCAGTAACTGCGAAGACAACAGGGAATTTAAGGAAAATGGACTTCTTCTTCCGGGAATGAGCCTGTACAATGCTTTTTCCCCGGAGGGCAGACAACTTTACTGGTCTCAGGTTGAAAGAAGCCTTTATTCTGCTGGCGTAGATGCCTGGTGGTGCGATTCCAGCGAAGCAATAACCCCTGAATGGGAGCATTTAATAGAACCGGCAGATTCCGAGAAATATTATGAATTTAAAAATGCTGCGGCAAGCATAATGCCCTTGGAACTAGCCAACGCCTATAGCAAATATCATGCAAGAACCATCTGGGATGGACAGCGAAACTGTACCGGGGACAGGAGGGTTGTCAATCTTACAAGAAGTGGATGGGCCGGAAGCCAGAAATACGGAACTATACTATGGTCAGGGGACATTTCCGCAAGCTGGAAGACCTTGGAAAAGCAGGTCAGATCCGCTCTTCAGATGGCAGCAAGCGCGGTGCCGTACTGGACACTGGACGCAGGAGCCTTTTTTGTAAAGCACGGAATACAGTGGTTCTGGGATGGTGAATATAAAGATGGAATAGATGATGCCTACAGGAAGCTGTATGTAAGGTGGTTTGAATATGCTGCATATCTGCCGGTTTTCAGGGCACATGGCACTGATGTTGAAAGAGAACCCTGGGCTTTTGGCGATAAAGGGGACATTTATTATGAGGCTCTGTGCAAAACCATCAGGAACAGATACAGACTGATGCCATATATTTATTCTACGGCAGCCGGGGTTTATTTGAAGGATTCAGTTATCATAAGGCCGCTGATGTTCGATTATCCTGAAGATAATGTGGCGGTGCAGATCTCCGATCAGTATATGTTTGGAGATAATCTCATGATATGTCCTGTGGTGAATGAAAAAGACACAAGGAGAGTATATCTTCCAGAGGGCAAGGGATGGTTTGATTACTATAACGGCTGTTATTATAAAGGCGGACAGACCATTGAATGTACATGCCCTGTGGAAAACATCCCTGTATTTGTAAAAGAAGGGTCCATGATCCCAACAGCGGTGTCTGCCGGAAACACAAAATCTATAAAGGATAGCGATATTGAAGTCCTGATATATCCAGGAAACGATGCAAGCTTTAGCTTATACGAAGATGCCGGCGATGGATATGGATATGAAAATGGAGAATACTGTATCACTGAGATGAAATGGGATGATTCTCAGCAGAAATTTTCTTATTCTTCAAAGAAAGATGAGCGCTTTAGACAGGGTAAAATAACCTATAGATTAATTTTGCATTGATAGAGGCAATACTTTTTTATGTCACGATGGACACTTGGATCTGGAATAAATCTCTAAAACTTTTCTGATATTTCTATTAACTCTAATTCTTTGACATACAAAGCTGATATACTAGATGCATAGGACTCTGATTTTTTGTGCATATAGTATATTGGCTTTTTTGTCGCCTTAGGCGACCTTGGACGAATGAAAGGCTTAGAGATGTTTACAAAAAGATACCAGAGGATGTGTATAACTGCAGTATCCCTTGTATTATTCCTTTTGACTAATTCGGTTAACTCATTAGCTCTAGAATCAGAGATAGTTATAGAAGAGGAGTTTTCTGAGCCTGAGGAGTCATACGAGATAAACGAGGAAGAGATCTGGGCTCAGATAGATAGAGACGAGCTGAGGTCTATTGTTGATGTAGAAAAGCTTAAATCCTCAATTGATGAAGAAGCTCTTTTGCAAAAGATAAACAGGCAGGAGCTCATGGCTGGCATAAATGAGCTGAGTCTCCTTCAGAGCATGGGTGAAGATGCCATAATTGCTGAATTCGAGGAAAGAAAAGCCTCCGGAGAACTTGACGAATTTCTTAATGAGCTTAATAAAGAACGGGCTTATCTTGAAGAAGATGCCGAAGATATTACTTTGGATGAAATTACTTTAGATGAAATTACTGAAGCAATGGAGATTGTGGATATTTCAGAGTCAGGTAGTGATTCTGAGAGTCCCCTTGAGTCAGTTGATGAGGACGAAGTAACCATTGACACGGATTCAGAACCTATTCCTGTTAGTACAGCCACTCTTAAGACAGAACCATACTCAGCAGAAGATCATCCGCTTGATGTAGTAAATGTCAAGCTGCCAACAATGGGGGAAAGTAGTCCCTTCGATTACATTGTTGATCCCCTGGGACTAATATATGCCACCGGTGCAGCAAAGTATGGAAGTGGAAAGGTTCAGGAGAACGCAGGCGTTCTATTTAGAAATAGTGAAGGAGAATACGATTTCTCCAATACCAGCGATTTTATCAACATCGTTAATATGAGTAATGTTCCAGTGAAGGTTGAACTGACAGCAACCTTGCAGGGAGAGACAGACGTAAGCATTGTCGACAATATTGAAATGCTGGATAGTTCAACCCCTGCGCTGTTCATGGCATTCACTGATAAAGATGGTATTATTTCCTCGTTCGAAGAAAGCGGCAAATCAGTTGTAACAGTTACCCTTAGCCCCGCTCCAAAAGAAACATACACATTTATATACGACGAGGAGAGCGGAGAGTACAAATACGAGCTGTCAGATAAAATCGATGAATTATCATTTGATTCTTTTTCATTTGCCGTGACAGCAGATTGCAACACGCAGGCCGATTGGTCTGATGTAGCAAGCCTTCCGACCTTATCTGTATCTTGGAAGACTGAGCCGGTCCTGACTGACTGGGACAAGGTAAATGCAGAACTCGAAGCCCAGGAAAATGAGCTCTTTGCAGCTTTCAAAACACTCAAATTAAGGGAACTTAAGGAAGAAGAGCTAGACCGCCTCGTCCAGCTCCGTTTAGAGGAACTCATAAATGAGGAACTTGACCGCCTGATAGATGAAGAAGTAGAACGTCTGGCTCAGGAGAAATTTGATGAATTAAGGCTGGCCGCCATAGACACCCAGAGTGGAAGCCTGGTAACGCCCGAGAATGTTTCCGATCAGGAAGATTTCACAGTTGAGCAGACAAAATCAATGGATGAACCGGAAATTCTGTTGGATGAAGAGCCTTTGGATAATTAAATAAGATTAATATACCTTCCTTAACCCGCCCATTTAGTTGGACGGGTTATTTTTTTTCAATAAAAATCTAAAAATCTGAAGACATTTTCACCTATAAATCGTTATATTAAATGAAGAGGCAAAAAGGAGGTGGGGAAAACGGATTCGAGAGAAAAGTTAATAAAACTCATGAATAGTTACAAGAATCTGGTTTTCTCTGTGTGCCTTAAGCTGACTGGGGACTATTTTACCGCGGAGGATATTACTCAGGAAACCTTCATTTCTGCATATGAGCATCTGGATGAGTTTGATGGCGGCTCAGAAAAGGCCTGGCTTTGCAGGATAGCAAGCAATAAATGCATCGACTATCTAAAGAGCGCTGAGAGGAGAACTACGCCGGCTCCGGATGAAGAATTTACCGGTCATGAGGATACCGGTGAAGGCCCGTTAAGTCTTTTTGCTACCAGGGATGTTCTTAAACAGGTTGAGAATAAATGCCTTGAGCTTCCGGAAGGATATGCAGAGATTGCAAGAATGTACTTCATAAAAGGGATGACTGCAAAGGCTATTTCGGAAAAAGAGAAGATACCAATTAAAACGGTTCAGACCAGGATTTACAGAGCACGGGATATGCTCAGGAAAACTGTGAGAAAGGAGGATCTGCTGGCATGAGCAAGGATTACGAATATTTTTCGGATGATGAACTTCGGAAGTTGATAGCTTCAGCAGAAGAAGAGGATTGTGTCAAAGCTCCGGAAAATCTTGAAGCGGACATTCTGAGCTATATAGATGAAAAAGAGAAGCTTCAGAATAAAAAGCGGACGAGCATGAAAGTGATTCCTATGAAACGGACCGCAAACAGTAGTGTTGTTGAGTACTCATTGTACTGTGCAAAGGTCTTTGGAGCAATAGGTGCAGCAATCCTGATTCTTACGATTACTCCTTTTATAAAGTGGAATAACGCAGTTCCCGGCAGAGAAGAAGTGCTGTCGCATACAGAGATAAGGACCAAGCAGGAAGTATTACAGGAACGTGAAAACAGAGAAGTTTTACCAAAGATTGAATCAATAGTTGAGATGATAAAGGAGAACCTATTATGAAACCTTCAAAGAAGAACAATTTTTTCAGCTTTATTTTTTCCTTCTGCCCCGGAGCTGCAGAGATGTATCTGGGATTTATGAAAAACGGCGTGAGCACGATGGCACTTTTTATCCTGCTCTGCGGACTTATGGCAATCACTGGCTTTGAATTTTTACTGGCAGTCATTGCAGTTGTGTGGTTCTATGCTTTTTTCCACGCAAGAAATGTTGTTAAAATGGATGATGAAACCTTTGCTCTTTACCGTGATATGTACATCTGGGAAGAGTTCGATACGAAGGGCACTATCAGGATTACGAACACTAAGCTGAGGATTGTTGCAGCTGTCTCTCTCATACTGATAGGAGCAGGCATTCTTTGGTCTTATGTTACGGATATTATCTACCGTTACATTCCGGATGTTATCTGGGATGCTGTCTATCCTTTTATTGACAGGCTCCCAAGCGTCGTAATAGCAGTAGCACTTATCGTGGGTGGCGTCATTTTAGTAAAAGGCAAAAAGAAGGAGCTTGATTACACCCAGAATGCAATAGATGTGGTAGCTACTGATGTTTTTGTGGCAAAAGATGATTCAAAGGAGGCCTGACCTATGGATAAAACTATCAGGGTACACAGAGTTGGTTCTATAACAACCGGCATTTCGCTTATTGCTGCGGGCATTGCATTTATCCTTCATACTTTCTTTGGCCTTATTAGTTATGAGATGATCTTCAGGCTGTGGCCACTTATTATAATCGGTCTTGGTGTTGAACTTCTTTTTTCCACCTTGGGGAACGAGAAGATAGTATACGACAAGGCTGCCATATTCTTAATGATTGTCATGACTTTTTTTGCAATGTGCATGGCCTGTGCGGATTGGGTAATGGTCAATAATATTTGGAAGTAAATACTTGCTTTTACACTTTAATCTGATATAATTCTTAAGTGACAAGGGCGTCGACAGAGATGTCGCACGCCCTAATTTTATATAGCATGATTTTAACACTTTAAATCGCTGATGCTAAGGGGAGGAAATGTATGAGTTCTTTTTTATCTATGGTTGAAGAAATCAATGGAAAGGTAAATGGCTTTGTCTGGGGACTTCCAATGCTGATTCTGCTGGTGGGAACGGGAATACTGATGACTTTCTTGACCAGATGTTTTCAGATTTCACATTTTAAGCACTGGGTTAAAAATACAATTGGAGGCATCATAAAGGATTCCAATGTAACAGCCCATACTGCTAAAGAGGACAAGCAGATATCCCAGTTCCAGAGCCTTTGTACAGCTCTGGCAGCAACAATCGGAACGGGAAATATTGCGGGTGTTGCAGCAGCCATAGCAGCAGGAGGTCCGGGAGCGATCTTCTGGATGTGGATCGTTGCATTTTTTGGCATGATGACCAATTTCTCCGAGAATGTACTTGGTATCTATTACAGACGCCGGAATGAAAAGGATGAGTGGTGCGGCGGAGCGATGTACTATCTTAAAGACGGTCTGGGGGCCAAGAAGGGCTGTAAGCAGATCGGAGCTGCGCTTGCTCTGATGTTCAGCGTTTTCTGCGTATTGGCATCCTTCGGAATCGGGAACATGAGCCAGGTGAACTCAATCGCAGTAAATCTCAATTCTGTCTTCCATTTACCATTCGTGGTTACAGGCCTTCTTCTGATGCTGATCGCAGGGCTTGTTATCGTAGGCGGTCTAAAAAGAATCGCATCAGTAACGGAGAAGCTGGTTCCTTTCATGGCTGTGATCTATCTTGTGGGTGCTTTAGCAGTATTTATTGTTAACATCGATCAGGCAGGCGCTGTATTTGGAGCCATCATAAAGGGCGCTTTCGGAATGAGAGCTGTAGGTGGTGGTATCGTGGGCAGCGGAGTTGCTATGGCTGTTCAGTGGGGAATGAAGAGAGGTGTATTCTCCAACGAGGCAGGTCTTGGTTCTTCTGTAATGGTGCACTCCAGCTCAAATGTAAGAGAGCCTGTTGTACAGGGAATGTGGGGAATCTTTGAAGTCTTTGCGGATACTATTATAGTGTGCTCACTCACTGCATTTGCGGTTTTATCAAGTGGTCTTGTGGACCTTGAGACAGGAAAAGTTTTATCAGAGAATGTTTCCACAGCCCTGGTTGCAGAGGCGTTTTCTACAGTATTTGGCGGACTTGGCGGCGCATTCATCGCGATAGCCATTCTTTTCTTTGCTTTCTCTACAGTGCTTGGCTGGAGCCAGTACGGCAGCAAGGGATTTGAGTATCTCTTCGGAAGGAAGGCTGTAAAGCTCTATCATGTAGTCTTTGTTGTCTTTATTCTTATCGGATCAACCATGGAC
>JAEEGL012687805.1_pt1 | contig 10240 bp, 5 predicted proteins | sample 9134231 | NCBI WGS metagenome assembly JAEEGL01 (sample SAMN16246548, study PRJNA631951) | gut metagenome | biome: gut microbiome; feature: rumen; material: fiber-attached | host: Bos | place: Iran: Karaj | collected 2018-10 | reverse complement strand
CGGCGAAGAGGGCTACGCGGCGCTTCAGGACGTGGAATGATCCGCGTCCGTGCCGGATAACAGGAGGATACGGCAGGGCGGACACCGGTCCGTCCTGCCTCCTGCTGAATCTGTGGATCGGAGGTTATGAGCTATGTGCTCGGTCATGGGCTGCTGCGACGATGTTTTCGACCGGCAGCGTTTTGAGGAGGGATTCGATCGGACGGTCTCGAGGGGACCGGACGACAGCCGGATCGTGGATACCGGACACGGCATCCTGGCGTTTCACAGGCTGTCGATCATGGGGCTGACGCCGGATGGCATGCAGCCCTTCGAACTTGACGGCAGCTATGCCGTATGCAACGGCGAGCTGTACGGATTCGAAAAGCAGAGAGAGGAACTGAAGAAAAAGGGATACACGTTCCGCAGCGGCAGCGACTGCGAGATCATTCTTCCCATGTACCGGGAGTACGGGACGGACATGTTCGCGAGACTGGACGCGGAGTTTGCCTGCATCATCTATGACGGTGAGACGGGGGAATATGTGGCGGCACGGGATCCCATCGGGATCCGCCCCTTGTATTACGGATATGACGAGCGGGACGCCATCCTGTTCGCCAGCGAGCCGAAGAACCTGGTGGGGCTGGTGAAGCGGATCATGCCCTTTCCGCCCGGCCATTACTGGAAGGGAGGAAGATTTGTCTGCTACCGGGACGTCTCCCTGCCTGAAACGGTCTGCCGGGACAGCCTGGAGACAGCCTGTGCAGCCATCCGCGAAAAACTCATCGACGGCGTGAAAAAGCGGCTCGTAGCCGACGCGAAAGTGGGATTCCTGCTGTCCGGCGGCCTGGACTCCTCCCTCGTGTGCGCCATAGCGGCGAGGGAGAGCGCCGAGCCGATCCGCACGTTCGCCATCGGAATGAGCGAAGATCCCATCGATCTGAAGTACGCGCGTCAGGTCGCGGAGTTCATCGGATCCGACCACACGGAGATCACGATGACGCCGGAGGACGTCCTTTCCTCCCTGGAGACGGTCATCGAACTGCTCGGGACCTACGACATCACCACGATCCGGGCCAGCATCGGCATGTATCTGGTGTGCCGCGCGATCCATGAGACGACGGACATCCGCGTTCTCCTGACGGGGGAGATCTCCGACGAACTGTTCGGATACAAGTACACGGACTTCGCTCCGTCCGCCGAAGCCTTTCAGAGAGAAGCGGAAAAGCGGATCCGCGAGCTGCATATGTACGACGTTCTGAGAGCGGACCGCTGCATCTCCGTCAACTCCCTGGAGGCACGGGTGCCTTTCGGCGACCTGGACTTCGCGGAGTACGTGATGAGCCTGGATCCGGAGATGAAGCTGAACCGCTACGGCAAGGGAAAGTATCTTCTCCGGCACGCCTTCGAGGGGCAGGGCTATCTGCCGGACAGCATCCTGTGGCGGGAGAAGGCGGCCTTCTCCGACGCCGTGGGGCATTCCATGGTGGACGATCTGAAGGCTCTCGCGGAGGCGAGATATACCGATGAGGAGTTCGAAACGCGGCGCATGCGGTACGATCACGCCCGTCCCTTCACGAAGGAGTCCCTCCTGTACCGGGAGATCTTCGAGAAGCACTATCCGGGACAGGCGGAGATGATTGCGGATTTCTGGATGCCCAACAGGGAGTGGGAGGGCTGCGACGTGGATGACCCGTCGGCGCGCGTGCTTTCCAACTACGGGGAGAGCGGGAAATAAGGAAGAGGAAAGGCGGCGGAGGCCGATATGTGCGGAATCGTAGGATTCACCGGCGCGAGGAGCGCGGCACCGATCCTTCTGGACGGTCTGAAAAAACTGGAATACAGAGGCTATGACTCTGCAGGGATCGCGGTCATGGACGGACCCGCGATCTCCGTGGTCAAGGTTAAGGGGAGGATCGCCAGCCTTTGCGAGCGGACGGACGGCGGGCAGAACGTGTCCGGCGTGACGGGCATCGGCCACACCCGGTGGGCGACGCACGGAGCCCCGACGGAGGAGAACGCCCATCCCCATCTGAGCAACGACGGCAGGTTTGCCGTCGTGCACAACGGGATCATCGAGAACTACGTTTCCCTGCGCGAGGAGCTGATGAGCGAAGGCTACCGTTTCGAGAGCGAGACGGATACCGAAGTGATCGTTCATCTGGTCGAGAAATACTACCGTGGCAGCGTGAGGGAGGCTCTGGTGCGGACCGCGAACCGTCTGCAGGGTTCCTACGCTCTCGGCGTGATCTGCACCGAAGAGACCGGCAGGATCTACGCCGTCAGGGAGGCCAGCCCGCTGATCCTCGGGATCGGGGCGGGGGAGAACTACTTCGCCTCCGACGTGACGGCGCTCGTTCCTTACACCAGGAACGTGATCTATCTGGAAGACGGGGAGTTCGCGGAGCTGTCCGCGGAGTCCATCCGGATCTTCGACTGCACCGGGCAGGAGGTGCGCCGGAAGGTCTCCCGCGTCATGTGGGACGTCCAGGCGGCGGAAAAGGGCGGATACGAGCACTTCATGCTCAAGGAGATCATGGAACAGCCCGCCGCGGTGAAGGCGACCATCGCCCCCCGGATCAGGAACGGAAGGATCGAGATCGAAGAGATCGGGGGGATCCTTTCCGGACTCGGGGATATCCGCAGCATCGTCATCACGGCCTGCGGGTCGGCCTATTATGCGGGCTGCGCCGGAAGATATGCCCTGGAGAGGCTGAGCGGGATCCCCGTACGGACGGAACTGGCCAGCGAACTGAGATACAGCGATCCGCTGATCGACGGACACACGCTGGTGATCGTCATCTCCCAGTCGGGAGAGACGGCGGACACCATCGCCGCACTGAAGGAGTGCCGGGACAGGGGAGCCAGAACGCTGGCGGTTGTGAACGTGGTGGGCAGCACCGTGGCAAGGCTTGCCGACAGCACCGTATACACATGGGCAGGACCCGAGATCGCCGTCGCGACGACCAAGGGATACACCACGCAGGTAGCCGTTCTGTATCTTCTGGCGGTCTGTTTCGCGGACCGGCTTGGCCGCCTCCCGGAAGGGGAGAGCGGACCGGTCGAGAGCCTTCAGGCGCTGCCGCGCCGGATCCAGCAGGCCATCGACATGAATCCCGGCATTCCCGCCCTGGCGGGGAAATATCATGAAAGCCGCGCGCTGTTCTTCATCGGACGGAACACGGACTACGCGGCCGCGCTGGAGGGCGCGCTGAAGATGAAGGAGATCTCCTATCTTCACGCGGAGGCCTACGCCGCCGGGGAGCTCAAGCACGGGACGATCGCGCTGATCGAGGAGCATCAGCCGGTGATCGCGCTGTGCTGCAACCGGGCGCTCATGGAGAAGACGCTGAGCAACATCGTGGAGGTGAAGTCCCGGGGGGCGGAAGTCCTGGCGCTGACGTTCCGGAACAATCAGAAGATCCTGTCCGCGGCCGACGATCTGCTCTTCATCCCGGAGGTGGATCCGCTGTTCTCGGCGGCCGTGGAGATCGTGCCGCTGCAGCTGCTGGCGTATCATGTGGCCAGGGAGAACGGATGCGACATAGACAAACCGAAGAATCTGGCGAAATCCGTGACCGTCGAGTAGACCGGCGCCGGATGCAGGGAAAGGAGCACGACAGCTATGACAAAGTACATTTTCGTGACGGGAGGCGTGGTGTCCGGGCTCGGAAAGGGGATCACCGCGGCGTCCCTGGGCCGGCTGCTGAAGGCGCGGGGCCTGAAAGTCGCCGCCCAGAAGCTGGATCCCTACATCAACGTGGATCCAGGGACGATGAGCCCCTACCAGCACGGTGAGGTCTACGTGACCGAGGACGGCGCGGAGACGGATCTGGACCTCGGCCACTACGAGCGCTTCATCGACGAGGATCTGAACAAATACTCGAATCTGACCACCGGCAAGGTCTACTGGAACGTACTGAACAAGGAGCGGCGCGGGGAATACCTCGGGTCGACCGTCCAGGTGATCCCGCATATCACGAACGAGATCAAGGAGTTCGTCTACAGCGTCGGAAGAAAGACCGGGGCGGATGTGGTCATCACGGAGATCGGGGGAACCATCGGCGACATCGAATCGCAGCCGTTCATCGAGGCGGTGCGCCAGATCTCGCTGGAGATCGGGCGGGAGAACAGCCTGTTCATCCACGTGACGCTGGTGCCGTACCTGCACGGCTCCGAGGAGCACAAGTCCAAGCCGACCCAGCACTCCGTGAAGGAACTGCAGGGGATGGGGATCAACCCGAACATCATCGTCCTGCGCTGCGACCAGCCGCTGGAGGAGTCGATCTTCCAGAAGATCGCGCTCTTCTGCAACGTGAAGCCGGACTGCGTCATCGAAAACATCACGCTCCCCAACCTCTACGAGGCGCCCCTGATGCTGGAACGGTCCCGGTTCTCCGAGGTCGTCTGCCGTGAGCTGGGGCTCTCCGTCCCGCAGCCGGATCTCGCCGAGTGGACGGAGATGGTGGAACGGATCAAAGCCGCGGGAGCCCGCCGGGTGGAGATCGGCCTGGTCGGGAAATACGTGGGGCTGCACGACGCGTATCTGTCGGTCGCTGAGGCGCTCCGCCATGCCGGGTTCCACCTCGGCGCTCACATCGACATCCGCTGGATCGATTCCGAGGAGATCACGCCTGACACCGCGGAGAGCATGCTCTCCGGACTGGACGGGATCCTGGTGCCCGGAGGTTTCGGCAGCCGGGGCATCGAGGGGATGATCCTGGCGGCGCGGTACGCCAGAGAGAACGGACTCCCGTATTTCGGCATCTGCCTCGGCATGCAGATCGCCGTCATCGAATATGCGAGGAACGCTGCCGGAATCGCCGGCGCCAACTCCGGAGAGTTCGACGAGCAGTGCGCGGACAAGGTGATCGATTTCATGCCCGGCCAGAGCGACGATATCGACAAGGGGGGAACGCTGCGCCTCGGCGCATGCCCCTGCGTCATCGCGCCCGGAACGACCATGGAACGCTGTTACGGCCGGCGGGAGATCAGCGAGAGGCACCGCCACCGGTATGAATTCAACAACGTCTACAGGAAGGCGCTGACCGACGCCGGCCTGACGCTGAGCGGGATGTCCCCGGACGGCCGGCTGGTGGAGACGGTGGAGCTTTCCGGCCGTCCCTTCTTCGTCGGGGTGCAGTACCATCCGGAATTCAAGAGCCGCCCCAACCGGCCGCACCCGCTGTTCCTGGGCTTCATCAAAGCGGCGATCGGCACATCGGAGGAAAGACAGGCATGAGCGTTCACGAGGAGTGCGGCGTCTTCGGGGTGTTCGCCCCGAAGCCCTTCGACGCGGCGGCCGTGGCGTATTACGGCCTGCATGCCCTGCAGCACAGGGGACAGGAGAGCTGCGGGATCGTCGTCAACGACGACGGCGTCTTCGTTTCCCACAAGGATCTCGGACTCGTCGGCGAGGTGTTCCCGCCGGAGGTCCTGTCCGCTTTTCCCCGGGGGACGATGGCCGTCGGCCATACCCGGTACGGGACGACGGGAGGCTCGAGCCGCCGGAACTGCCAGCCGATAGAGGTGAACCATCAGAAGGGACGGATGGCGCTGGCGCACAACGGCAACCTGTCCAACGCGGCGGAACTCCGGTCGGAGCTGGAACTGTCGGGAGCCATCTTCCACACATCCAGCGATACCGAGACCATCGCCTACATCGTTACGAGGGAGAGACTGCGGACGTCCTCCATCGAGGACGCGCTCAGCCGTGCCATGGACACGCTGGACGGCGCCTACTCCCTCGTCCTGATGTCGCCCCGGAAACTGATCTGCGCCAGGGATCCCTACGGATTCCGCCCTCTCTGCTGGGGACGGATGCCGGACGGCACCGTCGTGGTGGCCTCCGAGAGCTGCGCCGTACAGGCGGTCGGGGCCGAGGTCGTCCGGGACGTGGAGCCGGGGGAGAGCCTCGTGTTCAGCGAAGAAGGGACCGTCTCCCGGAGGGAGCACTGCGGGCAGAAGCGGAGGCGCTTCTGTATTTTTGAATACATCTATTTCGCACGCCCGGATTCCGTCATCGGCGGAGTATCCGTGCATGAAGCACGGATACGGGCGGGAGAGGTCCTGGCGGAACTGCATCCCGTTCCAGCGGATGTGGTGATCGGAGTGCCGGATTCCGGCCTGGACGCCGCGCTCGGCTACAGCAGGGCTTCGGGGATCCCCTATGAGATCGGACTGATCAAGAACAAGTACGTGGGGAGGACCTTCATCGCCCCCGACGGACGGACGGACCGGGTGAGGATCAAGCTCTCGGCGATCCGGAGCGCGGTGGAGGGCCGGCGCGTGGTCCTGATCGACGATTCCGTTGTCCGCGGCACCACCGGAGCCAGGATCGTGAAGCTGCTGCGCGAGGCTGGGGCGGAAGAGGTGCACATGCGCGTCTCCGCACCGCCCTTTCTGTTCCCCTGCTATTACGGGACGGACGTGGATTCGGGGGAGGACCTGATCGCCTGCAGACACACCGTTCCGGATATCGCCGCCATCCTCGGCGTGGATTCCCTGGGCTATCTGCCCGCGGAGCGGCTCCGGGATCTGGCGCCGGACGGCGGCTTCTGCAGTGCCTGCTTCGACGGGAACTACCCCACCGCTGTTCCCCTGGACACAAGGAAGGACCGTTTCGAGCGGCGTCTGTCGGAGATCGGGGAATAAGGAGCTGACGGAATGATGCAGAAAGAGAAGAAAGTGATCCTGGAGGACGGGCAGGAGTACCGCGGCCTGTCTTTCGGCGCCGACGGGGACAGGATCCTGGAGATCGTTTTCAACACCTCCATGGCGGGATATCAGGAGATCCTGTCGGACCCGTCCTATACGGACCAGGCGGTGGTGATGACCTATCCCCTTATCGGGAACTACGGCATGGCGGCGGACGAGTATGAAACGGACTGCCCCTCCATCGGAGCGCTTATCGTGCGCGAATACAACGACGAGCCGTCCGGTTCCCACAGCGCTGAAACGCTCGGAGACGTGATGGCGCGGTACGGGGTCCCCGGCGTCTGCGGGGTAGACACGCGGAAGCTGAACCGTTCCATCCGCGACGGGGGAAGCCGTCTTGCCCTGATCACGGACGCCTCGACGCCGCTGGAGAAAGGGCTGGAGCTCCTGCGCCGGTATGAGCCTCCCCGGGACGCGGTGTCCCGTGTCAGCTGCAGGGCGCCGTGGGAGGCGGGGGATCCGGACGCGCGTTTCCGCGTTGCGGCGGTCGACTGCGGCATGAAAAAGAATATCGTGCGCTCCCTGACCGCTCGCGGGTGCCGGGTGACCGTGTTTCCCTGGAACGTCTCCCCGGAGGATATCCGGGAGATTCATCCGGACGGGCTGCTGATCTCCAACGGACCCGGGGACCCGGAGGACGTTCCGGAAACGGTCCGGACGGTCCGTGAGCTGATAGGCACCTGCCCGGTCTTCGGGATCTGCCTGGGACATCAGATCCTGTCGCTGGCCTGCGGGGCCAGAACGTACAAGCTGAAGTTCGGGCACCGGGGAGGAAACCACCCCGTGCGCGACCTGGCGACGGGCAGGATCGAGATGACGTCCCAGAACCACTCCTACGCCGTGGACGCGGACAGCCTGTCCGGCACGCCCCTGACCGTCACCCACGTCAATCTTCTCGACGGCACAGTAGAAGGAACCGCGTGTGTGCGGGAACGGGCATTCAGCGTACAGTACCACCCGGAAAGCGCCCCCGGCCCGAGGGACAGCTTCCATCTGTTCGACCGGTTCATCCGGATGATGGAGGGAGGATAAGCATGCCCAAAAGGACGGATATAAGGAAAATACTGGTGATTGGATCCGGCCCCATCGTGATCGGACAGGCGGCGGAATTCGATTACGCGGGCACGCAGGCGTGTCTCGCACTGAAAGAGGAGGGCTATGAGGTCGTCCTGTGCAACTCCAATCCGGCTACGATCATGACGGACACCTCGATCGCGGACAGGGTCTACATGGAGCCGCTGACCCTGGAATACGTCGCAAAGGTCATCCGGCACGAGAGACCGGACGCGATCCTGCCCGGCATCGGCGGGCAGACCGGACTGAATCTGGCGGTCCAGCTGGAGAAGAAGGGCATCCTGACAGAGTGCCGGGCGGAGCTGCTCGGCACCCGCAGCGCCTCGATCGAGCAGGCGGAGGACCGGGAGAAGTTCAAGCGGCTGTGCGAGACGCTCGGCGAGCCCACGCTGCCCTCCGAGACGGCGGGTTCCGTGGAGGAGGGACTGGCCGCCGCGCAGCGGATCGGCTACCCCGTCGTGCTGCGGCCGGCCTTCACCCTCGGAGGCACGGGGGGAGGATTCGCCGACAGTCCGGAGGAACTGACGGCACTGATGCGGGGAGCGCTCGAGATCTCCCCCGTCCGGCAGGTGCTGGTGGAAAAGAGCGTCAGGGGCTTCAAGGAGATCGAATACGAAGTCATCCGCGATTCCGCCGATACGGCGATCACGGTCTGCAATATGGAGAACCTGGATCCCGTCGGCATCCATACGGGGGACTCCATCGTGGTCTGCCCGTCGCAGACGCTGACCAACGGGGAGTACCAGATGCTGAGAGACAGCGCGCTGAAGATCATCCGGGCGCTGAAGATCGAGGGAGGATGCAACGTTCAGTTTGCCCTGGACCCGCACTCTTCCGATTATTACCTGATCGAGGTGAATCCCCGCGTGTCCAGGTCTTCCGCGCTGGCCTCCAAGGCGAGCGGATACCCGATCGCCCGTGTGTCCGCGAAGATCGGGATCGGGATGACGCTGGACGAGATCCGGCTGGCCAACACGCCGGCCTGCTTCGAGCCCGTCCTGGATTACGTCGTGACCAAACTGCCGCGCTTTCCTTTCGACAAGTTCGAGGAAGCGAACAATACCCTGTCCACGCAGATGAAGGCGACGGGGGAGGTGATGGCCGTCGGCAGGACGTTCGAGGAGAGCCTGCTCAAGGGCATACGTTCCCTGGAGACCGGAGCGTCCCACATCCGCCTGAAGAAGTTCGAGGGCGGAAGCACGGAGGAACTGCTCGGCTATGTGCGGACCGGTACGGACGACCGCGTCTTCGCCGTGGCGGAACTGTTCAGGGACGGCTGCGGCGTCGGGACCGTTGCCGAAGCGACGGGGATCGATCCTTTCTTCCTCCGGAAGATCCGGAAGATCACGGAGACGGAGCAGGAGCTCCAGAGGCGGCCGGACGATCCGGCGGCACTGCGGGAGGCAAAGAGAAAGGGCTTTTCGGATGCCGAGATCGCGCGGCTCTGGGGCAGGAGCGAGGAGGAGATCTGGAACTGGCGTACGGAACGCGGGATCCGGCCGGTGTACAAGATGATCGACACCTGCGCCTCCGAATTCGACAGTTACGTCCCGTACTTCTATTCCACATACGAGGAGGAGAACGAATCCGCCGTGTCCGGCCGGAAAAAGATCGTCGTCCTCGGTTCGGGACCGATCCGTATCGGGCAGGGCGTGGAGTTCGACTATTCGACCGTGCACGCCGTGCAGACGATCAGAAGCGCCGGATACGAGGCGGTCATCATCAACAATAATCCGGAGACGGTCTCGACAGATTACACCTGTTCGGATAAACTGTATTTCGAACCCCTCTGTACGGAGGACGTGATGAACATCATCGCGATGGAGAAACCCGAGGGCGTGATAGCGACCCTGGGAGGCCAGACGGCGATCAACCTGGCGCAGCCGCTCCGCGACCGCGGCGTGACAATCATCGGGACGGACTGCGAGGCGATCGACCGCGCGGAGAACCGGGACGCCTTCGAAAAACTGCTGCTGGAACTGGGGATCCCGCAGCCGGTCGGGCAGGCGGTCACCAGCGTGGAAGCCGGCGTAAGGGCCGCCCGCGAGATCGGGTATCCGGTCCTTGTGCGCCCGAGCTTCGTCCTCGGCGGACGCGCGATGCAGATCGTCGCGAAGGAAGAATCCATGTGGGACTATCTGCGCGCCGCCGTGGCGGTCGACGAGGACCGCCCGGTCCTCGTCGACAAGTACATCCGGGGCAAGGAAGTGGAAGTGGACGCCGTCTGCGACGGAAAGAACGTCTTCGTCCCGGGCATCATGGAACTGGTGGAGAGAACGGGCGTGCATTCCGGAGACTCCATCAGCGTTTACCCCTCTTTCAGTCTGTCGGAGGGGGTGAAACGGACGATCCTGGATTACACCGAACGGCTCGGCCTCGGGATCGGGATCGTCGGGCTGTTCAACATCCAGTTCATCGTCGACGCCAGCGAGAAGGTCTATGTCATAGAAGTGAATCCGCGCTCCTCGCG